>Ga0256868_10001893_pt1 | contig 11122 bp, 6 predicted proteins | sample RVTome_13_FD_187341 | JGI IMG/M metagenome (GOLD analysis project Ga0256868, IMG submission 187341) | Soil microbial communities from uranium-contaminated site in the Upper Colorado River Basin, Wyoming, United States - RVT92D227 HiSeq ... | reverse complement strand
GATTACAGAGCATAGGCAACCTCCTTGAGAGTTTATGATTCCAAGTTCCAAAAAACACTCTCTCTTGGGTGTTGCCTAATCTTTTTTCCTTTAACAAAAGTGTATGATTTGTATTTGGTCTCTACTCGCACCATATTTCCTCGCTTGACCTATTATCTTACTTTATATATCTTTGTGGAAATTCCTATGGCGGAGAATCTCTAGAATATGAACATGTATGAGATCATCGGCAAGAAAAGGGATAAGAAAAAACTGACCGCAGAGGAGATAGATTATTTCATCTCCGGTTATAGCAATGGTCAAATCCCCGACTATCAGGCATCCGCCCTTTTGATGGCTGTTTTCTTAAACGGCATGGACGAAGACGAGACTTTCCGCTTGACCTCATCCATGATGAAATCCGGCAAGGTGTTGGATTTGGGCTCCCTCCCCGGCGTGAAGGTGGACAAACACAGCACTGGCGGGGTGGGGGACAAGGTCTCTCTGATACTTGCTCCTTTGGTGGCATCGTGCGGGGTGAAAGTCCCCATGATCTCCGGGAGGGGTTTGGGTCACACTGGCGGGACACTGGACAAACTGGAGTCTGTCCCCGGCTTTCGTACCGACCTGCCCTTGACCAAGTTCGAGAAGATACTTTCGGAAATCGGCGTCTGCATGATCGGGCAGACCAAAGAGATCGCCCCGGCGGACAGGAAGCTTTATGCCCTCCGGGACGTAACCGCCACGGTCAACTCTCTCCCCCTGATCGCTTCCAGCATCATGAGCAAAAAATTGGCCGAAGGGGCGGATGCATTTGTCTTCGACGTCAAAGTCGGCAACGGCGCCTTTATGCAGAAAACCGAGGAAGCGATCCTGTTGACCAAAAGCCTGATTCGGATAGCCGCAAGATTCAACAAAAAAGTGGTGGCTTTGCTGACCGACATGAACGAGCCTTTGGGCCAGGCGGTGGGAAACTCCATCGAGGTGATAGAAGCCATCCAGGCATTGAAAGGAAAAGCTCCGGCAGATCTGATGGAAGTCACCATGGCTTTGGGTGTTCACATGCTGGTACTGGGGAAAAAGGCGAGGAATCCAAAAGAGGCAGAGATGAGATTGAGACAATCTATCCAAACCGGGCAGGCTTTGGTTAAATTCCGGGAGATGATCCAAAAGCAGGGGGGAAATCCCAAAGTTCTGGTCGATTACCGGCTGCTCCCCTGGGCGAAACATAAATTGACCGTAAACTCGCAAGAAACCGGATACGTCCAAGCCATCGATACCATGAAGATCGGACTTGCTGCAGTCAAATTGGGTGCAGGGAGAGAGAAGATGGATAGTAAAATCGATCCGGGTGTTGGCTTTTTGATTAAGAAAAAGGTGGGAGACTTGGTTAATAAAGATGAACCCCTGGCTGTCATTTTCGCAAACGACCGTAATAAAGGGGAATTGGCTTCTCGGGAGATTCAACGGGCTTATGTAATTGGAAAAAGAAAAACCAACCATTTGGATAAAGTTTTGTTCCTATTAGAAGGCAAAAGAACCATCCGAATCTGCTCAAAAGTTCAAAGATGATATAAAGTGGCGGAAATTCTCAGGAAGCTTCGCATCTACTGGTTCTCAGAGATGGAAAGCTAAAAGCTTTCCTCTACTTCTATTGATGTATTTCGCCAGGGGACGCATCGCTCGCCTATGCAAACTTAAATTTCTTGCAAATTCCCCATCTTTCGTTTCTGTTCAAACTTTCAGCAAAAATTTATCAAGAACCTGCAACAAGTTGATATTAATAACGTATATTACTCTAAGTTATAGTAGTATAGTTTATAATAAATTCAATCGAGGTCGATTTAAATGACCAAAAATGAACTGGTGGTATTGGGGCTTTTAAATCAGGAGCCTATGCACGGCTACCAGATCTATCACGAGATAGAGAAGCGAAACATGGAGACCTGGGCTCAGGTCAACTTAGCTTCCATCTACAATACTTTGGACCGGTTGAGAAAAGGGAAGATGGTGCAGGCAAAGAAGGAAAAGCCGGGGAGGATGCCGGAAAGGGAGGTCTTCCATATTACGGAAAAGGGAAAACAGATGCTTTCCGCATTGGTGGAAGAGGCAATCTGCGACAGCCGTATGCCGGAAAACAATTTCTGTGTGGGGGTAGCCTTCCTCTTCGGGCTGTCCAAAAAGAAGGCTTTGGAATGCCTGAAGATAAGAAAGAAAAACTTGAAAAGGATAGAAGAGCATCTGAAAAAGTTAAAGAAGGATTTCGAGCACCAGCTGCCTTTTAACTGGAAATTCATTCTCAGTCACGGCATAGACCACCTGCGAATGGAGACCGGGATGCTCGATGATTTGAAACGGCAGATATTGAAACTTAAGAATTGGTCTTCGGGGATGAATAACATTCAATTGGACAGCCGGAAGATTGAGGATTTAAAAAAGAGATTTTCCAAACTCAAAAAATGGCACCAGGAAATCTAAAAGGAGAAAAAATGAAAAAAATTGTAGTTATCTTGATTGTGGTCGTAGCGGTGATATTGATCGTTTACCGGGCCAAGGTGGTTATGGAACGCACCCGCCTGGAGGAGACCAAAATAGAAAAGAGAATCACCCCGGTGGACGTGGAGCCGGTCAAAAGAGGAAACCTGTCCCTATCCTTGAGCTTGATCGGAGACATTAAAGGGAGCGAAGAGGTGGATGTTTTCCCCAAAGCTTCCGGGAAACTGGTGGAGTTTAAAGTCAAGGAAGGGGAGCGGGTCAAAAAGGATCAGGTGATAGCGGTTGTGGACAGAGACATAGACGGTGTGAAGTTTCAGAAGGTGGAGGTAATCTCCCCGATAAATGGAATCGTGGGAAATATATACTTAGATGAGGGCTCATCGGTTAGCCCGCCCGAGCCTGCTCCGAGCATGGGCACTCCCTTGATCCTGGTGATCAACATGGATCAGGTGAAAGTGGTGGTAAATTTGGTGGAGGAGGAATTGGGAAACATCAGTAAGGGACAGAAAGCCGAAGTGAAAGTGGATGCGTATCCCGATATGGTCTTTTCCGGAATTGTCAGCCTGATCAGCCCGGTGGTCAATCAGCTCAGCCGAACTGCGCAGGTCGAGATAATTCTTTCCAATCCGGAGCACCTTTTGAAACCGGGCATGTTCGCCCAGACGAAAATTTTCATAGGCGAGAAGAAAGACATCATTCTGATTCCCGCTCATACCATAGTGGATCAAGGACAAAACAAAAAAGTTTTCGTAGTGAACGAAGGGAAGGCAAAGTTACGCACGGTGGAGACCGGCATTGCAAAGAACGGCTGGGTGGAGATAATAAGCGGGCTTTCGGAAAACGATTCTTTGATCGTAGCCGGGCAATACCTGGTAAAGGAAAATGAGCCGGTAAAGGTGATTTCCCGGTCAGATTCCGACTCCGGCCAGAAGGGAGGAGAAAAGTAATGTTTCTTCCCGATCTGTCCATAAAAAGACCCGTTTTCATCCTCATGCAGGTGGCAGCCGTAATCGTTTTGGGATGGATTGCCTACACCCGCATTCCCGTCGATTTAATGCCGGACGTTCAATTCCCCTTCATGTCCGTCACCACCATCTACCCGGGTGCGGGAGCCAAGGAGATGGAAAGCGACGTGAGCAAAAAAATAGAAGAGGGGATGAGCTCCATCTCCGGGATGAAAAACATCTATTCCACGTCGGCGGAGGGATATTCCCAGGTTCTGCTGGAATTTAATCTGGACGTCAAGATCAGAGATGCGGACATGGACGTTAGGGAACAGATGTCCAAAATAAGAAACGAACTTCCCCAGGAAGCGGAGGAGCCGACCATAGAACGTTTCGACGTCTCCGCTACCCCGGTGATGATATTTGCCCTCTCCAGCGATATGCCCTTGGATCAGCTTAGAACCTTGGCGGAGGATAAGGTCAAAAACAGAATCGAGCAGACCGAAGACGTGGCCGGAGTTGACCTGGTGGGAGGATGGGAGAGAGAGATCAAGGTGGAGCTGAATTCCCGCAAACTGGAAGCGTATGACCTTCCCATCCAGCAGGTCATCGGGGCGCTATCCTTGGAAAATCTCAATGTTCCCGGCGGACGAATGGACCTGGAGCCCAGGGAGATAATCCTTCGCACCACCGGGGAATTCACCACCGTCGACCAGATTAACCACATCATAGTGGGAAGCAAACAGGGAATTCCGATTTACCTTCGGGACGTTGCTCAAGTCAAAGACGGTTTCAAGGAACAAAGGGAGATAGCCAAATTGAACGGTCAGCCTTCGGTCTCCTTCATCGTGCACAAGCAATCCGGCGGTAATACGGTTAAGGTATGCGATAATCTGAAAAAAACTTTTGTTCAATTGAAAAAGGAGCTCCCTTCCGGAACCACTATCGAGATCGCGTCGGATCAATCCAAGTTCATAAAGCGGTCCGTCAACGACACCATGCGAACCTTGTACTTAGGGGCGCTATTTGTCACCTTGGTGGTTTTGTTCTTCATGGGGAATCTCCGCTCCACCATCATTGCCGCCCTGGCTATTCCCACATCCATTTTCGCCACCTTTATGCTGATGTATGCATTCGGTTATAGCATAAACATGATGACCTTAATGGCGCTTTCTTTGGCGGTGGGGATTCTAATTGACGATGCCATTGTGGTGCGGGAAAACATCTTCAGACATATCGAGGAGGGGATGGAGCCGGAGAAAGCCGCCAGCTTTGGAGCCTCGGAGGTGGGCTTGGCGGTGATGGCTTGCACTTTCACCATCGTGGCGGTATTCCTGCCGGTGGCTTATACCGGTGGAATCGTGGGAAAATTCTTCAAGGCTTTCGGATTCACCGTCACCTTCGCCATTTTATACTCCTTATGGGATTCGTTCACCATGGCTCCCATGCTCTCCGCCAGATTCATGGGAAAACAAAAAGGGGAAGCTGGCATTCAAAAGAGATTGTTTATGCCTTTCGAGAGATTTTACGAAAAAGTCAACCGGGGTTACCGTCATCTTCTGGAGTGGTCGCTTAATCATAAAACCGTGGTTTTGGTGCTTGCCTCTCTTTTATTCTTGATAAGCCTAAGCTTAATACCGTTCATCGGCAAGGAGCTTTTCCCTCAAGGGGACCGGGGGGAGTTTAACATTTATTTGGAGACGGCAGTGGGAAGTTCCATCTCCAATACCGAAGCTGTCACGGTCCAAGTGGAAGATCTGCTGTTGTCATATCCGGAGGTAAAAGCAGTTTTCACCACCGTGGGATTAAACATGGGCGCTGCCAATGAGGCAACTGTTAGGGTGGAGCTGGTTCCCCTTAAAGAGAGAAAAAGAACCACCCAACAGGTGGAGGATGAACTAAGGGCAAAACTGGCAGAGTATCCGGGGGTAAAAGCTACCATTTCCATAATCGGCATGTTCGAAGGACAGGCAAAAGAGTTTGCCATTGAGCTTTTTATTAAAGGACCGGATATTGAGGTTTTAGATCATCTCTCCGGTCAGGTCTTGGAGATCGTTAAAAGCACGCCTGGCGTAGTAGATGCTGATCGGTCCTTACGGGGAGGAAAACCCGAGATTCAAGTGGTGATCGATAGAGAGCAGGCAAACCGTTTGGGCATAAGCACCGGACAGGTCGCCTCCACCTTACGCTCCCTGGTGGAAGGGACGGTTGCCACCAAATATAAGGAGCTGGATAAGGAGATCGATATCCGGGTGAGATTGGCTCCGGATCAGAAGAACAGCTTGGCTGAAATCGCTGCCATCCGGCTACAGACTCCATCTGGCTCATCCGTACCTCTGAAAGCTATTGCCCGCTTCATCGAAGCCACTGGACCGACAACCATCTCCCGACAGAACCGGGAAAGGCTGGCAACCGTCACCGCCAACATCACCAACCGGGCTTTGGGTAGTATAATGAACGATCTTAACCAGCAATTTTCCCGTCTGTCCGTACCTGTCGGATACAAAATCGAGGCGCGAGGATATGCCGAGACCATGGAGGAGATGTTTTCCAATTTAGGCTTGGCCTTGGCTCTGGCAGTCATTTTCATCTATATGGTATTAGCTTCACAGTTCAACTCCTTCCTGCATCCTTTTACCATCATGCTGGCTTTGCCTTTAGCGGTAGTGGGAGCGCTATTTGCCGTATTTTTAACCGGTCAGAGGATAAACATGCAGACCATGGTGGGGATAATCCTCCTCTTTGGAATCGTCACCAAAAACTCCATTCTGCTGGTGGATTATACCATCACCTTGAGGAAAAGAGGGATGGAGAGAACCCAGGCTTTGCTGACCGCCGGACCCGTCCGTTTTCGCCCCATCGTGATGACCTCTGTGGCGATGATCATGGGGATGGTCCCCGCAGCTTTGGGCACCGGAGAAGGAGGAGAATGGAGACAGGTCATGGGAATAACCGTTATCGGCGGGCTTATCACCTCTACCTTCTTGTCCCTGGTGATCGTACCTATAGCCTATCTTTTGGTGGATGATTTTGAGAAACTATTTAAGAGGAACAAAAACAACCCAGTGAATCACACCTGATTAATCAGAAAGGTTTAAGAAAACTTTGTCTGCCCCAATGGTTGAATTAAACTTTACTCATCCCGGACTCATAGAGGTTAATACAGGGAGACGAAAATCAATGGTGTTCCTCCTTTTTATTGTGTTGCTCCTTTCTGTAGTGAACTGCCAAAAACACTCCTCCGAACCGGATGAGCTGAAGCTGGATGAAAGCCATTCTAATCTGACTCAAAAGAATTTGGAAAGAATATCGGAAATCACGTTGAACGATCCGCACCGATTCAGCTTTGCGCTTATCAGCGACAACCACACCGATTATGCGGATCTGCAGGATTTAGCGGAGAGTTTGAACGATACGGCTAACCTGACCAAATCCCTTCTTGTCATTCATGCCGGCGATCTCACCGACTTCGGATGGCTAAGCGAGTATAAGCGAACGGTGGATATATTGGCTCAATTGACCATCCCCTACTTGACGGTGATAGGCAATCACGACGAGCTGACCAGCGGAAGAGGGATCTACTCCCGGATGTTCGGCGATTTCAACTATTCCTTTGTCCTGGGTGACTGTAAATTCGTTTTGCTGGAAGCCAACTCGCTTTCCTATCTGGGGGTGCCGCCCAACCTCGGCTGGCTGGAGGAAGAGCTATCGGATAACGATTCGTACCGGTTTGTTTTCGTGGTGGGGCACCCGCCCCCTTTTGATCCGGGTTGGAACGAGCAGGAGGAGAACCGTTACCGGCTATTGATGCAGGAAAATAACGTGGCTTTATCCGTCCACGGGCACGAGCATTATTTTTGGTATGGAGATAGATACGGGGACGGGGTAAAATATCTGGTGGTGGATGATGCTGCCAGCAGAAACCACTGCACTGTTTCTGTAGACAGCCTTACTTTTGGTGTTGAAAAAATAAACTTGAGTCCATAAATGGAAAATCGCAAGACGTGATCTTTGGAATCTAAAGTAAAATCTATACCGGGTGAACTATATAATAATATTGCAGGAGAGTTACCATGGTCAAAAAAATAATCCGCTTGATCTTGCCGATTTGCTTTTTGTTGCTTAATTCCGGAATCGTATCCGGGGAAACTAAAAGTCTGAATTTAGACCAGTGCCTTCAGACTGCCTATCAAAACAACAAAACCCTTTTGCAGCTGGAGGAGAAGATCAATTCTGCCGGTTATAAGATCGAGGAGGCGCGCTCCGGTTTTTACCCTCAATTCTCATTCGATGCCAGCTACACACGTTTAGGGAACATTCCGGCGTTTGAGACTCCGGCCATGAGTTTCGGGGATGTTCAAATCCCCGCCATAAGCATAAAGTCCGGCACGGAGAACAATTACAATTTAAAGCTCTCCTACCAACAGCCACTGTTCACCTGGGGGAAGATCAGAAACGGCTACAACATCTCCCAACGCGGGCTCTCCTTGGCTAAGGAAGCATACCGGTTGAACAAACAGGAGATCAAGTTCAACGTGATCTCCCTCTTTTACAATATAATTTTGGCACGGGAGCTGATAAAGGTAAGGGAAGAATCCATTACCAGTCTCAAGGATCATCTCAAAACCGTGCAGGATAGATACGATAAAGGCTACGCTTCGGAGTTCGACGTGTTGAGAGCCAAAGTTCAGCTGGCAAACGCCCAACCTCCCTTGGTGCAGGCCAAGAATCTTTACCGGACCGCTCTGGATAATCTGAAAAATCTCCTGGGGATCAGTTTGACCGATTCGATCGACGTGGAGGGGGAATTAGGATATGAGCCGCTGGAGGTGGACCAGTCCCAGGCAGAAGAGTTCGCTTTAAAGAATAGATCGGAGCTTAACCAGATCAGAGAGCAAAAAAGGATCAGCCAGCTCTCCTTAGCCATTGCCCGGGCAGGCAACAAGCCCTCGATAGTGGGCATGGCGAATTTCCTATACGAAAGGCCTTTTTACAGCATAGATGAATGGAAAACCGACTGGAACCTCACCCTGGCTTTGAACATTCCTATCTTCGACGGTTTTCTGACCCGGTCCAAAGTGAAACAAGCCAAATCCGACATTAAGCTGCTGGATGTATCGGAAAAACAGCTTGAGGATTACGTCCGGCTGGAGATAACCCAAGCCATCTCCGATCTGAATCTGGCACAGGAGAATATCCTCTCCCAGCAGGAGAACGTAAATCAAGCTAAGGAGAGCTTGCGGATCGCCAAGGTGCAATATCAAAATGGCCTGTTGACCAATCTGGAGCTTTTGGATACCGAGTTTGCCTTGACCGTGGCGGAGACCAATTATCTGCTGGCACTGTCGGACTATATCATCGCCAAGGCAAATTTCGAAAAGGCCATCGGGAAAGACTAAAAGACAGTAAATGTTATTCTCTCTCCCCATTGGGGAGAGAGTTAGAGTGAGGGGGAATAAAAAAATTCGTAGGCTGAACACCTTGCCCAGCCTTTTTTGTTTCAAAGGTAGTGTTGGAGCTATTTTCTGACAAAAGAAACCATCCTTACCCCCTCACCTTTTTTCCTCTCCCCACCGGGGAGAGGAAAATCAATCTCCTCCATGATAGTCCCGCAAACTTACTTCATGTTGTTTAGATATCGGCTTCGGATACCTTTTTCTAATTTTGTATTAGCCCGATTAACGAAACCGAATCACTATTTACGATACGTAACCGTAACCGACGGACATCTGTTTGGACTCAGACGAAATCTTGGATTACGAAATCTATCCTTTGTCTACTCGCACTCTCTGAACTCACCCCCACAATCCCCCTCTCTTTTAAAGAGAGGGGGACTCTAAGGGAGTGAGTCTAATGATTTATCTTACCGTAACAAATTCTCTTGTATTTTTGACCTTTCCGTAGTATAATCTTTTGAGGCATTAACCGGGGAGTGACGAATTGAATAAGAAGAGCTGTCCTTTTAATGGGGGAAACTTTGTTCCAATTTGGATGTCTTTTCTCCTCCTGCTCGCATTTTCACTTATCTCATCTGCACATGGCAGTGAAAGAAAGCAACCTCTGGTAATTCCACCTCACCCGGCATACCATAATCCGTATCTTGCCAAAGGTGCCACCGGTTTCTGCTATATTCAATACGATCACGATTCGCTGAAATATTACTGGAATGCTTTTGGGAACGGAAAGGGAATAGCGGTTTACATGGATCCGGCCTTATGCGGAGCCGACAGCGTCTATCCTTTTAAAATAACCAACCTGCATTTCTATCTTTATGATTTTGAGGGCGCTATCTGGCCGGTGGACTTAAACGTCAATATCCGGCAAGCCCGCGCTCCCGAAGACAGCATAAAAACGCCCGGGGAGATCATCTTCACCAAGTCTTACACCATCCCTTCGGATTCGGGTTACGTCATGGAAAATCCGCGCCCACCCATCAACCTGAGCTTGGATACCACCTTTTGTGTCACCTCCCCTTTCTTCTTAGAGTTGATCTACGCCAACCTTTCCGACTCCAACTGCGCCAGTCTGGTGATGAGCGACAGCACCGATCGTCCCGACACCAACCAGGACTGGCTGGTATTGGATCAGCAGTATTCCCGATGGGATACCGCCTGGGTGGAATACATAAAACCCGGAAGAGCCATCATGCGCGTAACCGGTTACCCCCAAGCCATAGATTGCAATACATGCTGGTTCTGGAATCAAGGAACCGCCAAAGCCCCATCCGGCATTCCGGATTTCGATCAGTATCAATTCGGAACGGACACGGTGGCATTTGATGCCCCGTCAGCAATGGCGGATGGACTGGTATGGCTTAATGCCGTTCCAACCAATACGGATCCCGATAGTCTCATGCGATTATTGTCGGGGTATGTTCATACTAACCCTTATTCCGGTGGCGGAACTAATGTGGATTCGATCCGGGTCGGTTTGGATTCGTTTTTTGTCGAGAAGGGTTTGAATTTCTATGACATCGTCCTTGCGAATCCCACCTTTACTGCCATGACCGATTCCTTAAAAGAATCCGGAAGCATCGTTCTGCTTCTGGGCTTGTGGCAGAAGATAGAAAACGTCTGGTATAGGATCGGCGGGCACTACGTCTCCATGGCTGGCTCCTGTACCGGTTCAAAATGGGTGACGATAAGCGATCCGGCTTTCGATGAAACCGAAAAAGGCGCCGAGGGAAGAATTCTGCCGGCACACGATCCTCATCCCGATGATCACCTGTTGCATAATACCCCCGGCTTTGTCTCGCAGGACGTTTATGTATCGGATACGATCTCATTGGGTCCTCACGAGAAATTATGGAGGTTGAAAGAGTATAATGACGGAAACCTCCCCTGGCTTTCCCAATTTGAGGGACAGAATTTCCAGCCTGATCAGCTGCAGTATGCTCACTCTTTTGACTCCACCACCAGCTTGTATGCCGTGGTGGAGTATGCTATATTGATCTCCTCCAAATCGTCGTCTGTGGCGGAAGAGGAGATCGGGATACCCGGATATTTCGAGCTTTTACCCAATTACCCCAATCCTTTCAATAACCAAACTGAGATCAAATACACTCTTTCCAAACCGGCGGAGGTATCGCTTACTATTTACAATATCCTGGGCCAGAAGGTCAGAACTCTGGTCAAGGATCAAAAGCAAAGCGGTACGATGAGCGTGGCTTGGAATGGAAAGGATGACAGCGGAAAAGAGGTAAG
>Ga0256868_10001892_pt1 | contig 11123 bp, 9 predicted proteins | sample RVTome_13_FD_187341 | JGI IMG/M metagenome (GOLD analysis project Ga0256868, IMG submission 187341) | Soil microbial communities from uranium-contaminated site in the Upper Colorado River Basin, Wyoming, United States - RVT92D227 HiSeq ... | reverse complement strand
CTACTCCTGGGTTCCGATGGTGGGACACCCCGGCCTCCACCGAAGCGGCCGGTTTGGAATCAACAGTTTCCGGATGCGTAGAGGTCTTTAAGGGAGGATCGACTTCAGACACAGGGGCTCAAGTTCGTTTTCAGGGAAAGGCTGGGGCGCCAGGATTCGAACCTGGATCCTCGGATCCAAAGTCCGGTGTGCTGCCGTTGCACTACGCCCCATCGTCGTTAGCGTCCATGTGCGCAGTATTCTAACATGGCCTCCACCAACCCGCCGGAAGCGTTGAGCCGGTTTGCCGACTTGATCCTGCTGAAGGTGTGAGCCGGCACAATTCACACGAACTTGAGAGGCGCCGCGGGGGTCAGGCCAGAGCCTAAGGTCGCGATTTGCCGGATCGACGAGCGGCGACAATCAGGAAATCGGTGCGTGCGACCGGACAATCATCGCGCGAGAAGATATTAACCAGCGGTGTCATCGGGGAGGAGGCCGAGTTTCTTGGCCTGCTCATAGGTCAAAGCATCCCCCTCGACCTCGCCTTCTCTTTTGGAGTCGAGGACCGCCTCATCCCAGAAACGATCGGCCATTTGCTTTTCAACCTCGGTCGAGGCGGCCTCAAGCTCGGCTGGCGGGATCTCGGGGATCGGCTCATCACGCCCTGCCTCTTCTTGCACACCCACCTGAACCGACTCGGCGGGAACGCCCATTTGGGACAAAGCATTCAAGATCTCATCCGCCGCTCGTCTACCAAAGTGGACGACCGCGCCCATCTGTCCGGCGCCCTGGCCACTCCGGAAGGCGATCACCAGCGCAAAATACGCCCCGACATTGGTCACATAGATGTCGTGCGCTTCCCCGTCAAAATACTGAAAGTTCAGGGGCAGGAGAGAACCCAGAACGCTGCTGACCTTGAGACCTGAGGTGAAAGCCGTGACCAGCGGCGGCAGGGCGGAATCGAAATCTACATCCGCCAGATCGCCGGCGCGGGCCGTGACTCTGGCCGTGTCATCGACAAGCAATACAGCTTCCGCACCGAGATCTCGCCGTAAGGCGGTCAGACGCTCGGCCATCTCCGGCCGGTCGTGACTCCCGACCTCGGCCGGTGATTCTCCTTCCTGCCTCGGATAGAGCGTTCGCTCGACCGCCTCCAGGAACGCGTTCGTCCCGATGGGCTTTCGCAAGAAGGATATCACCCCAAGGGCTTCAGCCCGGATCTTGACCTCGTCCGTTGGGTGCCCCGTGATCAGAATCGCCGAAGCCTCGGGGCTATTGCGCATGACCTCTTCAAGCAACTCCAGGCCGGAGATGCCCGGGAGGCGTAGATCGGTCACGACCAGGGACACTCCACCCTCGTTCAACAGCTGCAGCGCCTCCTCGCCCGAGGTCGCCTCGACGACCTCATATTCGCGTCCTGAGAGCTCGAGGCTCAACCGCAGCATGCGCCGGACTTGGCGTTGGTCATCCACGATGAGAATGCGAGGTGAAGTCATTGGGTCCACACGGTTATGTCTCGCGGGCTGGCCGCTCCGAGCCGGATGCCCATATCCTAAGTCCCAATCAATTCAGGCGCCAGCAGGCAACCAGGTGGCCCGGCTCGATCTCCAGCATCTGGGGGTCCTGCACAGCACAGTGATCTACTGCCACGGGACATCGGGTGTGAAAGCGACATCCCCGGGGACGGTTCATCGGACTGGGTGCATCTCCCTTGAGTATGATGCGCTGGCATTGCCCTCCCGAGAACTCGTATGGATAGCGACGGGCGTGGTACTCCTCCATGCCGACCCTCTTCATGGTCTCGAGAACCCCCGCCCGCCGGTCGTCGACGGTACCGATGTGGTGGATCATCAGACCTTCACCGACCAACTCTCCGATCGGCATTCGAGGATCCAGTGCCGAATCCGGATCCTGGAACATGACCTGCATCTGCCGTCGCATCTCCTTCAACTGACGGCCTCCAGGCTTGAGCTAATCGGCCCAGTCGAAACGTACCGATCCTGACATCGGCTCCAGAAGTCGCAAGGTGCTCCGACTAACGGTGGTCTTTCCCGACCCCACCCGATTCCGGCTCGATCTCGGTGTAGATCTGCAGATCCTATTCTACCCGGGGGTGGCAGCGCCCCGCAAAGCGACAGCCTCGAGGCAAGTCTCCGATTCGGCACCACCCCCGAGGATCACCTCAAGGCGTGGGCGCGTATTCCCCAGGACAGGAATCGAGGCGATAAGGCCCTTGGTGTATGGATGGAGCGCGTGATCGAACAAGGTCGTGGTGTCGGCCTGTTCGACGATCCGACCGGCATACATGACCGCCACCCTGTCGACCATCTCGGCGATCACACCATGACCCTGCGACCGCAGCTGTTAAGCGCCGATGGGCCAACCAGAGTAGAGGCCTTCGTCGGAGAGAAGACCACCCGGCACCGGAGCCCGCCGCCCCAACCCAGGCCTTAACACGCTTCATCGCCCACGAAAGGTCACCTACCGATCTTCTCTTGGATCGCCACGACCTGGATTGCCAATGCGCAGGCCCTTGGAGGCGACCCGCAAATCACGAACAAGAAGCCCACCGGCGATGGAGATGCCTATGATCACAAGGCCAAAGAAAAGTGGCCAAGGGGCGGAAGTCGTTTCAGGTGGGAGGGCTGGCAGACTTGTCGGGGTTGCGAATTCCGCTAGGGAGCCTGCCGCGAGTCTAGCAAAACGGACTTCTTCGGCGTTGTCCGGACTCACGACAATCCCATCCGGGAGGACTCCGTTCTTCTCGGCCAAATAGGCGACGACCTCCCAATACGTGTCGGTGTCAAGGCTCCCCGGTGCTTCGAATGGCATGGCCGCTTGGATGAAGGTGAAGAGGGAAGCCGCCGTATCGTAGTTAGGGAGTGCCTCCCGGCCAATTATGGCCGGCACGTGTGATGGCAGAGTCCAGCCGTTCGGGTACGGTCGCTCTCCGTGGCAGCCGGAGGCCCAGCAATCCTGATGGTCAGGTGGGTAAAGCGTGCGGAACTCGTCGGTCAGGCCTTGCCCCTGGTCCCCGTGACATGGAAGGCAGTACAGCCAGAAGTTGTAGGCCCCTCGTTCAAGCTGGGTCGGGTTGGAGGATATCTGCGGGGGATCGAGCCGAGGGTTTGGCATCGAAGGCGGAGGAGTCGGCTCCGGCGGGAGAAGCAAAGATCGCTCCCGGAAAATGGGAAGGGCGACCAGCCCCATGACCAGAAGCGATCCGACCGTCCAGCGGACAGGACGCACTTTGGGCGAACGCCCCGTCGACAATGATCCTCTACGCTCCCCCTCGGCCTCGCATCGACGGGTCCAGGACATCACGCAACGCGTCTCCCACCAGGTTCCATGACAATGAAAACAGCACCAGGGCGACGCCGGGGTAGACAACGATATACCAGTAGGTCAGCAGGCTGGGGATCCAGGCTCGGGCGAAGCTGAGGATCTGACCCCAGTCCGCATAGCCGACCTCCGTGCCGACTCCGAGGAAGCTCAGCGCGGCGAACGTGATCACGATGGCCCCCATGTCCATCGAGGCGTACACGAGGGTCGGGAAGATCGAATTGGGCAGGATATGGCGAATCAGGATCCGGCGATCGGTCGCCCCGATCACCCGGGCAGCCAGAATGTAATCTCTCTGTTTAACCGACAGCACGTCGCCGCGCAGCAGGCGGGCGTAGCTCATCCACCCGAAGACGGTCAGGGCCACGACCGCAGAGTAGATCCCCTTTCCCAGTCTGGGCACCAGGATTGCAGCCAGGGTGAGCGCCGCCAACAGGAAGGGGAAGGCCATGAAGACTTCGGTGATACGCATCATGATCTCATCGATCCAGCCGCCGTAATACGCCGAAACCGAACCCATGGTCACGCCGATGATCACCGTCAGCCCAATAATGATGATCCCAACTTTGAAGGCCGTACGTGTCCCCCAGATGATGCCGTAGTAGACATCCCACTGTCCGCTGGCGGTGCCCATCAAGTGGACCCACTCCGTCCGGCCGGTAAGCGCCGGGTACCAGAACGGGACATCTGGCTGTCTAGTCTCCCAGGAGGACATGGGTGGGCGCGGCTCGGAGCTGAAACCGTCCCGGGGAATGTCGTAGGCCTTATTGGGATTGATGGGAGGGGCCAAGACCGGTGCCAGCAGGGCGACCAAAGCCAGGAAGGCGATGATCACCATCCCCGCGACCGACACGCTGTTCTTAAACATGCCGCGTATGACACGGGCGTTGTCCGGTCCCACGGTCCTTTCGAGCATGCCTATTTTGCGCTCGGTTATTCCTTGGAGGTCGTAGTCGGGGATGACCCGACCCTTGGGTTGATCCGTCGTCACAGTCACCGTTACCCTACCTCCTACTCAGTCCAAACGGATGCGCGGATCGAGAAAGGCATACGTTATGTCGACGATCAGGTTGGACAAGACCAGGATGATCCCGTTGAACAGGACCAATCCCAGAACCGTTATCACGTCCAGTTGGACGGCGGCATCCGCGGCGGCCTTGCCCATCCCGGGATAGTTGAAAACGGTCTCCGTGATCACCACGCCGTTCAACAGGAGCAGAATGAGCAGCCCGGCGATGGTCGCCACCGGGATCAGCGCGTTCGGCCGGGCATGGCGGCCAATCACGTCATGTTCGGCCAGCCCCTTGGCCCGGGCTGTGGTCACATAGTCCTGGCGCAGGGATTCGAGCATCGACGAGCGGGTCACCCGCAGGAGCAAGGCCCAGTTCAAGTACGATAGGGTGAGCACGGGGAGGATCAGGTGCCGGGCGGCGTCGATGAACACGTCGAGCCGCAAGTTCAGCAGCGCATCGACGGTGTTCATCGTCGTGTAGCGGTGGAACGCGTCGCCGAGGACAACGACATTCATTTCATTCGACAAGCGGCCGGGCGGGAACCAGCCCGTCCCGACGTAGAAGATCATCAGCACCAACAAGCCGAACACGAAAGTCGGAAAGGAATACCCCAGGATACTGAAGACGCGCGTCACCTGATCGATAGCATTGTTGTGGTTCACCGCCGACAGCACCCCCAACCACACGCCTCCGAGCACGATCGGGGCCACCGCCCACAGCGCCAGCTCGAGCGTGGCCGGGAAGCGGCGCTTGATCATATCGATCACTTCCAGGTTGGCTGTCTTCGAATAACCGAAGTCGCCGCGCAGGATCCCGCCCGTGATCTCGCTGGTGGAGGGATCCCTTCTTCCGACCAACCAGTGCCAGTACTGCACCGGCAGCGGATCATCGAGGCCGTACTTGATAATGAAGGCGTCGATCGCCTTGTCGGTCTTGGGGATGTCACGTACGAAAAGTGCGGCGCGTTCTACCGGGGAAAGGAACTGCAACATGGCAAAAATCAGGAGGGTAACCCCAAAAATGAGTAGGGGCATGATCATGAGACGGCGAAGGATGTAATTCACCATTCACATCACCTCCGGCCACGGATTATCGGGCGGCAAGGCCGACGGTCAATCTACCGATCGAGTGAGTGAACTCTGACAGGGGCCGGGTTGCCCCGACCCCTGTCAGCCTAGAACTTGCCCGGGAAATGCTACTTCTTGATATTGAAGTTCAGGAACACGTCCGTGCGGGAGACCGTCGGGTAGCCGCGGTACTTCACGAGCGTACCGTCTCCAGTCTTCTCGCAGGTGAAGTCGAGAGTGCTGCTGTCGTAGTTGCAGGTCGTGCCGACCAACGGGTTGACTTGTGGCCGGTCCTCGGGATTGACGATGACGTAGTCGGCGTCTCCCGCCTGCAGCATGGCGAAGCGCGTGCCCCACTCGTCGACCTGCTTCACAACGACGCTCGCAAACGCCGCCGGTCCGACCGGGCCGCCTTCGTATAGCGGGCCGGTGGTTGCGTTGCGCCAGTAGTCATCGTTGCGGGCGAAGACGATTTCCTCGCCCTCGGTCCAGTGGTCGAACTTGAAGGGTCCGGTGCCATTCATGACCTTGCTCAGCGGGTCGGTCTCGGACGACACGGCATACGAGTTCTGCCAGGTATCGCACGATCCGTCCCAGCCGCCCTGAGCGATGGTCCAGTCCTTGTCCATGACCGCACCCCATCCCTGGGCGAGCGTGACCATGAGCGGACCCCAGGGCTGGGCCAGGTTCAGGGTCAGAGTGCCGGCAGCGTCATCCGCCACGACGGCATCCGTCACCTGCTGGCAGGCTGCTTGAAGCGCGGCCGGATCGGCTGCCTTCAGAGCATCCGGGTCATCCATCACTGTGCCCGTCGAATCGACCAGGCAGGAGATGTCCGGATATCCGCACTCGGCGAAGGTGTCGACGCCGAAGAAGGCCTCGTAGAACAGCCACTGCGGCGAGGCCGTCCCACCGTACAGCATTCCGCGCTGCAGGGAGTAGGCCGCATCCGAGGCGGTCATGTCCTGACCTTCATGGAACTTGATGCCCGGACGCATGTTGAAGGTGTAGGTCAAACCGTCGTCGGAGATTGTCCAGTCGCTCGCCAGCTGTGGCAAGACGGTGTTGGCATCCTGCCGATCGTAGTAGATCAGCGTCTCGTAGACGTTCTCGATCTTGCCGGCGCCGGAGGTCTCGTAGTTCAGCGCCGGGTCGAGGGTCTCGGGAGAGCCAAAGGTCGCGACGACATAGGTGTCGGCGCCGTTCGTGGCGCTGGCATCCTTGGACATGTCATACCAGTGACCCGAGTCCTCGGGGGATACCGGGTTCCAGTACCAGCCTTTCACCCACGGCTGATAGTAGCGGGTCCCCAAGGGGAGCGCCAGCAGGATGTCCGGGACATTCTCATAGACCAGGTCGTTCAACTGGAAGTAGATCGCCTGGCGCTCGGCCGGATCGGACGTCTGGATGCCCTGGTCGATCAGCTCCTTGAACTGTGCAGCCATGTCGGCCGGCATGCTCTGGCGGATGCCGTAGGTCCCGATCAGATAGGGGACGAGCCAGTTGTGCGGGTCGTGGATGTCTTCGAGCCAGCCGCTGATGAACACCGGCAGCCGTTTGTCGCGCTGGGCCTGCAAGAAAGCCGGCCACGGCAAGCCTACGGTCTCGACGATGAACTTCTCGTTGACCCCCGACAGGCCGTTGGACAGGATCTCGGCCACCGTCTGGCGGGTGGTGTTGCCGATGTTGTAGCCGATCTGGACGCGGAAGCCCTTTTCCCACACCTGACCATCCCAGGCCAGCTGCATCTCGGCGGCGCACTGATCCGGATCGTAGCTGAAGTGCTTTCCGTTGTCGTCATAGCCGAGCATGCCGGGGATGATCACGCTATAGGATTGAACCGCGTCGCCCTGGTAGACATCCTTGATGTAAGTATCCCAGTCGAAGCAGTAGTTGAAAGCCTTGCGGACGTGGATGTCGCTGAAGAAGTCCGGCGGGATGCCGTTCCCGTCCAGCTGTCCACTTCCGATCAAGGGGTTGGTGACCGCTTCTTCCGTGGGGGCGGGCGTGGCCGTGATGACCATGGGCGTCCCCTCGACGACGACCGTCTGGACGACGGCCGGCTGCGGAGCGCATGCCGCCAGGATCATACTCAGTGACACGACCAACCCCAAGACGATCATAAGGCGTTTGTTCGCGTACATCCTCTCCTCCAAAATCTCGCAGTTTTCTCAACGTTTGCGTTTCAGACATCGATCAGTTCTCGTTTCTCTCCACCTCCTCTCCCCTAGTCATCTTCCGCGAATCTCATCCCCCGGTGTGTCTAAGCTTCCACCAGGTGACAGGCGACGAAATGCCCGGGGCGTACCTGGCGGTACTCCGGGATGACCTGGCGACAGATTTCTTCCGCCAAGGGACAACGCGTATTGAACACACATCCGGGAGGCGGTGACGCGGGACTGGGCACATCTCCTTCCAGGATGATGCGCTCGCGCTTGGCCTCTATAACTGGATCCGGCACAGGAACGGCCGATAGCAGCGCCTGGGTGTATGGGTGGAGAGGGTTTTCATACAGCTCTTCGCGGGGCGCCGTCTCCATCAACTTCCCCAGGTACATGACTGCCACGCGGCTCGAGATATGACGAACCATGCTCAGATCATGAGCTATGAACAAGTACGTGAGCTCAAGTTTTTCTTGAAGGTCTTCGAGCAGGTTGACCACCTGGGCCTGCACAGATACATCCAGCGCCGAGATCGGTTCGTCGCAGATGATGAACTCCGGGTTGAGCGCCAGTGCGCGCGCCACACCGATGCGCTGCCGCTGCCCCCCGGAGAATTCATGAGGATACCGTCGATCAAACTTGGGGTTAAGGCCGACCAGCTCAAGCAGCTCGCGCGAGCGTTCGGCCCGCTGCCTGCCCGACATCCCTAGATGGATCTCCAGCGGTTCGCTGATGAGTTGCCCCACCGTCAACCGCGGATTGAGCGAGGCGTAAGGGTCCTGGAAGATCATTTGCATCCGGGGGCGAAGACGCCGGACCTCTTCGCCCTTCAGTTCCGTCAACTCCAACCCATCGAAGTTGACTTTGCCTGATGTCGGCCGATAGAGCTGGAGTATGACCCGCCCGGTTGTCGACTTACCGCACCCACTTTCGCCCACCAGCCCGAAGGTCTCACCGCGACGTACGTCGAAGGTGACCCCGTCGACGGCTTTAACCGCTCCCACCTGATGCCGGAAGACTCCCCGCATGATGGGGAAGTGCATCTTGAGATCGTCTACGTGCAGCAGGACATCACCGTTGTGCATCAGCGGGTTCCAGCCTCGCCGGCGTGGCCGATCTCACATCAACCCAGCACGCGATTTCATGATCGGTCTCGACTTCGCGCAAGGCTGGGTTGGATTCCCAACAAGCATCAATAACATAGTTGCAGCGTGGGGCGAAGGGGCAGTTCGTCGGTTCCTGCAGGAGGTCGGGCGGCCGGCCGTCGATGTTGACCAGACGCCGGGCATGCCTTCCATCCACCCGGGGCAACGACCCGAGCAAGCCAAGCGTGTAAGGGTGGCGCGGATCGGCATAGACCGGCCCGACGTCCGCCCGCTCGACAGCGTACCCGGCGTACATCACCATCACTCGGTTGGCCAAACCGGCAATGATCCCCAGGTCGTGGGTGATCCAGATCACTGACATACCCAGTTTGTCCTTCAGCTCCTTGACCAAGTCTATGATCTGTGCCTGGATCGTTACGTCGAGGGCCGTGGTTGGTTCATCGGCGATGAGAATTTTGGGGTTGCAGGCCAGGGCCATGGCGATCATGACCCGCTGACGCATACCGCCGGAAAACTGGTGCGGAAAATCCTCGAAGCGTTCACTGGCCTGGGGGATCCCGACCATTCCCAAGAGTTCGATTACCCGATTCCGGCCCTGGGTCTCAGTCATGCCCAGATGCTCTATCATCGGCTCCATGACCTGCTTACCGATGGTCATGACCGGGTTCAAAGATGTCATGGGGTCTTGGAAGATCATCGCGATTTGCGAACCGCGGATGAGGCGCAACTCGCTCTTGGGGAGCGCCAGCAGATTCTTGCCCATGAAGATGGCCTCACCCCGTTCGACGCGGCCCGGCGGTTCAGGAATCAGACGCAAAATCGAAAGGACAGAGACGCTCTTCCCACATCCGCTTTCCCCAACAATCCCCAGCGTTTCCCCCTCTTCCAAGTGGAAGGAAACGCCATTCACAGCGTGAACGACACCCTCCGGTGTGTAGAACCGTGTGACCAGGTCATTGACCTCAAGGACTCTGGGCAAGGACGAGGCTCCTTATGTTGGTTCGAAGGTGGAGTGCGGGACTCCGTTAGGGATCAGGACGGGGTGCGGTCTCCGCGCAGCTTTGTCGCTGGCGACCATGAAGGCATCGAGTCCAGAAGGGACGTCACATTGGCGGGCTCCGCAGCGGTGGCTTGTTGAACCCGCCAGTAGAACCACACTGGGCGCCATCAGCGCCCACGAGGCCACGCCTGGTCTCCGCTGAAGGATTATACCCGAAACGAGGGTTGCGTGCATCAATCCCCATCCGGCCCCCGGCCTGACCCAGGGGGGCATTGGCAGCTTAAGGTGAATGTCCGATCCCCGGCCGGCTGATTCGAGCCCCCGCTTCGAGGCTGGTCGCTCTCCGGGAGCCCCTCCGACACGACGCGATCGCCCTCGTACACTACAATCGGCGCCGTAGAGGGCGAGTATCCTCTTCAGCCCGGAGCCGGAACCACTTGCGGGTTTACTCGGGGTTTCCAGGCGGATCAGCATGGAACCGGCGTGCCCTCTCTCCTCTGTAGCAATCACCGTATCATCGTCAGCATCATGACCCCGAAGGAGAACAACTGCCATCTCTCCGGACGGGATGGAGAGAGAGCGAAACGGCCCGATGGCCGTGGGATCGCAGCTCTACCCCATGCAGCGTGCGCCGCATCCCCCAATAGGTCCACGTGTATGTTCCGCACAACCGACCTCAGAGAATGCAAGGCGGATAAGGCCGGGCCTGCTCGGAGATTCGGCATTAAGGGATCTCCTCCGCCGCCCGGCGAGGCCGCCGACAGTAAGCGTTCCCTTCCGTCGGCTGGCGGATGAACACTCGACACCCAACTCCTCAGGGAGCGCCGGATGTGTGGGTCCGCTGGGTCTGTACTCCACCGATCATGTGGCCTCATACTGCACCCCAACCGGACGCTCATCAGCCAGACCAAGCTGCTTCTTCAGACTGATGCGGCCATAGTGTAGCCGTGACTTCACGGTCCCCTGCGGGATACCCAAGACCTCGGCGATCTCCCGAACCGAGAGATCGTTCACGTAATACAGCACGACGACGGCCCGTTGGGTCGCGGGCAGACCGGCCACAGCTTCGCCGATCCAGCGCCACTCGTCTTCCCGTTCAGCCTGGGCTTCCGGTGACGGCTTGTTGCTGGGGGACAGCCAACCGGCCATCTCCTCCAGAACGCGACGCCAACGGTTACGCCGGCGGAGCCAGCTGTTGGCTTGATTGACCGCAACCCGATAAAGCCAGGGCTCAAGCGGCCGAACCGGATCGACCCGATCGGCAAAACGATAGAGGCGGAGGAAGACATCCTGTGTAACGTCGGCCGCTGTCTCTACATCGTTCGTAATGCCGAGGATCGAGCGAAAGACCAGGGTGTGATGCTTGTCGTAGAGCGCGCCAAGCGCTTCCAGGTCCCCCTGCTGGAGCAAGACCACAAGCTCCCGATCCGAGTTCTGGGCCAAGGCATGCC
>Ga0256868_10001891_pt1 | contig 11123 bp, 7 predicted proteins | sample RVTome_13_FD_187341 | JGI IMG/M metagenome (GOLD analysis project Ga0256868, IMG submission 187341) | Soil microbial communities from uranium-contaminated site in the Upper Colorado River Basin, Wyoming, United States - RVT92D227 HiSeq ... | reverse complement strand
AACGGACAAGACCAATTCACATACACAATAAGCGACGGCAACGGCGGAACAGACACAGCAACCGTAAACATAACAATAACACCAATCAACGACCCACCAAACGCAAACAACGACATAACCACAGTAAACGAAGACTCAACAAACAACCAAATAAATGCACTAATAAATGATAACGATATCGATGGAGACAATATAGATATAATAAGTACAACTCAACCAGCTCATGGTACTTCAACATTCAACACAGACTACACATACTACACACCAAACACCAACTACAACGGACAAGACCAATTCACATACACAATAAGCGACGGCAACGGCGGAACAGACACAGCAACCGTAAACATAACAATAACACCAATCAACGACCCACCATTCATACCAAGTAATCCAATTCCAAGTGACGGACAAACTGATGTGAACATAAATATAAATCTTAGTTGGACAGGTGGTGATCCAGATAATGATACTGTAACATATGATGTATATTTCGGAACAACAAGTCCACCAATAAAGGTTGTAAGTAATCAATCTGTTACAATTTATAACCCAGAAATTTTAAACTATAATACAAAATATTATTGGAAAATCGTAACCTGGGATAATCAAGGAGCGTCAACAACTGGATCAATATGGAACTTTACAACTGAAGGTGAACAAGATTGGGATTGCATACTTACATTTGAGGAACCTGATGGCGGATATGATAATGTATATTTCGGTGAGAAAGAAGCTGCCTCAGATAATCAAGATATCTATGATATTCCAAAAGTTTCAGGAGGTTATCCTCCGTTTATACGTGCCTGGTTTGATACAGATTTCCTTGCGCCATATGATGAATTGTGGGAAGAATACAAACATTATCCTGATGATTATAAACAGTGGAATTTAACTGTACAGTGGATTCCCTCTGACAATTCTTCACCAACAGATATCACAATTTCTTGGAATTCTTCTTATCTGAATGATAGTGAGTATAATAATGTATTTCTAAAAAATATTGCATCTGGTGAAATTATAAATATGTTTATTGAAGATGACTATACATTTAATGCATCAGCATTGACTCATTATCAATTCAAAATTATATGTAACAATGTTTTGCAAATAACTGAACTTCAAACCAATTGGAATATAATGTCAATACCATTCAACCAATCAATTTCCAAATCAAATCTTATTGTAAATTATAATGGAACAAATTATACCTGGCTGGAAGCAGTTAATAATAACATAGTTCTTAATTTTATTTACAACTGGAAAAGAACTGCGCCTCAACATTATGAGCTTACAGATACATTAGAGCCAGGGTATGGCTACCAGATTTATGCATATAAAAATTGTACCTTATTAGCAGATGGTGCCAGCACTATTAATAATGATGGTTATATGACAAACATGCTTCTAACCTGGAATATTATTGGTTTACCTAATACTGCATCATTACCAAAGCAAAATCTTATCGTAAACTACAATGGCGTATATTACAGTTGGGCGAATGCAACTACAAATAATAATCCAACAGGCGGACCAATAATTCTTGGATACATATATAATTGGAGCAGAAACCTACCTCAACATTATGAGCTCACAGATATTTTATATCCAGGTTATGGGTATCAGATGTATGCTTACTATAATTGTTCATTGTATTATTCAATTTTGAATCCATTGAATAGTCTACCTACGACCTCTGAAAACAATGAAATCGAACCACCTTTATCAGAAGATGAAATTTCTAGTCTAGATAACAATAATATTGATACAAAGTGGGATGCAGCATTAAAATTCACTGAACCAGAAGGTACATATGATGATGTATTTTTTGGTGAAAAAATCAATTCATCAGAATTTATAGATAACTTTGATGTTCCAAAAAATCCCTCTAGTATCTCTCCATATATTAAAGCATGGTTTGAAACAGGTTTATCAGATCCATATGATGAGCTTTGGGAAGAATACAAACTCTATCCTGATACTAACAGACAATGGGATCTTTCTGTTCAATGGGTACCATCAGACTTTAGTTCACCAACAAAAATAACCATCTCCTGGGATAATGATAACTTTTATGACAGTGAATATTCAAATATCGTTTTACATGACATAATAAATAATGTTACTGTTGCAAATATGTTAGTTGATAAAAGTTATACCTTCATATGTCCTGCTTTGTCATTAAGGAAATTCCAAATTATATGCACCACAGATCAATCTCCTATAATTCCTGGTGATCCTGAAACTAGTTTTAATTCCTTTACTCAAGGAATATTGATTAAGCAAAAGTTATTAAATATAGTTAACTATAGTTAATTTGTATACCGCTAAAAATAAAAAATAAATTTAAAAAAAAAGGGGAGCTAATATGAAAAATATAAATAAAATAAGAAAAATATGTGTAGCTGGAATTGTATTAATCTTTGTAATTAATACATTTTTGTCTACAGTTGGAGCATTGAGCATTAATATTGTAAATTTCAAATCTATTGGGAATCAGCTGAGTTTAAATAAAGAATTTATTGCTATGGAAGAACCACTTGCTGATGTGTGGAATGTCACGTTACAATTTAATGAGCCAGGAGGCACATTTGATAATGCATTTTTTGGTGAAAAAACTGATGCATCAGATGGCCTAGATGGCTATGATGTTCCGAAAACTACACCTGGTATGCCTCCATATATCCGTGCTTGGTTTGCAACCAATTTTCCTGTACCACATAATCAACTGTGGGAAGAATACAAACATTATCCTGATTCCAGTAAGCAATGGAACCTTTCTATTCAATGGGTACCAACAGACTATGCAACACCTACAACCATTACAATTTCATGGAATACAGCTGAAGTGGGTAATAGTGAATATAACATTGTAAAACTATGTAATAGTAGTGGAAGTCAACTGAAAAATATGCTAACTGAAAGTAGTTATTCTTTTACCTGTCCAGCTGTGACCCCTCAAATTTTTTATATAATATGCCAAGCAAATAATACTGTTCCAAACCAACCTAGTGTTCCCACTCCTGCTAATGGTTCTACTCATGTTGATATAAATGCTAATCTTGGTTGGATTTGTTCCGACCCTGACGGCGATCCCTTAACATACGACATCTACTTCGGAACCAGCAGCAACCCACCTCTAATACAAAGTAACTGGCCTACCAATTCTTATGATCCAGGTACCATGAATAATAATACTACCTATTATTGGAGGATTGTTGCAAAGGATAATCAAGGTGGTTCAACTTCCGGTCCAATTTGGCATTTTTCCACTAATTATGCTCCTAATACTCCAAGTAGTCCTTCTCCAATTAACGGTACTACTAATATTGATATTAATGCAAATCTTGGTTGGATTTGTTCCGACCCTGACGGCGATCCATTAACATACGACATCTACTTCGGAACCAACAGTAACCCCCCTCTTATACAAAGTAACTGGCCTTCTACATCATATGATCTAGGTACTATGAGTTATGGTATGCTTTATTATTGGAAGATAGTTGCAAAGGATAATCAAGGTGGTTCAACTTCCGGTCCAATTTGGCATTTTACCACTAATTATGTTCCAAATACCCCTAGTAGTCCTAATCCAGTTGATGGCTCTACAAATATAGATATTAATGCCAATCTTGGTTGGACTTGTACAGACCCTGACGCCGATCCCCTAACATACGACATCTACTTCGGAACCAGCAGCAACCCACCACTAATACAAAGTAACTGGGCCACCACATCATATGACCCAGGAACCATGAGTTACAGTACATTGTATTACTGGAAGATAGTCGCAAAGGATGACCAAGGAGCATCCACTACCGGCCCAATATGGCATTTCACAACAACAGATGCACCAAATAACCCGCCTAACCCACCTAGTACCCCTAACCCAGCTAATGGTTCTACAAATATTGATGTTAATACCAATCTTGGTTGGACTTGTTCCGACCCTGACGGCGATCCCTTAACATACGACATCTACTTCGGAACCAGCAGCAACCCACCTCTAATACAAAGTAACTGGGCCACCACATCATATGACCCAGGAACCATGAGTTACAGTACATTGTATTACTGGAAGATTGTCGCAAAGGATGACCAAGGAGCATCCACTACCGGCCCAATATGGCATTTCACAACAGAACCTAATACACCACCAAATACTCCTAGTAATCCTAACCCACCTAACAATGCTACAGATGTTGATGTGAATATTGATCTATCTTGGACTTGTACTGATCCTGATGGTGATCCCTTAACATATGACATCTACTTCGGAACCAACAGTAACCCACCTCAAATTCAAAATAATTGGTCCTCCAATACTTATGATCCAGGTACCATGAATAATAATACCACTTATTATTGGAAAATAGTTGCATGGGATGGTTCTGGTACATCTGCTAGTGGCCCTGTTTGGGATTTCACTACAGCCCAAAATAATGCACCAAATACACCAAGTGATCCTAACCCACCTGACAATGCAACAGACGTTGATGTGAATGCTGATTTATCTTGGAATTGTTCTGATCCTGATGGAGATCCTGTAACTTATGATATTTATTTTGGTACTAGTAGTAACCCGCCTCTAGTTCAAAGTAATCAGTCTTCCACTACCTATGATCCAGCCACCATGAATAATAATACCACTTATTATTGGAAAATTGTTGCTTGGGATAGTTTTGGAAATTCAGCAGTTGGACCTATATGGAACTTTACAACAGGACAACAAATAAACCAACCACCATATATACCAGCCAATCCTACCCCTGTAGACGGATCAACAAATGTAGATGTAAATACAAATCTAAAGTGGGATGGAGGAGACCCTGATGGAGATCCAGTAACATATGATGTTTACTTTAGTAAAACATATCCACCACAACAAGTAGCAAGTAATTACCCAAATGTCTTATATGATCCAGGAACATTGGATTTCAATACTATCTATTACTGGAAAATAGTTGCATGGGATAACAATAGCGCATCAACAAATGGACCAATATGGAGTTTTACAACATCAAATAAAACAAATAGACCACCCACAAGACCAACAATACAAAGTATACTTGGAATACTTGTTCCAAACAGAGTTTATGATTATAACTTTACGTCAAGTGATCCAGATGTAGATGATGTCTTTTACTATATCGATTGGGGTGATGCAACTTATGAAGATTGGTCTGGTCCACATACAAGTGGTGAAACTATAATAATAGGACATACATGGCCGCCTAAAACAAGTATTTACCAAATAAAAGCCAAAGCAAAAGATACGTATGGTTCTGAAAGTGACTGGGGAACATTATTGGTTTTTGTTTTAAGCCCAAGAAATTCAGATCATTCATTATTACTTCGAATTATACAAAGATTTCCAATTTTACAACGAATAATAATGATTCTGCCACTGTTTAATACAATGACAAAATTAAAACAATAATCCTTATCTTAATTTTTTTCTTTTTTTTATATTAATTGTTAATCTAGAGCAGATAAAATTTTAATTTAGTTCAAAATATAACGTAAACAGAGCCTATCTTCCCTAAACACTTAAATATACCTTTTATTATTTAAGGCAGTACTTTATCCTAAAAAAATAATGTAATACTATTTGAAGGGGTTATTAGTTTGAAAGATAAAAATGTACCAGAGGTACCAAATAAAGGCGAAATTGATACTAAAAAATCTGGAAAATCAGCAGATGTTCAAAAAGTAACAGATGAAGAGTTTTCTGATAAAACATCTACAAAACTTCCTGAACAAACCAAGAAAAAAAAAGGTGAATCAAAAAAAGAAGCAAAAGAGGATTTAAAGAAAAAAATTGATAGAGGTCCAGATTTCAAGTATATTGTTAGAATTTCAAATACTGATGTTAATGGTGAAAAAAACGTTGTTTATGGTTTATCAAGTATTAAGGGTCTAGGAGTACATTTGGCTACTTTAATTGCTGATCAAGCTGAAGTAGACAAGAAGATTTTAATTGGAAATTTAAATGATTCTCAGATACAAAAAATTCAAGAAGTAATAAATAACGTTAATAAAACTGCACCAGTTTGGATGCTTAATCATAGAAAAGATTATGAAACGGGTCAAAACCTTCATTTTGTATCAACAGATATTGAAATTAGATTAAGAGATGAAATAAATATTATGAAAAAAATTAGATCATACAGAGGCGTTAGACATGAGCTTGGTCTACGTGTTAGAGGACAAAGAACAGGATCTAATGGTAGAAAAGGATTAGCCCTTGGTGTATCTAAGAAAAAAGTTGAACCGCAACAGTCGTGATTTTTATGGGTAAACCAAAATTTTCTAGAAAAAAATATGAAACTCCTAGTCACCCTTGGCAGGAAGATCGTATAAAAGCAGAAAATGAATTAGTTAAAAAATATGGTCTTAAAAATAAAAGAGAGGTTTGGAAAGCCAGGACTAAACTGCGGAGATTCCGTGAACAAGCCAGAGAACTATTAGTAAAAGTTAAAATTGAAGATGCTCAAGGTAAAAAAGAAAGCGAACGGTTGTTAGTGCATCTTAATAGGTTAAATATTCTACCAACTAATTCCTCACTGGATGATGTTTTGGCTCTTGATATTGAGTCAATTCTTTCTCGAAGATTACAAACTTTGTCATACTTAAAAGGATTTTCAAATACACCAGATCAGGCAAGGCAGTTAATAATTCATGGACATATTGGTATAGGTGACAGAAGAGTAACTATTCCAGGATACATGGTAACAAAAGGTGAAGAAGAAGAAATTGGATACACAAAAGATTCACCTTTAAATGATGCTATGCATCCTGCTAGACCACGCGCTGATTTTAAATCTACTACTATCATTAAAAAACCAAAACAAGAAGAGATAAAAAAAGAAGAAAAACAGCCAGAAAAAACAATAGAAAAAAAACCTGAGCCAGTTACAGAGAAAGAAAAAACTATTGTAGAAAAGCCTAAAGAAACTAAATTTGATACAAATGTTATCAAAAAAGGAGATGAATAAAAATGGGTAGATGGGGAATTGCACATATTTTTGCTTCATTTAACAATATCATTATCACAATAACAGATTTAACTGGAGCTGAAACAATTGCACGATGCTCTGGTGGTATGGTAACCAAATCAGCAAAGGATGAGGGCTCTCCTTATACGGCAATGAAAGTAGCCCAAGCTGTTGCAGATGCTGCTCATGAAAAAGGAATAGATAAGGTAAATGTTAGAGTCAGGGGACAAGGAGGAAACAAGATTTTAACACCTGGTAGAGGTGCGCAAGCGGCAATCCGTGCACTGGTAAGAAGTGGTCTTAAAATAGGAAAAATAGAGGATGCCACCCCTATTCCACATGATGGTTGCAGAAAGAAAGGCGGAAGGCGCGGAAGAAGAGTTTAGGTGTTATAATTATGAAATTAGATATTCTTGAGCTGAAACCTAAAAAAGCTGTTTTAAAAATTGAGGATACTAAACCGTACTTTATTAATTCAATAAGAAGAGTTATGCTTTCTGAGTTACCAAAACTTGCAGTTGATGACGTTGTTATATACGATAATACAAGTGCGCTTTTTGATGAAATAATTGCACATCGGTTATCTTTGATTCCTATTCCGACTGAATTAGACCTTATTACATTTAGAGCTGAATGTGTATGCAAAGGCAAAGGCTGCCCAAATTGTACAGTACGATATACTTTAAGTAAGGAAGGAGGAGGAACAGTTTTTTCAGGCGATTTACAACCGGCAGAAAAAAGTTGGGCAATAAAAGAGGACAAAATACCCATAGTAGAGCTTTATGGAGATCAGCGTTTGATTCTTGAAGTGGAAGCAACACTCGGACGTGGAAGAGATCATGCAAAATGGCAAGCAGTAATAGCACCAGGATATAGGATGGAAACAACAATTGAGTTTGATAAAAAAAGATTAAATGACGCAAAAGAATTTTTAAGTAAACTCCCAGAGGGCACAGCAGACATTAAAGGAGATAAAATAATATTAAAAAATGATAAAAAATTGGCTACTTTACAATATCATATGGAAAAAGAAAATGTTGATTTCATTACAATAACAAAAGATCCAACAAAAGTGACATTCAGTTTTGAAACAGATGGCTCATTTACTACAAAAGATGCTCTGATAGAATCAGTAAAAATTCTTGGAAAAAAATATACAGAATTAAGTAAACTGCTTAAAGAAATATAATTCAAGCCACAATTTTAAAATAATTAAAATAATTTTTTATACAATGACTATTTTTACTATATAGATCCTGGGCCTGTGGGGTAGCTTGGTATCCTTGTAGCTTCGGGAGCTATAGACCTGAGTTCAAATCTCAGCAGGCCCACTTAAATATTTTTATTGCAAAAATTTTTGTTGTAAACATAAAATTGGTTGATTCACGATTAACCAAAAATTATTTTTATTGCATCTGTATTCAAAGGATTCGAGCATGGAAATATTATTTATTAATCCTTGGTTAGTAAAATCTGGTAAACATTCTTTATTTAGTAAACTGTTTAGCAGTAATAATGACCTTATTTGTCAAACACTTGCTGCAGTAACACCAAAAAATCATTCAATCAAGATGGTTGATGAAGCTATAGAAAATATTGATTTTGATTTAGATGTAGATTTAGTTGCTCTTACCACTTTTACAAGAACTGCTCCAAGATCCTATGAAATAGCTGATGAGTTCAGAAAAAGAAATAAAAAAGTTGTATTAGGTGGATGGCACGTTACTGCATTACCAGAAGAAGCAAAACAACATGCAGATAGTGTAGTAATTGGCGAAGGAGAAAATGCATTTCCTCAACTGTTAAAGGACTTAGAAAAAAATGAATTAAAACCATTTTATGAACAAGAAAAACCTGTAGACCTTGATAAAATTCCTTTGATAACTGAAAAAGAAAGGATATTATATAAATCCAGCAATTTTTCACAAAGTATTCAGATATCTAAAGGGTGTCCTGTTGGTTGTAATTTTTGTTCTATTTCTAATATGAAATTTGGTAATATTCATCGAACCAGATCTATAGAAAATGTAATGAAAGAAATGCGTACTATACCAGAAAAAATTATATCATTTGCTGACCCTTCATTAACTATAAATCCTAGGTATACTAAGCAACTTTTTAAAGAAATGAAAGGATTAAATAAAATATTTGCTTGCGAGGGTAATGCAAATATTTTAGGAAGAGACGATGAACTACTGAAATTAGCGGCAGACGCTGGTTGTGTATCTTGGTATGTGGGTTTTGAATCAATATGTCAAGAAACTGTTGATAGTATTGGTAAATCAACAAATAAAGTTGAAAATTATAAGAATGTAATAAAAAAGATACACGATTATGGGATGCGTATAGAAGCGGCATTTATGTTTGGTTTTGATACTGATACACCTGATATTTTTAATAAAACTAGTGATACTATCCAAGATTGGGAACTAGATCTAATAGACCTAAGTACTTTAACACCTTATCCTGGGACACCACTGTTTGACAAATTAGAAAAGGAAAATAGGATTTTAACAAGAGACTGGAAATTATATGACTCTTTTCATGTCGTGTTTAAACCAAAACAAATGTCTCCAGAAGAGCTAGGATATGGAGTTCAAAGAATGTGGGAGGAGTTTTACTCACCCAAAAAAACACTAAGTAGAACAATTAGAAGTACAAGATTAGGTTTAAAGCCATTTGCATTTTCATGCCTCAGAAATTATTTTTATTATAAAATGTCAAAAAATAAAAGAATGCCCAAGACTAATATATCTAAATAATACTAAAATTTTTAATTTTTATAGAAGGCAATATTATATTTGCATTATTGCATTTTCAAACATTTGATTATGCAATTACATATGCAGATGCATATGCACTTGATTATATTTACTGATAATGACAATCTTAATTTTTCCAACATTCTTATTATTTATCTAAATATGCAATTGCATATGTAGATGTATATGCATCTTTTTTATATTCAATGATAATTAACATCTTAAAAACAGTAAAAGTTATAAGCCAAATCATCTTGATATAAATAAAATGAAAATAAATGAAATATTTTATTCAATACAAGGGGAAGGTAATTGGACTGGTCTTCCGAATATATTCATTAGGACAACAGGTTGCAACTTAAGATGCTCTTTTTGCGATACAAAATATGCATATGATAATGGAAAAGAAATACCTGTCAATAAGATAATAGAAAAAATAGGTATCTATCCTTGTAAATACATTTGTATAACAGGGGGAGAACCTTTACTACAAAAAGATATTATTGAATTAATAGATAAACTATTAAAAAAAGAATATAAAATTAGTATCGAAACAAACGGAAGTTTAAATATTGAAAAAATAAAAGGAAAAAAATCTTTAATGATTTCTTTAGACATTAAATGTCCTTCATCAGATATGCATGAAAATAATTATCTAGAAAATATTAATTTTTTAAAAAAAGATGATCAACTTAAATTTATAATAAAAAACAAGGATGATTATAATTATACAAAAAAAATTTTAGAAAAATACAAACCAGTATGCACGGTTTTTTTACAACCTGTATGGGGTGAAAATCCGAAGAATTTAATCAAGTGGATAATTAATGATGGTTTAAATGTAAAAATAGGTTTACAAATTCATAAAATAATATGGGGCAGAAAAAGGAAAGTTTAAAGGAATATTAATTATTTTTTTTATCTATAATTGTGTAACACAAAGTATTTACACAATAAGCGTATTCTTGGTTGAAAATTTAAAATGCTTTAAAAATAAATATTTATAACAATAGAGGTGAATTTAAAAATGCAACCAGCAAATATGGCATATGATAGGGCAATAACAGTTTTTTCTCCAGATGGGAGATTATTCCAAGTAGAATATGCAAGAGAAGCAGTTAAAAGAGGGACAACAACAGTTGGTGTAAAATATAAAACTGGGGTTGTTTTAATTGTAGATAAACGTGTTACTTCTCGTCTAGTTGAACCCGGCTCAATTGAAAAAATATTTGAAATTGACGATCACATAGGTTGTGCAACTTCAGGTCTAGTTGCGGATGCTAGAGCTTTGATAGATAGAGCTCGTCTAGATGCTCAGATAAATGAAATAACTTATAATGAAAAAATACCAGTAAAAACACTA
>Ga0256868_10001890_pt1 | contig 11126 bp, 10 predicted proteins | sample RVTome_13_FD_187341 | JGI IMG/M metagenome (GOLD analysis project Ga0256868, IMG submission 187341) | Soil microbial communities from uranium-contaminated site in the Upper Colorado River Basin, Wyoming, United States - RVT92D227 HiSeq ... | reverse complement strand
CTTAGTATGCCTACCGTATTGTTTTTATAATTGCATTTTTTGGGTTAACTCAGAATGAAATTTAATATTCCGCCTACGAGAAGGGCAAACGGGATTATGAGAACCATCATGAGAGCCGCGGTTTTTAATCCCCTCTCTTTTGTCATCATAAAGAAGTTTGCAATGCACGGGACGAACAGGGTCAATGTGACAAGACTCACGATGACCTGATTTTCATTCAAGAGCCCCTGTCTCGCAAGGGCAAACATCCCTGCAGCGCCATAATCCCTCCGCAGGAACCCCATGAGAAAAGCCTCTGTTGTTTTAGCAGGCAGTCCCAGGAAATGAACGACGAGAGGAGAGGCTATATTATTAAGCCAGCCGAGTATTTTAATCCTGTCGAGAAAAAAAAGGATAAGCGTACCGAGAACAAAGAGCGGAACAGCTTCTTTCAGGTACCATTCGATCCTGCTGAGTGTTTTCATGATGATATTCCCCATTGTAGGTATCCTCAGGGGGGGGAGTTCTATAAAGAAATCAGTTTTTTCTCCGGGTACGACCTTTGATGCAATGTAGCCGGTAAAAAAGAGTACTACAATGATGCATCCTGCCCACCATAAAGATGCCCGTAACGAGAGTGATCCTAACATTCCGAATACGATACCAATCTGTGCAGAGCATGGGATTGCAAGGGCGATGAGGAACGTTGCAATAATCTTTTCCCTTTTTGTTTCGAGTATTCTTGTTGACATCGTTGCCATGGTCCCACAACCGAGACCGAGGATCATGGGTAGTATTGCCTTGCCGTTCAGGCCAAGGAATCTGAATGCCTTGTCTGAAACCACGGCAAGCCTCGGCAGATAACCGCTGTCCTCGAGGAATCCGAATGCCAGGAAAAAGGTTGTTGTTATGGGCAGGATAATACCCAGGGCATATGTTAGCGCCATGGTGAATATCCCGTACTGGCCGATCAGCATGTCCTGCAAGAATGATATGGGTATTAAGGCCTTAAAGGTTTTTTCAATTGCCGGAGTCAAGTATCTGCCGAATACGACCTCCTCAAGAAAATCCACAAGAATGCCGGCTCCAAATTTTCCGACAAACTCATAAAAACAGAAGATGACAAAGAGTAATATGGGTATTCCGAAAACCGGATGCATGGTCCACCGGTTGAGACTTTGTGCAAGAACACCTGCCTGAGTAGCAGTGCTTTTCTGGACTTTGCCGGTGATATCTTCTGCAAGTCTAATCCTGTAGTGCCCGATTAAGGAAGAAATCGGCTCTTTTAAGCTCAACTGGGCCTCGTCCCTCAGGTCCTCGATACGCTTGATGTGCTCCGTGCTGAGGTTTGTCATAAGCCACTCTTTGAGGCTTTCATCACCCGCCAGTATCATCAAGGCTAACGACCGTTTCGAGATGTTAACCTCCGGGAGAAGTTCCGATATTCTTTGAACGTATTTTTCTATCGTGTCGTGATAATTCGTGGTTATAGAAGGAAGACGCGGGGTTAAGACAGCCTCTCTTAATCTCTGGATCCCTTTCCTTTGAGGGGCAACGGTACCGATAACCTCAATATTCAGTAATTCACGTAATTTCTGATAGTCTATTTCTATGCCTCTCGCCTTCGCCTCATCCTCCATGTTGAGATCGAGTATGCAGGGTAATTCCATCTCTGCAAGTTGTATCAGTAACATGAGTGCCCTTTTCAGGTTTTTTGCATCCGCAACCAGCACAACCGCTTCAGGTTTCTCCTTCAGCAATATATCCCTTGTAACCTTTTCATCTTCGCTCATGGGGGTCAGATTATTCACACCCGGAGAGTCAATAATGAGGAAGTTTCTGTCTCCCATAGCGGTATTGCCATATGAGACTTCAACGGTAGTACCCGGATAGTTTGAGACTGTCACATATTTCCCGGTGAGAAGACCGAAGATGACGCTTTTGCCTACATTGGGGTTACCAATAAGGATGACTTTTTCATGCCTGGTATCCCTCCTGCCGTGTCTGTGACGATGTCTTTTTTTCTCTTTTTTTATTTCTTTTTCTTCTGGCATTTTTTGCAGTATCCTCTTATCTCCAGCGTGTGGCTTGCTCCCAGAAATCCCTGCTTCCTGCAAAGTTTTTCCTGAAGCCTTTCAAGTTCTTCAGAATAAAACTCAATAACATTCCCGCACTGAGTGCATAACATATGATCGTGATGTTCATGGCCGAAGGTATTTTCATAGATGGTGCCGTGTTCCGTCTTGCTGACCTTTGCAATAAGGCCGCATTCGCACAAAAGGTTTATCGTCCTGTAAACGGATGCCCTCGATGCCTTTGAACCGGTCTCCCTTATCTGCAGATAGAGCGATTCCGGATCAAAGTGGCCGTTGCAGGAAAGGGTCTTCCGGAGAATAACCGAACGCTCTTTGGTGAAGCGCTGTCCCCTGTCCTTGAGAAACGTGGTAAATATTTTCTTTTCTTTCATATTATTGAGATTGCGTCTCAATTGCAATTATAAACTCCCCTTTTCGTGAAAGTCAAGGACCGGTAGCACTATAAGTAAGATCGCCCTGGAGTGTTTTACATTTTTTTATTATTTATGCTAAGGTTTATAGTCATAGCCTGGTAATACATACACATTCCCCATTAAAAACTTTCTTACATGGAGGATTATGCATGCTGAAAAAGGTTGTCCTTGCCTATTCAGGAGGTCTTGATACTTCTGTAGCCATAAAATGGCTCAAGGAAAAATATAAAGCAAAGATAATAGCCTTCTGCGCTGATCTCGGCCAGGATGAGGACATGGAAGCAATAAAAAGAAAGGCTTTGAAAACCGGGGCGTCAAAGGTATACGTAGAAGATATGAGAGAAGAGTTTGTCCGTGACTACATATTCCCCATGCTCAGGGCAAACGCGGTGTATGAGGGGTCATACCTGCTCGGGACATCGATTGCGAGACCGCTGATCGCAAAGAAACAGATCGAGATTGCAGAAAAGGAAGGTGCAGGGTCGGTAGCTCACGGTGCTACAGGCAAGGGGAATGACCAGGTAAGGTTTGAACTCACCTATTATGCACTGAAACCGGATATAAAGGTTATTGCTCCCTGGAGAGAATGGCCGTTTGATTCAAGGCGCTCTTTGATCGAGTATTCCGAGCGTCAGGGGATTCCGGTTACAGCAACAAAAGAAAAGCCATACAGCATCGACAGGAATCTTTTTCATATAAGCTATGAAGGCGGAATTCTTGAAGATCCGTGGAAGGAGCCTCCAGGCGATATGTACACAATGATTACACCACCTGAAAAAGCACCTGAAAAGCCCGTATATATCGAACTTTCCTATAAAAAGGGCAACCCTGTTGCGATCAATGGAAAAAATATGTCACCTGCGAAGTTCCTCACAAGATTGAATTTTATTGCAGGTGAAAATGGTATCGGAAGGGCGGATATCGTAGAAAACAGGTATGTGGGGATAAAGTCAAGAGGTGTCTATGAAACGCCCGGAGGGACAGTACTGCATGCAGCACACAGGGCTCTGGAATCGATAGTCCTCGACAGGGAAGTAATGCATCTCAAGGACTCTCTCATAACGCATTATTCGGAACTCGTGTATTACGGCTACTGGTTTTCTCCCGAGAGGACAGCTATCCAGAACCTTATTGATGATATCCAGAAGGATGTGACAGGAACAGTACGGATCAAACTCTATAAGGGCAACTGCTCTATAGTCGGGAGGAAGTCGCCGTATTCGTTGTATCACCCCGATCTCGCTACATTTGAAAAAGAAGAGGTATATAATCAGAAGGATGCAGAGGGTTTCATAAAGATCAATGCCCTGAGGCTGAAGTTGGGAAAGCTGAAAAACAAGATCAGAAGGTGATTCTGAAAGCATGTCGGATCTGAAATACTGGATTGGATTGTCCATGTTGCCGGACATAGGACCCGTAGGAGCCAGGAAATTGCTCTCGGTTTTCGGGTCTCCTCAAAAGGTATTTAGCGCGCATTTAAACGAACTGCTTGCTACCGATGGTATAGGAATAACAAGGGCAAAGAATATCAGACAATTCTCGTTATGGGATGATATTGAAAGACAGATCCATCTTATGGGAAACAACGGGATAAAGACGGTGAGTTTTCAAGACCTGTCCTATCCGGAAATGCTCAGGGAAACAGATGATGCACCGGTGGTGATTTACATGAAAGGGGATATCCAGCCTCATGACAAATTCGCAATAGCAGTTGTCGGGTCACGCAAGCTGACACATTACGGAGCATCGGTCGCAGCGACCATATCGGGCGAACTCGCATCGATGGGCTTCACCATAGTAAGCGGTATGGCCAGAGGCATTGATTCCTTGTCACATAAAGCAGCACTGGAGGCCGGTGGGAGAACTGTCGCAGTGCTCGGCTCCGGTATTGACGTCCCATATCCTCCCGAGAACAAGACGCTGATGGATAAAATTGCGGCATCAGGGTGTGTTATAAGCGAGTTTCCTCCCGGAACCCCTCCGGACAAAGAGAACTTCCCCAGGAGAAACAGGCTGATCAGCGGGCTTTCGCTGGGGGTGCTCGTGGTAGAGGCGGCTTCTGAGAGCGGTGCACTCATAACCGCGCGGTATGCACTAGAGCAGGGCAGAGAGGTCTTTGCTGTGCCCGGTACCGTAACATCACGAAATTCTGCTGGGACGAATGAATTGATTAGAAAAGGAGCGATACTGACACGGAAGGCAGAGGATATCGTGGAGGAGCTTGCCCCTGTTTTAAAAGGGTTCATAAGATCAAAAGAAAAGGTTAAAATAGAAGTTACGGATGAAGAAAAGAAACTCTGTAATCTTCTATCCGGAGAACCGAAACAGATAGACGAGATATCACGGGAGAGCAGATTACCGGCATCAAAAGCACTCGGGATACTGCTTGGATTGGAGCTGAAAGGTGCTGTCAAACAAATAACAGGAAAGAGGTTTTATCTGGTATGAATTCTTTAGTCATTGTCGAATCGCCTGCCAAGGCAAAAACGATCAATAAAATACTCGGAAAAGAATTTACCGTTAAGGCATCTGTCGGGCATATAAAAGACCTGCCAGAGAAAGAACTCGGGGTAGATGTCGAGAAAAATTTTGAGCCACGGTATATTGTGATACCCGGCAAGGAAAAAATTATCAAGGAATTGAAGAAGGCATCAAAAGATGTTGATAAAATATTTCTTGCCCCCGACCCTGACAGAGAGGGTGAGGCAATTGCATGGCATATCGCATCTGAAATATCTGAGAAAAAATCACCGCCTCTCAACGAGAAGATATACAGGATTGTCTTTAACGAAATAACAGAACGGGCGGTAAAGGATGCGATAAAGAATCCCCAGAAGATTGATATGAACAAGGTGGATGCCCAGCAGGCAAGAAGGATACTCGACAGGCTTGTCGGTTATGGGCTCAGTCCGCTCCTCTGGAGGAAGGTGCGAAAGGGTCTTAGCGCAGGAAGGGTTCAGTCAGTTACTGTAAGACTCGTAGTAGACAGGGAACGAGAGATTGAGGAGTTTAAATCTGAAGAATACTGGAGCATAAATGCTGAATTTGAAGGCTCCGCCCCTCCCGTATTCTGGTCAAGGCTCTTCAAGCTAAAACAGGAAGCAGAGAAAAAAGAGCAGAAATTCCTTATCACTAACGAAGAGGCGGCAAGTGCCATTGTTGCCGATTTGAAAAATAAAGAGTTTGTACTGGGCAGGATAGAGCGAAAGAACAGAAAAAGGATGCCTTATCCTCCTTTTATCACCAGCACACTGCAGCAGGAAGCTGTGAGAAAATTGAGATTCCCGGCAAAAAAGACCATGATGATAGCACAGCAGCTTTATGAAGGTATTGAACTTGGAGAAGAAGGCTCTGTAGGATTGATTACCTATATGAGAACGGATTCTCATAGGGTAGCACCGGAGGCACAGGAGTGGGCAAGGAAGTTCATCGGGATGACGTACGGGAAGGAATATGTACCTGAAAAACCTCCTTTTTACAAGAGCAAGGCATCTGCACAGGAAGCACATGAGGCGGTCAGGCCGACCTATCCCGATAAAAGATCTGAAGCAATAAAACAATTTCTCTCGAAAGACCAATATGCCCTGTATTCACTGATATGGAACCGTTTCATAGCCAGTCAGATGTCCCCGGCCCAACTTGAGCAGACAACCTTTACTATCAATACAAAGCCAATCTCGACTACAGATAATTCCCCCATCCCCCCTTTAGAAAAGGGGGGTGAGGGGGGATTTGAAAAAGGTGAAGGAGGGGCAATTAGCAGGGTGCCATTTTACGAATTCAGGACCACAGGAACGGTGGTGCGTTTCGACGGGTTTATGGCTTTGTACACAGAAGGGAAGGATGAAGCTGAAGAGGAAAATGGAGTAACATTGCCTGCCTTAAAAGAGGGTGAGAACTTAAAACTTCTCAGCCTCTTGCCAAAGCAGCATTTTACGCAGCCTCCGCCACGGTATACTGAGGCAACGCTCGTAAAAGCCCTGGAAGAGAAGGGCATCGGGAGGCCGAGCACCTATGCGGCGATTCTTTCCACAATTCAGGACAGAAAATATGTCCATAAAACCGATGGGAAATTTTCTTCAACCGAGCTTGGCGTTGTTGTCAATGACTATCTTGTCGAGAGATTCCCCGAACTTATCGATGTCGGTTTTACTGCGAAAATGGAGGATGAGCTTGACCGTATCGAAGACGGCAGGTTGCAGTGGAAAAATGTTGTTAAGGATTTTTATAGCCCTTTTAACACTGACCTCACGGAAGCAATTCAAACTGTAGGCAAGGTCAAACCAAAGGACATACCGACTGAAACCATGTGCGAAAAATGCGGTCTTCCCATGGTAATCAGGTGGGGTAGACACGGGAGATTTCTGGCATGCACAGGGTTCCCTGAATGTAAAAATACAAAACCGCTCAAGGCAGAGGGGTCAGGGGAAAGTCCGGAAGCTGCAGAAAACATTCAACAGCAGACGGATAAGCTGTGCGAAAAATGCGGCTCACCCATGGTCATAAAATCAGGGCGGTATGGTAAATTCATTGCCTGTTCAAAATATCCTGAGTGCAAAAATGCAAAGCCTCTGTCAACAGGTATCAAGTGTCCCAGTGACGGCGGAGACATCGCTGAGAGGCGTTCAAAGAGGGGCAAGCAGTTCTGGAGCTGCACCAACTATCCAAAATGCAAGTTTGCCTCATGGTATAAGCCGGTTCTCAAGAAATGTCCGAAATGCGGTGCAGAGTTCCTGTTCGAAAAACGCTTGAAAGGTGGAGGAGTGACGCTTTTCTGCCACAAAAAAGAGTGTGGGTTCAAAGAAGTTGAAAAAGCACAGGAAGAAAATGTGACTGCAGGAGTTACTTAAACTGAAAAGCGTTTGATATCAGGCATATATATAAACTATTACAACTTGCAATCATGCTATTAATCTTCAAATATCTCAAAAAACATTTAAGATCTTTTATTCTGTCATTGCCCGACTTGATCGGGCAATCCAGAGAAAGGTTCTGGATTATCCGGTCAAGCCGGATAATGACGACCATTGGAACAAAGTTCGCTATGAATTAAGTGGGTTAAAATGAGGCCCTTTATTATAGGTATCGGTGGAGGCCACAGCGGCTCAGGAAAAACTGCCGTTGCCTGTGCAATCCTCGAAAAGCTGGAGGGATGGGGTGCGATTAAATACACGAAGACTTCCCTTTTCAGTGCTATCGTTGATGATAGAGAAGTCCTCTCGGAACAAGGCAAGGACACGAAGAAATTACTGGATTCCGGTGCAGAGAAGGTCCTCTGGGTCCGTTCACCAGTCAACGAACTCGGGGAGATTCTTCCGATGGCCGTAGAGATGCTCTCTTATCTCAATGGTATTGTGGTTGAAGGCAACAGTGCGGTAAAGGTTTTAACCCCCGATATCGTCATATTTTCATCAGGTACCGAAGGAAAAATAAAGCAGGGAGCAGATGAGGTTCTCAGGATGTCGGATGTTGTTATCTTCGACAAAAAGCTGCCCCCTTTAACACCGAAAGATGCTGTGAGATTTAGCAGAGATGCTATGGGGAGATGTATAGATTTCATTAGAAAATGTATAAAGGAAAACAGGAGAAAAAAGGATTCCGGGGAAGCTTAAAGGTGAAGCAGCAATATGGGCAGTTATTAAGTTCCTGTTCCAATGACCATGGATACCCGATGGGGTACTGAAGAACAATTATTCCTCTCTCTTTTTCGCTGAAGGATGGAAGGTTTTGATTTTTTCCGACAATCAGAATATTGCTGTAAGGCGCTCGGTTACCTTGCGCAGGCGAAGGGAAAGAATACGAATAAAACTTTTCAAAATCTTTATTCCTATGTAAGGATGCTGTCCAATAAGTGATTCAAATTTCTCATTCCAGAGTTTTATCAGGACAGTATCTTCTTTTGCTTCAACCGTTGCGGAACGATTATGCTTATCAAACATGGAAAGCTCTCCGACAAGGGCGCCTGAGCCCAGGAGCGCTATTATTAACTGATTCCCCTTGAACTCTGTCTGCTTTTTCACTTCAAGTTTTCCGGAAACGACAAACCCGACGAAATCACCGGGGTCACCTTCTTTGAATATCACGGTACCAGCATGATAGGTCACCAGTTCGAAAAAAGGAACAATTTGTTCTATGTCCCTGTCATCGAGGAGATCAAAGATCATCTCCTCCCTGAGTTTATTAAGTTGCTCCCTTATTATGATGTTTTCCATATTACGATAATTCCCGGATTCTTTTTCTCTTACTTCTTTTCAAAGATATATTTGCTGATCAATTCCTCGATATCAACCGATGATTCTGTTTCTGATAAGATACCGTTAGGCTTGATATATCCATCAGCCCCGCCGGGAGATATCTTAACATATTTGTCACCGATGATCCCCTGGGTTCTGATGCTGGCAATGGAGTCCTCCTGAAGCTTAACATCGGGATTGATCATCAGTTCCACTATTGCCTGATAGCTGTTAAGAGATATTTTCGAGACTTTGCCGACCTTGACTCCTGCGATCTCGACTTCCGATCCTTCTTTAAGCCCTGAAATATTGGTAAAGCGGGCTTTTACCGGGTACTGCTTTGTTCCGAACAGCTCGACGTCCCCGAGTTTAACGGAAAGATACGCCAGGCATAAGAGGCCCACAATTAAAAAGATTCCGACAGCTGTTTCAATGGTTATTCTGTTCATCTGTTAACCCTCCACTTCCTCACTTTCATATATTAGTCCCATGGTTTTCTCCACAAACTCCTTAATGAATGGATTGTCTGAAGTCTGAAAGTCTTCCGGAGGCAGACAGTCCTGGATGATCCCGTCATGAAGGAGTGCTACATAATCGGCAAGCTTGAAAATCTTCGGGACGTCGTGGCTGACAATAACGGCAGTATACCCTAATTTGGCCTGTGTCCGGTAGAAGACCCGGTATATTTCGTTGCTCTTTGCAACGTCCAGTCCTGTCGTTGGCTCATCAAAAAAGACTATTTTGGGATTCAAAACAAGGGCTCTGGCAAGACCGACCCGCTTCCTCATCCCTCCGCTGAGCTGTGCAGGGTATTTCTCATTGCTTCCCTCAAGATCCATCAGCTTCAGTTTTTCATTCACAATTTTTTTTATTTCCTCTTCAGAAGCCCTGGTGCGCTCCCTCAACGGCAAAGCAACATTATCAAAAACAGTCATGGAATCAAAAAGTGCGGCATTCTGAAAGAGAACCCCGAAATAAGACCTGATTTCCTTCAGGTCCTTCTTGTTTATCTTGATGAGATCCTTGCCGTATACCAGGACTTTACCACTGTCCGGCTTTATAAGGCCCAGGATATGTTTCAGGATGAGACTCTTTCCCTTTCCGCTTTCACCAACAATGACAGTCGTTTTCCCTTCATAAATTGAAAGATTGATCCCTTTCAGAACCTGCTGCGGTCCGAATCTCTTTTTAACATCATCAAGCTGTATTATTGGTTCCACGTTCATAGCAGGAAAGATGTAATAAAGTAATCAAACACTAAAATAGAGACAGATGTCAGAACAACAGCGTTTGTAGTCACCCTGCTCACTCCCTCGGCACCAAAACCACCTTTCCGCTCATAATGTACAAAATAGCCTTTGGCAGAACAGATCCATACTATCAGAAGGCCGAAGCAGAGAGACTTCACAAAGCCCATGTAAATATCGTTGAACTCTACATCCTTATACATGCTCGTAAAATAGGACCCTTCATTCGCTCCCAGGAGTGTGACACCGACGAGATACCCTCCGAAAATGCCTATTACATCGAATATCGCAGTCAACAAAGGCATCGAGATGATCGTTGCAATAAATTTTGGAGCTACGATGTACTTATGAGGGTCAATCGCCATGCATTCAAGTGCATCAATCTGTTCCGAGTTCCGCATGATGCCTATTTCAGCGCAGATTGCGGACCCGGCCCTTCCGGTTACCATCAATGCAGCCAACACGGGCCCCAGTTCCCTGATAAGGCTGAGGGCAACGGCTGATCCGAGAAGCCCCTCAGAACCGAATTTCCGCAGAGTATTATACCCCTGAAGACTGAGGACCATGCCCGTGAAGGCACCGGTGAAAATGATGACGAAAATTGAAAGAGAGCCGATGATATATATTTGTTTCGTGATATTCGAGACTTTGTAGTAAGGCAGTTTGAATATATTTACGAAGACATTAAACAGAAATATTCCCATCCTGCCTATCTGGTTGATATAGTACATGACGAGTTCGCCAAGGGTATTAAGAAATTTCAATAAGATCATACAATAATTAAGAATATGATTTTAATTTCGATATTAATACTATAAAATATAAATAAAAGTGGAATATATTGTATATCTTCTTTGTTCTGATTGAAAAGGTTTTTTTGATCATGCTGAGGCAAAAGAATAGCAAGGGTTATTGTTAAGTTTCTCACCGGTGAAGATATAAGCGGAGATGTCATGCTGTTCAACATTTTTTGCAACATAAACTGCACATATGAATCGGCTTGCAGTTCGTTGAGTTTTTAAAGCCCGATGGTGTAATATTTATCTATATAGAGTCTGTCCATAAACTGACAGATTCGTAAAAAAGTGTCATTCCCGTGAAAACGGGAATCCAGTGTTTTCAATAGGTTCTGGATTCCGCATCAAGTGCGGAATGACA
>Ga0256868_10001889_pt1 | contig 11127 bp, 7 predicted proteins | sample RVTome_13_FD_187341 | JGI IMG/M metagenome (GOLD analysis project Ga0256868, IMG submission 187341) | Soil microbial communities from uranium-contaminated site in the Upper Colorado River Basin, Wyoming, United States - RVT92D227 HiSeq ... | reverse complement strand
CCATCGATCCTCCCCTCGGCACGGAAATGCTCCATGAGGGGCAGCATAATCACATCGATTACCATTCCTCCCTTGAACCCGTCCATTTACAACGTAATCCAGTAAGGTTGGAATGAGGAACTGAATACCCGCCTCAAACTGGGCAACGTCTATATACTGCCCTTTCCCTGTTTGACGCCGGTACTCAAGAGCCGAGACCAAGGCGATGGTACCATAGACGACCCCAATGAAATCGATATAGGGCCCATAGAGAATTAATGGATCTCGGTCAGGCCATCCAGTGAGATGAGTGAATCCGCTTAGGTGAGTCAAATGAGAGCCCATCCCAGGGTGCATCGCATAGGGTCCGGTCTGCCCCAGATTGCAGGTGCCGAGCATAATAAGATCGGACTTGATCTTTCTCAACTCTTCATAGTCCAGACCCTGCCTTTTCATGACACCAGGAGTGAAGTTTTCAGTGACCACATTAGCCCAATTCTTTACAATTCGTTTAGCGACCTCCGCCCCCTTCGGATGTCTTAGGTTGAGCGTAATTCCATACTTGTTATGACTGTAGATTGCAAAGTCATATCCACGATTAATTCCGGGCTTGTTGTCTTTAAAGGGAGGATACAACCTGTATTGATCAGGTCGGGTGTGTGATTCGACATGAATGACCTCTGCTCCGTAGTCCGACAGATAGGTTGAGATGAGGGGGCCGGCAACGATCTGCCCAAACTCCAGAATCTTTACATTCTCGAAAATTCCGCGTCCTTCCATATGTCTGCTCCCTTTTTATACGTGGCGACATAAAACAGCCCGGTCAGCTCAGCCCTGAAGGACTGAGTTACAGAGCCTTATCAAGGCTGTAACTCAAGGCTTTAGCCTTGATTAATCAGTACTGATTCATGACGTTGTGTATAGTTTAAATAATGTTCCCCTGTTTTAATATGACCAGCTCATTGTCAGACATTCCCAGTTCGTTCACATAAATCTCGCGATTATGCTCGCCGATAAGAGGAGCTCGGCGTTGAATCCCAACAGAAGATTCCGAAAACTTCGCCCAAGGCCCGGGATAGGTGATCGTGGCACCCAGCTCTGAATGCTCTATTTTTTGCCATACCTCTCTCGCTCGGAGCTGAGGATTTTCTATGATATCCTTCGCTGTCGAGACGGGGTAACCCATGATCCTCCTTTTCACTGCCTCCTCGAGGAATTCCATCTTAGTAAGCCCGCTGAGGAAATTAGCCACGGGCTCCGTGAGCTGATCAAAATCTTCCTGGTTTGCCGGGCCTGGATCAAACTTATCCCAATCCTGCGCCTTCAACCAGTCGGTGGTGATGCCCTTCTCCTCCATCCATTTCGCCGTTTCCTTATTGGTGATACCTCCTGACCTTGCCCCATAGATGAGCCAGCAGATGTAGCCATCCTTGCAGGGATATGCGGCTGGCATCACTGCTCCGTGAATACTGCGGCCAGCAATGGCGTTCCCCACCCGCTTTGTCATCGTGCCATCGGCTTCCCAGTAAAAGGGAGCCGTGTCCGCAGACCAAGCTGCACTCGCCTGGGCAGAGACATCCACATGCTGTCCTTTCCCTGTCATCTGTCGATGGAAGAAGGCCATCAGCGTTCCCAGGGCTGCATAGGATCCAGTCCACACATAGGATACCGGAATGCTGGTTCGAAGTGGAGGACGATCAGTATCACCCACGAGATACATACATCCGCTCATGGCCATAATCCCGATATCAGAGGCTTTGTAATTCTTGTAAGGACCTTCCTGTCCAAAAGGAGTGATTGAGGTCATAATGATTTTTTCCTTTGTCATCTGGCTGAGCATGGAGTAACCCAACCCCAGCGTATCCATGTAGCCTGGAGCAAAGGATTCGATCAGAATGTCCGCAGTCATAATGAGCCTTTTGAGTATTTCACGGCCATCTGCGGTTTCAATGTTTAACGTGATGCCTCTTTTATTATTGTTGTAGGCAAACCAATAGAGACTTTTCTCTGGATGGGGAATATCCTGATAAAAGGGACCGATATTCCGGGAAGGGTCTCCGCCCGGAGGCTCCACCTTAATGACGTCTGCTCCTAAATCGCCCAGGATTTTCCCACAAAGGAAACCCAACTCATTACTGAGATCAAGAACCCGGCAATCTTTGATCAAATTTTTCTCTTCCATGGATCACTCCTCTTCATCCAATTAAATTCCTGCTTCAGAGAACCATTTTGCATAAGCTTCCTGGAAGGATTTTGCCTTTTCGATCTGCTGATCTGTAAAGAAATCCTTCAGGTTCACAACATCGATGGGATAACTGGCCCGCAAAAATGCATCCCGATATTGGTATGGGACCGTGGCATCGATTCCGATGGCTCCTGAAAATCTGATGTTCGATTGAGTCCAATCCTTTTGGCCAGCAGAACTCCGCTCTGCAGGTTGGAAAGTTTGTCCCATACCGCCCGGAGCAACAATGGTGATACCCTCTTTAGCGTCCACGCGGGTCGCTAAGGCCCACATCAAATCATCGGTTGAGTAAATATTGATGTCTGGATCGACTACCATACCAATACGGGCACCCAGGGAACAGGAAAGAGCCGCGGCCAGGATGTTCTTCGGGTAACCTTCATCCCTGGCCCTTCTCTTCCTCACTTGAAAGATCACTCCACCCCAGTCAGGAATGCACATGGGAATGTGGGTATCAATGCAGAACCCTGGACTGATCCTTTCGGCCAACTCAAAGAAACAGGCCTCACGGCAGATGACATCAATGTTGTGGTTATCGTAACCGTGTACAATCAAAGGATCGTAAATCGGCCTGTCTTTCCGATGAGTGATGCCCGTTACAGTGAACTGATAGGTTCGATACGCCTTTCCCATATAGCCTGACCATTCAGGATGGAAGGGGTAGACACCCTGCTTCTGGTCTTTCTCAGCTAAAGGACTTTCCCAGAGCTTTTTCGTTGTATCTAAGTACCCTTCAAGAACATACTCAGCCTCGGCAATCGAATAGGCATCGATGGTCTTACATTTCACCATCTCCAAGGGGAATCCCTGGATCGCCCCGGCAATTCCCAACTCATCGCAACCTCTTGGGAGTATGGTGTACATAAACCCTGATCCAGCGACCATGGTGGCTGCTGGAGGAGTTCCTATATTGATGCTAAATGGGATGGGTTCCTTTTTATAATATTTCGTTGCGATTTGATCGGTATGAGAGCCGGGGGAAATCTGAAAAGTGGAGTGATCCTTCCACCCAAGATCTTCACGGAAATTCATCCGATTATAACTGATGTGCCATCCACCCCAAAACTGCTTGGGGGAGGCAACGGTTTTACCGGCACCCATGGTTCGTCCTGGATCGGTGGGGGTGTGCTGAATCATCGGAAGGACTGGCCAGACATCGATATTTTTATCGATTACCACTTCCTGGCAGGGTGCTTTGTCCACGATCTTGGGCGCAATGGGCTGAAGGATGCCCTCGTGTATCTTGAATTTCAAGGATTTCCTATCCTTAAAGTCAAACATTTTTGCGATGATCTTATCCGAACCCATGACATTGGTAGCTATTCTGGCATTGGAATACCCCTTTACCTTATTAAATATCATAGGGGGACCCCCATCCAGACGTTTCTGGATAGCCGCCACTTCCAGTTTTGGATCAACTTCACGATCCGTTTCCAATACCAAACCCTCTTTTTTCAACCATTCCAGCATTGCTCTCAAACTTTTCACTTCCCCTCTTGCCATTTTTTTAAACCTCCTCCTTAAATATTTTTTGTTTTAATCGCTCTTAAATCTTGAGCCTTTTCCTGACATCTTTTAGATGAATGGACATGATGTCCCCAACCTGTTGGATATCTTTCTTCTTGATACACTCAAAAATCTTCCTGTGAAATTTGGCGATGCTCTTGTGATCATCCAAACTGAAGTGGAACCTTTTGAAGCTCTCTAAGAAAATTTCGCTGATGGCATCCATGATCAGAATGTGTAAAGGATTTTTTGTTGCTCTGGCAATGGCCTGATGAAAATCGATATTAGACACAACCGGAGCCTTTCGGGCCTTTATTGCCTTCTCCCTCACTGAGATGATTTCTTCCATTTGTTTGATATCCCAATCCGTACATCGCTCAGCTGCCAGACGGGCCATATCGGGTTCAATCGAAAGTCGAAATTCCCAGATGTCGCTGTCGCTGATCTTTCCAAGTCGAATCATATTGGAGAGGGAATCGCTGACCGATTTGATTCCCATTTGAGCGACAAAAGCACCTCCTAAGACCCCCTGTCTTATCATGATTAATCCCATCTCCTCTAAAGACCTCAAGGCTTCTCTCAAAGGAACCCGGCTCACATTGAATAGCCCTTTCAGTTCCTTCTCAGAGGGCAACTTGTCCCCAGGTCGATAGATACCCGTGAAGATGGCACTCTTGATTTGAGCCACAATATTATCTGAAATTCTTCCCTTACGTACTTGGTTGAAGACCAATTCTTCTCCTTCTTGCAGTAGGGTCAATCGGAAGTAAACCCCGTTAGAAAGGATGGGGCTTTAAACCCCACCCTTTCTAAGATGAATCCCGTTAGAGATGTATCTCTAAACGGGATGAATATTATTTATTTTTATCATCCCCACCACAAATGGCAGGGCTTTCTAACGGGGTAAATAATTATACATATTAATTTATAAATATTATTATTTGTCAAGAGAAAAATTTAAGATTTCTGAATAAAATCCAGAAATCTCTGATGACATTGATTAGGAACCGGTTACACAGATAGGAAATTTATTGAAAAATCAATAAAATCTGTGTCATCCTTTTTTTTGAAAAGGATTGGTTCCTGCTATCCTATACTGAGGAGAATTTTAACCAGAGAAAGATCTGACCTTCCGGAAAGGGAACATGGAGAATACGATCGAACAAGCCATAGATAAAGACCCATGAAAATCCAGCCAAAATAAGAGTGAGCGGCCATCTTTCTCGATAACCGATTTTAAGTTGAATAAAGGTACAGAGGGGTCCCCCAATGGAAAAACCGAACAACCAGATGGCTACGAAAAAGCCGATGATCCATCCGAAGATACCTGCTGTTCGGCGATTAACGATATCCGTTGGTAGCTCTGACCCTGCCTCTCCCTTGTGATCATCACCGCTCCTGTCACCCTTACCCATTAAGTCCATGATTAATTGTACGATGGCAAAGGCAAGAACAGGGAACCCAATGGCCCAGGGAAAGAGACCCGCTCTAACATTAAAACTCCTGCTTTCCCATAGGGCACAAATAAACACGACTATAATAAAAAGGCTAAAGATCGTTGCCCAGCTAAACCTCGGTATCCTTGTCCCATTGGGGCTCACTGCCTTTTGGACTGAGGGCTGTCCTTTGTCTCTCTTCCGTTTTTGCCATTTCCTCTGGAAGATAGGATAGAAAGCACCGATCAGAGTCAGGGAAAGGATTATCAAGACACCAGGCCGCAAAAGCCATGCATATCCATAGTTATCGGTGGAGAGGAAGAGCCTATTTTCTGCCAGAGGTCCAAGTACAAGCCCTAAAATCAAAGGTGGCCTCGGCCAGTTGAGCCGTTGTAATACCCAACCCAGCCCTCCAAAAATCAATACAAGAATAAGATCCTCAAAAATATTTTTTTCCGCAAAAGCCCCCAGATAGATTAGCAAAAGGATAAAAGGGATGAGCAGACTACCCCGAATTTGGGTGACTTTTACCAATTGATTCAAAAAGAGGAAACAGATCCCAACGGTAATGATGTTGGAGACAACATTGATCCAGACGAACGAGAAGGTCAAGGCAAGGTGTCCTCTCGGTTCTGGGATGAGCATGTCAGGGCCGGGGACCACCCCATGGATGAGGAAGGCTCCTAAAAGAATTGCCATCGTTACACTGGCAGGGACGCCAAAGGCAATGGTGGTGATTAAGCTGCCTCCCAATGTGGAGTTATTGGACGCTCCTGGTCCTAAGACCCCCTCTACGGCGCCTTTACCGAATCGCTCCTTGTCCGGAGAACTTTGTACAGCATGGGCATAAGCCAACCATTGAGTTGTTGCACCACCCATTCCAGGAATGACAGCGGTGTAAGTTCCGATCGCACTGCAACGGATGACCAACCACCAGTGGCGAAAGGTGTCCTTAACCCCTTCCATCACACCACCCAATATGCCTACCCGACCCCTGGCAATGCTTGAACCCTGGACCGCTAAATCAACGATCTCAGGGATAGCGAAGAACCCAATGGTAATAGGTACCAAACCAATCCCGTCCCACAAGAAGGTCTGACCAAAGGTATAGCGTTGTATGCTCGACATCGGGCAAAGCCCTACGGTTGCAAGAAATAAACCTATGCCTCCGGCAATAAGTCCTTTCAACAAAACTTCACCGCTTAAGGAGGCGACAAAGGTGATGCCGAGCAGGGCGAGCATGAAGAACTCTGGAGACCCAAAAGTGAGGACTAAGGGACGGACAATGGGTATGGCAAGGGCTAAGGCAAAGGCGCCAAAGACCGCGCCCACCAATGAACTCATAAGCGCTGCCCCTAATGCGCGCCCAGCTTCGCCTTTCTTTGCCATGGGATGACCATCGACAATGGTGGCTGCCGTGGTCGGCTCGCCAGGGACTCCAAAGAGGATAGAGGTAATGTCACCGGTAGTGTTTACCACTGCAGCCATCCCAAGGAGAAAGGCAAAAGCCTGAACTGGATTCATCTTGACAATGAAGGGGAGCATCAGGGCAAGTGTAGTCGGCCCCCCTAATCCTGGCAGGATTCCTACGATAAAACCGATGACAATGCCCAAAAGCATCAGTCCAAAGGTAGTCCCAGTGAAGATCTGCGTGAGACCTAAGACAAAAGCATTGACCATTTCAATCATCGGCAAAAAACCTCACACCCCAACTTTCCGGCCTGCCAAAGAATGTTGCAGATTTTATCCTGCTACTTAAAAAGAATGTCCTTCAGTTTGGCCAACATAGTAGAGTCAATCTTGAAGATCCCGGCAACTGCTTTTTCAAGCTCTTCGCCGGTTACATGATTCAGATCCAGCTTGGCCTTTTCTGTTTCTGCAAGGAATTCTTTGTCCTTCAGAATTTCCTGGAGGGCTTTGCTTAATATCTCCTCTCGATCTTTAGGAGTGCCGGGAGGCAGGACAAACGGTCGGGCGAATATGCTGGGGCTATGGATACCCACCTCGATCAACTGGCGTGCCTCATCCGTCTTTGCAAGATTGATCGCCAGGGGAACTTTGGGGAGATCCGGAAATGGCTTGGGGACTCCCTGCATGACAACAACCACATCGCCTATTTCAAGGGCCTTTCGCCAGGTCGCCCTCATGGAGTCCCATCCCCAAGAAGTTCCAGCCAGCTCTCCGCTCTCACAAGCGAGACGAATATCTGCGGTCCCTTTGTAGCCTGAGATGAGCTGGATAGGAAGTCCAAGTGCCGCTTTCACAATTCTGATGACGTTGTCAGGTGCAAAGGCACCCGGTGCAACACCACCCATTTTAACTGGTGTCTTAGAGGCCATCCATTTTTCTATATTCGTAATGCCGCTCGCCTTTGTGAAAGCAAAAGCAACCTCTTCCTTCACAACGGCGCCGATGAACCTAAATTTTTTGGCATCGAACTCGATCCCCGGTTCCCCTAAGACCTGATTAAAGAATAGACCCCCATTGAAATGGCCGATGGTGAGGCCATCGGGCTTGGCCACCTTATAAAGGTGGTTGGCTGAAATCAGGCTTCCAGCCCCGGTCATATTCTCAACAATAATAGTGGGATTACCTGGGATATGCTTACCCATATGCCGAGAAATGACCCTGGCATAGGTATCATAGCCACCCCCAGCTGAATAGCCCACAATGATTCGGATCGTCTTGCCCTCATAAAAAGGCCCGGCGGCAAGTGTAGGAAAAGAGATTAAAATAAGCCCAATGATAATTGCTGCCAAAGATAAAAGTCTTTTATACATAATGTACTCCTTTCGATGAGAATTTGATTTTTGGTCTTGGTGTAAATCACTATAACAAAAAAAAATTTTTGTCAATAAACCACTTGCTCCCAAATTACGATTTGGGACATTCAGAGAGCTCTGAAAAACTACTCTACGCTCTCTTGATTACACAGATTTCAAAAGAAGATTGCACATATTTTCTTGATTTTTCAATACATTTGTATCTGTACTGCTAATGTTGAATTTCTTGAAATTTGGTTAAGCAAATTTTGTTAGGACTTTTCCCCCTCACCCTATCCCTCTCCCCGCATTCGGGGGAGAGGGGAGGGTGAGGGGGTTTTGCATTGATTTTTTTGGGTTGCGGCTACACTGCGGTGGGTAATCGGTCCCTAATCGATGTAATCAGAGATTTCTGGACTTTTTCAGAAATCTCATTCGTGTGGCTTGACAAGGAGCGGTAAAAAGGCTATCTCAATTTTGTTGAGAGTGAACCCCGTTAGAAAGGATGGGGCCTTTATCCTGCTCTTTCTAAAGGGAATTAAATTTCAACCTATTAGCATCCCCGCCATAAATGGCGAGGCTTTCTAACGGGGTAAAGCCAAATGGATCGACTCGTTCAAGAGATCATCGCCGATCTCAAGACTTATCTCGAATATCTCAGGGGAATGGGGATTGTGGGTCTTCCAACCTCCGAAGATAGACCGCGAGAGGTTTTTCTCAATTCATCCCTTCCCCCGATACCTCCAACTTTAGAGGAGGTGCGGAAAGAGTTGGGGGATTGTCTGCGATGCAAACTTCACCGAACACGGCGCACCCTTGTATTCGGAGAAGGTAACAAAAAGGCAAAATTGATGATCATCGGTGAAGGCCCTGGGTATGAAGAGGACGTTCAAGGAAAGCCTTTTATAGGAAAGGCCGGGCAACTATTGACCAAGATCCTTCAGTCCATCCATCTTAGTAGGGAGGAGGTCTACATCACAAACATCATCAAATGTCGTCCCCCCCAGAATCGGAATCCAGAGCTCGAAGAGATCCAGACCTGCTATCCTTTTCTCCTTAAACAGATCCATGCTATCCAGCCCCAAATCATATGCGCATTGGGGACTTTTGCAGCCCAAACCCTTCTCAAAACCGACGCCAAGATTACCACTCTCCGTGGAAGATTCTACGAATTTACCCCGTTAGAAAGCCCTGCCATTCACCCCGTAGGATGTGTACTATCCAACGGGGTGAATGGCAGAGATGATACAAATAAAACGGGGTTTGCGGGGATCAAGGTAGTCCCCACCTATCACCCTGCTTATTTATTGCGGAATCCCGAACGAAAAAGAGAAGTTTGGGAGGATATGAAACAGATCTCCAAATGGATGGTTAGTCATGTCGGAATCGACTCGTACCGAGATGGGACGTCTCAGCCTGTCGGAGAAAACAGGCGATAGTTCAATTCGAATCCCTTCTCACTTAAAGTATCCAGAATAGCAGAGGTCGTCTCTCTCACCAAAAGTTCCCAAAGGGAAAATCTCCTTTTGGGGTAAAGGATATTCGGCTTCCCCTCAATGTCTACCATCTTGGCGACGATATCGATGGCATCCTGAAGATTTCCGATTTGATCCACCAGCCCGATTTGTTTGGCCTGTTCTCCAGTTAAGATTCGACCATCCGCAACCTGCATCACCTTTGCCCGGTCCATTTTCCTCCCCTCTGCCACAGCCTGGATGAATTGATGGTGGACGTTATCGATCACATCTTGGATGATCTTCTTCTCCTCTGGGGTCATCTCTCGGAAAGGGGATCCAATATCTTTATGCTCACCGCTTTTTAGGACCACCCCTTTGATCCCGATCTTTTTAAAAAGTTCCTCAATGTTGGTAAATTCCATGAGGACCCCAATCGAACCCGTAATCGTCCCAGGATTGGCAATGATAAGATCAGAGGCACATGCGATATAGTAACCCCCGGATGCTGCCACAGACCCCATGGAGGTGACCACTTTCTTCTTTGATTTGACTTTCAATATCTCTCGATGGATCTCCTGGGCTGGGCCCACTCCTCCCCCTGGAGAATCGATCCTTAGAATGATCGCTTTTACCCCTTCATCTTCTTGGTATTGGTTAATCTCTTCGATGATCCCGGAGGATTGAGTGATCACTCCTTTGATCTCAACGATGGCAATCTTATCGCCAAAGGTGAACCGACCAGGTCTTCCGATATATTGTCCAATGAAGAAGAGAACCGATAAAAAGAAAATGAGCAATGCAGCCATAACTCCGAGCCCTACCAGGATTCGTTTGCGTTTCATAAGTTCCTCCTAAATACTAAGAATAACTGTCAATAAATCAACGTAGTTAATATTTTTAGATATTTATTGAAAGCATCGAGATTCCGAAACAAGTTCGGAATGACCGCCTGGGTGTCATGCTGAACTTGTTTCAGCATCTATTTTTGCTTTGGCATATTTATTTATTGCGTTTGTTTTTATTACTCAATGACTTTCTATAATCCCCAATCACATTTTATACTAGCGAGAGGCGAATGGTCTCAAAGGGAGCCAATTGAAAGATGCGAACGAGTTTCATCTTGACCAATTCGAGGATGGCCAAAAAAGTGATAATGATGACTCTGCGAGAGGTCTGTTCGGGGAAGAGAAGATGAAAGGCCATGCTCCGCTTCTCCTTTTGAAGAAGAGAAAGTATTTCTTGGACCTTTTCTTCCACGCTGAGGCGATCTAAAATCACTTCATGAAACTCCTCTGTCTTGACTCTCTCCAAAATTTTACGAAAAGCCTCTACCAGTTCAAAGAGGCCCACCTCCACCCTTTCTTCCTCCCCCACATCCTCACTTTCCATGGGGTTCGATCGAATGAAGACATCTCGATCCAGCATGGGCCTTTTCTCCAGTCCGGCCGCTGCCTCTTTATATTTCTGATATTCCAAAAGTCTTCTTATCAACTCCGCCCTGGGATCTTCCCCTTCCTCCCCCCCTTCCTCAGAAGATGTGGGGAGTAACATCTTCGATTTGATGTAAAGGAGGGTGGAAGCCATCAAGAGATACTCTCCAGCGATATCCAGATTGAGAACTTTCATCAATTTGAGATACTCTAAATATTGCTCCGTAATGAGGGCGATAGGAATATTGGTGATGTCTAATTCATTCTTATGGATGAGATGGAGCAAGAGGTCGAGAGGACCTTCAAAGATCT
>Ga0256868_10001888_pt1 | contig 11127 bp, 13 predicted proteins | sample RVTome_13_FD_187341 | JGI IMG/M metagenome (GOLD analysis project Ga0256868, IMG submission 187341) | Soil microbial communities from uranium-contaminated site in the Upper Colorado River Basin, Wyoming, United States - RVT92D227 HiSeq ... | reverse complement strand
ATTCATATCTATATTTTAATTGGGGGGAGGGGATGAAATTTAAGTTCTGTAATTGGATAGTGCTTTGTGTTGTAAGTGACGAGGGTTAAGTCATGCACAATACAAGTACTTGCGATGATGGCATCTGGCAAATCTATTGTTATGCCTTTTGCTTTATACTCACGAATCAGTTGAGCCGCCTTGTTTGCAATTTCCATATTGATATCAAAAATTCTTAAAGACCTAAGAAATCGATCAGTTTTTTCCTCCTCTCCCTTCTTAACCCCCAACTGGACTTCAAGAACAGAGAGGGCTGAGCAGGCCGGTAACCCAACCCTCTGCAAGTCTCTTAACATCTCGGTCACTTCTTTTCGGCCCCGCAGATGCCAAATGATCACATCAGAGCCTAAAAGGAATCTACTCATTGACGATCCCCTTTACCCTTTTACGGTAAGACCGTCTCTTCTCCTCCACAAATCGCTCAACATCCTTAGGGGTTCTCAATTCAGGATGGTTCTTGTCAGTCCATGCTCCTTTTGTCTCTTCGAGCGTTTTTAAAAACTGATCTCTCTCCAGCTTTTCTTGGGTTGCCTCTGCAATAAAGAGGCTTCTTCTCCTCTTTCCAGCAATTTTATCAACCTCCTCCAGTATCTCACGTGGAAGAACCAGGTGAGCCTTCATCTTCATAATGTCTTCCCTCCTGTGTAACTAATTAGTGCCAAAAAATATACACACAATTATGGTACTTTGTCAATGTCTTTAAAAGGCCCTTCAATGGAAAGGTGAAAAAAAAAGAGGGTAGAACCAAAAGCTCTGCCCTCTTTTTTCGCAATCCCTCTTCCCTCTTTAATACCTTTAATAAAGGAGGGAGGGTATTATTTATTCATCAAATATTCGTGAATCGAATTGGCGGCCTTTCTTCCTGCGCCCATGGCCAGGATGACAGTTGCCGATCCAGTCACGATATCTCCTCCTGCCCAGACTCCAAGCTTGGACGTCTTTCCAGTTTCGAGGTCTGCGACGATATAACCTCTCTTATTCAGTTCCAGACCCGGTGTCTGTGTAGGAAGAAGTGGATTGGCACCCGCACCGATAGCCACCACTGCCATATCACATTCCAGTTTGAACTCCGAACCTTTGATGGGAACAGGCCTCCGCCTTCCTGACTCATCGGGTTCTCCTAACTCCATCCGGAGACATTCCATTCCAGTCACCCAACCGTTGTCATCTCCGAAGAATCTTGTAGGAGCGGTGAGGAGGTAGAATTGGACACCCTCCTCTTCCCCATGGTGAACCTCTTCAATACGGGCTGGCATTTCTTCCCTCGATCGGCGGTAGATGATCCGAACGGTATCCGCCCCTAATCGGAGAGCTGTCCTCGCGGAATCCATTGCCACATTCCCCGCACCAAAAACGGCAACATTTTTCCCGCGGGCGATTGGAGTATCATATTCAGGAAAGAGGTAAGCCTTCATCAAATTGGATCGGGTGAGATATTCGTTTGCGGAATAGATCCCACAGAGGTTCTCTCCCTGGATGTTCATAAATTGAGGAAGACCTGCGCCCAAACCTAAGAATACAGCATTATATTCCTTAAGGAGTTCATCGACAGTCTCAATCCTTCCGATGACACAGTTACATTCTACCTTCACTCCCAACCGCTCTAAATAGTTGACCTCAGCCTGGACAATCGCTTTGGGAAGACGAAATTCTGGAATACCGTAGATCAGAACGCCTCCGGTTTTATGAAGGGCTTCGAGAATGGTCACTTCATGTCCTTTGAGAATTAAGTCTCCTGCTACGGTTAAGCCCGCTGGCCCAGATCCCACGACAGCCACTTTCTTACCGGTGGCAAGAGCTTTTTCAGGAATGGAGACCTCTCCTTTATCCCTCTCCCAATCCGCTGCAAATCGCTCCAATCTTCCGATGGCAACAGGTTGGTCCTTCTTCCCAACGATGCACACCTTTTCACACTGGTCTTCCTGAGGACAGACGCGTCCGCAAACGGCAGGGAGACTGTTTCTTTCCTTCAATTTCCGAGCCGAACCTGCAAAATCCCCATCCGAAATCAGTTTAACAAAAGCCGGAATATCGATTTCTACCGGACACCCTTCAATACATTTCGGTTTTTTACATTGGAGACAGCGACTCGCCTCCAGCTGGGCCAATTCGGGCGTATATCCAAAAGGAACCTCATTAAAATTCTTTGCCCTCACCTTCGGTTCCTGCTCGGGCATTTTCTGTCTTGGGACTTTTGGTTTCTCTTTTTTCTCTTTTTTCTCTTTTTCTTCTGCCATCTCAACCCCCTTTACCCCGTTAGAAAGCCCCACCATTTATGGCGGGGATGATAAAAATAAATAATATTTATCTTAGAAAGGATGGAGTTTAAAGCCCCATCCTTTCTAACGGGGTTTATCTTGCTGTCGCCGTAAATCGATCCATGGATGCCTTCTCCTCTGTGAGGTAGGCCCTTTGCCGCTTCACCAGTTCATCATAGTCGACCTCATGGCCGTCAAATTCCGGACCATCCACACAACAGAATCGAGTCTTACCTCCGACCGAGACCCGGCACGCTCCACACATTCCTGTTGCATCCACCATAATGGGATTCAAACTGACCATCGTCTTGACCCCGTATTCCTTCGTCATTTTGCATAAAAACTTCATCATCGGTACGGGGCCAATTCCGACGATCAATTTCACATCTTTCTGCTTATCCAGAATTTGGCGGAGCACATCGGTGACAAACCCATGATGGCCGTAGGTTCCATCATCTGTCGTCACCCTCAGATCATGGCTGGCTGCCTTCATCTCATCTTCCAAGATGAGAAGGTCTTTCGTTCGGGAACCAATAATGGCGATCACATGGTTCCCTGCTTCTTTATAGGCTTTAGTGATCGGGTACATCACGGCAACGCCCGTTCCACCTCCGACGCAGATCACCGTTCCCAGTTTTTCAACATGGGTTGGTTTTCCCAATGGCCCGATGATATCGGCGATGGCATCTCCCACATTGAGGGTTCTCAAGAGAGCGGTCGATTTTCCCACCACCTGGAAGATCAGGTCGATCGTTCCTGCAGAGGGGTCTGTCCCTGCCATGGTCAGCGGGATTCTCTCCCCTGTTTCATTGGCCCTTAACACAACGAATTGGCCTGGTTTTGCCTTCCGTGCAATTCGGGGCGCCTCTACTCTAAAATGGCACACTGTTTTCTCAGCCATTTCCCTTTTATATAAGATCTTATGCACTCTCCCCCCTCCTTTCTGATAAATTTTTCACAAAGTTTAAGCATTATATAAATTAAACCAAAAGCAATGTCAAATTTTTTAAGAATCTCTTGCGGAATTTTTCATGGTCGATATACTAAGGCGATTAGAAAGGCTCACAAAGAGATTTCTGAAAAAACCCAGAAATCTCTGATTACACGGATTATGTACCGATTACAAAGATTAGAAATGCATTGAAAATAAAGAAAAATCTGTGTAATCACTTTTTGGAATCTGCGTAATCAAGAGAGCGTAAAGTAGTTTTTCAGACATCTCACAAATTTAGCTTGACAGATGATGAAATTTATATAATAAATGTAAATACCTGAACTTAATAAAAAGTTTTGGGAACCCCCAAGGCTCTTTAGGAAGTCCTCGGGGTTTTAAATTAACGGAGGAGGGAAAAGATGGATTTAAAGATTTATGTAGGAAATATTCCCTTTGGAGCATCAGAGGAGGATTTGAAGAAACTTTTTTCGGAAGTGGGAGAGGTTCAGTCGGTCAAAATCGTTACTAATTCATATTCGGGACGGCCGAGAGGATTCGGTTTTGTGGAGATGACCTCCCAGGAGGATGCAAAAAAGGCGATCGAGATGCTCAATGGCAAGACATTGATGGATCGGGCCTTGATTGTTAACGAGGCCAGACCTCAGAAGAAAACAGGCGGTGAGTTCAGGGGGAGAGGGGATAGAAACCGTTAGAACTGTCCACAACAGGGTGAGGAGAAACCTTTGGAGGTTAAAGTTCAAGACAACCAAATCGAGAATGCCATCAAATCCCTGAAGCGTCAACTCATCAGAGATGGCATCATGAAGGAATTGAAGAATAGAAGATCCTATGAGAAACCTTCGGTGAAGAAAAAGAGAAAACAGCGGGAAGCGAGGAGGAGAAGGCGGAAAGCCGATCGTAGGTTTTCAAAATAGGGGTTCTCCCTCCTGCCTGCAATAGGCAGGAACCTAACAATTTTGGTCCGGACCATTAATGACCACCCAGAAATCTCCCTCCTTTGTTTGGAGAAGGCCCTTCCTATAGAGAAGGCTCATCGCATCTGAAGAAAAACCCACCACATCTTTAAAATCAAGGATGACTTTTTGGATCTCGACATTTAAAACCCCTCTGAGCCTCTTAACCAACTCCTTTGCTCCCTCCCGATCAATCGATCCCTCGAGTCTGACGAAAAGGGTTTTAAGCCGTTCATTATAAACAGAATAGAGTTTGAGGGTATTATGAATCAAGTCAAGAGTATTCTGGAGAGGGATGGTATCGTTCATCCTCTGCAAGATCCTGGAGAGGCTTGGAAGATAGCCTTCTGGTGCCTTCTGGGCAATACTCCGATAAGCGATATTAGAGAGAACTCGGGTGAAGAATCGTTGTTGGGGATGAAAAACCCTCTTAACGATAGAACCCCAGGAATACGCCTCTTTGCATGCCCAATGAAATCCACGCTGAAGCGTCTCTTCAGTCATCAACCTTGGCTTAAAAACGACTGTGGCTCCATTATATTGAGCCCAATCCTTATGCAGAAGCCTTCCCTCTGACTCCATCCTTTCGAATAAGGGTGTTCCAGGCAAGGGGGTGAGGACGAAGAAAGTGGGCAGTTCAATCCGATTTCGTTCACAGAATCGAAGGGTCCTTTCAAAAACCCCTTCATCATCATGATCCAATCCAAAAATGAATCCAGCCAGAATCATGATGTCATGGTCATGAAGGGCTTTCATGGCTTCCTCAAATTGGTGGGCTCGATTAAAGGTTTTATTCACATCCTTCAAGTTTTCCGAAGAGAGGGATTCGACCCCGATAAATAAAGAGACGCATCCACTCTCCGCAGCAAATTTCAGAAGTTCGGGGTCCCGGGTCAGGGTCATACTGGCCTGGCTGGCCCATTTCTTTTTAAGGGGCTTTAATCGGGTGAAGAGCTCTTTGGCATAATGGCGGTTCCCAGTAATGTTGTCGTCGATGAAAACAAGGAAATCCCCTTCTAACCGCTTCACCTCTTCAATCACCTCATTCACCGGCCGACAGCGGTAAGTCTTTCCAAAGAAATGGGTGACATGACAAAAATCACATTGGTGAGGGCAGCCCCGGGTCGTTTGGGCACAGTTGATCGTCATGTAAGCATCTTTACGAAGAAGATCGAGCCTTGGGAAGGGAATTTTTTCCATCGAGCAGAAGGCGTCTGCATGATAGAAAGGTTTCAGACATCCGTTCTTGAGGTCTTCGATTAACCCTTCCCAAACATTCTCTGCCTCACCGATCACCACGGCATCCACATGCTCCTTGGCTTCGAGGGGAAGACTCGAGGCGTGAGGCCCGCCCATGACGACAGGGATCCCTCTCTGACGAAACCTCTTTGCGATCTGGTAAGCCCTTGGGGCATGCATCACCATCCCGGTCACGCCGACCAGATCCACATCCTCTTCAAAATCGATGGGCTCTACATTTTCATCAGTGATCTTCACTTCGATATCCGGAGGGGTGAGCGCGGCCAGCGTTGTCAGCGTGAGGCGGGCAAACCAGATGGTCTTGATCACTTTTTTCGAGTGGCTGATGTACGGGTGTTCATAGGCTGGATCAATTAATCTAATTTTCAATCTGGTTGCCTCTCGAAACGATCCCCCATTTTAAAATGATGCAGGTGGAAGAAAAGAGGTGTCATTTCAGAAGTCGGTGAAATATACCTTATCCTCTGAGAGGTGTCAATGGTAAAGTTTTTTATGTAAAGTTTTTTATTTGTTTTTTATTGTGTAAAGTTTTTTATTCGGGGGTTTCGGATAGGTTGTAATAATTCTTTTTGCAGGAATCCCTTAAGAGGGTGAGGGATTCTCTTACCTCATTAAAGGATTTCCTCAAGGTTTCGTACTTTCTTTCGAGTTCCATATTGTGTGACAAGGCCTCCTCCAGTCTGGATTGGAGTTCTCGGTTCTCCTCAGAGAAAAGGGAGGCCTCTCTCTCCTTCAACTTTCCCTTGATTTTAAGAACCTCGTTCTGCTCGATCTGGGATTCCAGATCACGAATTCGGTCTAAGGCTTCCTCCCGATCCTGGGTGGCTTTCATCAAGGCTTCCCTCATCTCTCTCAATTCCAGTTGAAACTCTTTTATTCTCTCCAGGGCGTCCTCATTCTCCTCTTGGAGGTAGATCGATTTGGACTGGAACTCTTGAAGCCTCTGGTGCTCCTTGCTCAGGTCCTCCAGTTGGCGGCGCAATTCTTGATTGTCTTGGGCCAATTGATGGATGGTCTTCTGATAGGAAGTCAGATCCATCTCCAGTGCCCTCTTTGTCTGGGCCGAGGCGAGAAGCTGACCATGAAGGTCTTCGATCAATTTCAGGACATCCAGACCCTGTTCTGTCTCTATCCCCTTCTTGGGAGATTCGAAGATCACCTTCCTTTCTGTCTGCTTCTCCGGAGATCTCATTTCCGGTGCTGGTTCGTGATGATCTTCATGATCTTCTTTCAGCGGCTGGGGTTCCGCTTCCAGAGGTGAAGGAAAGGGTTCTTCCAGCTTTCTGATCTTCGGCATCTTTTCAGCGACATTCTTATCGAATCCATCGGCCGTGATCACCTGACTTCTTGGCTTCATCCTGTACCCTCCTCAGCCACTCGGCCCCCCTCTCCTTCCCCCTTCCCCCTTTCCCGCCTCTGGGAATAGTAGGGAAGGAGATTATTTGATTCGTTCTCTCATGTATTCATCCATCACCCTTAACATCTCGATAATCTTCTCCACTTCCGCTTTGACCCGGTTCACCTCTTCCAGAATTCGATTGGCCTTCTTCATATCAAATTCCAGGGCGGATCGAACAGTCAAAGAGGAACGAAGCTCAGAATAAAGCGTATCGATCCGCTCCGTTAAATCATCCTTTTTCAACTCTTCCACAGGTTTCTCCAAAGGAGAAATGGACCTGGGTTCAGCAACATCCCAAGGCCTTTCAATGGGCTCCCTGTTCAGTGTGTTGGGAAATTTTTGTGCGACGTTGTTGGTGAACTCATCCGACATGATCAGCTCCTTTCAGTCCAAATATTTCATCGATCAGGCTCTGGATATCCGCCGCACCCTTTGACGATTGGGCGAATAGAAAGATTGGAGTCCCTTGGCTGGTTGCCTCTGCAATCTTTGTATCCTGGCGGATCATTGTTTGGATGAGGTATTTTTCGTAATGGGTTTCCAGTGCCTTCTTCGAACGTTTGCAGATTCGATGAGACTCATTGTAACGGTTCAGAAAGATAAAGATATTTTCAAAAACAAAAGAAAAATCCTCTTCGATCGTGGAGAGGGTTTCGAATAGAATCTTGAGACCATGGTAGGAAAGGAAATCGGCTAAGACGGGGATGATGAGGTCATTGGAGGCAAGGATCGCATTGAGGTTTAAGAGCCCGATGCTGGGGGAGGCGTCCATCACTATCAGTTCGTAGTTTTTTTCCACAGAACTGAGGAGCCTCCTCAATCGAAACTCTCTTGAATTCATTGAAAAGAGCGAGAGCTCCACGGGTGAGAGGTTCAGGCTGGAAGGGATGATATCCAAGGTGGGGAGATCCGTTTTGATAATGATCTTCTCGATCTCCTCCTTCTCGATCAGGGCATTGAACAGGGTCTTGGGATATTGTTGATTGTTGAGGCCCAGGCATTGTGTCAAATGGCCCTGTGGATCCAAATCGATCAAGAGTGTCCGGACTCCCATCTGGGCAAGACGAAAACCATAAGACGCCGAGATCGTGCTCTTCCCTGTCCCCCCTTTAAAGTTGAGGAAGAGTTGTTTTCGAATGGATTTGATGGGAGAAGGAAGTCCAAGATAGTTCCGATACTTGCTTATATCCCCTGGCTTATAGTAGCGTTCCTGATTGGAATCCCTCTTTGCGGGTGGAAGGATTCCTTTAGCCTCTTTTTCGAGGAGCTCGTGTTTCGAAATCCCGAGGATCTTTGCAAAGGCCATCGGCGAGTAGACCATGTCTCCTAAAATCTGAGCTTTTTGAATAAGGGGTAGCGATTGGGTCGCCATGGATATTTTTCCTGTCCTCAACCTCGGTTCGTAAGAAAAGCCGTTCTCCTTTTCAACGGTCTAGCCACTATTTTCTCCAAAGTCATTTTCACCCATTTTCGAAGACTTGGGTCTGAATCGGCCATCGCCTCCATCAAGCGACTCTCACTCTCGTCAGGATAAAGGGTGGCCATGGAGAAAAGAGCTGCCCTTCTCACCATCGAATCCTGATCTCTTGTCATCTCCATCAGGATCGGTAAGGCGCTTTCCATTTGAGTCCACCCCAATAGGGTGGCTACTTTCCGCCTCACCAAAGAAGATTCATCGCTCAAGAATTGAAGAAGGATATTCAAATCAATTTTTTCCTGACATTGGAACATCCCTCGGAGGGCTACGATCCTAACCTTTGGGTCACTATCCTTAAGATGTTTTTTTAAAAAAGGGGAAACGATTGAACTTCGAAATTTAATAAGAGAACGGAGCGCCTGAGCTCTGACATCTGGGTCTCTATCAGACAAAATCTCCTGGAGGAGAGACATGGGGATGGAGGGATAAGATTTTTCTAAGTAATATTTTATCGCCAAAATTCTTACCTTCGGATCGGGATGTTTCAGATCCGCTTTTGCCTGTTTTAGAATGGCTTCGGATGAGAAGGTCTTTGGAATATTGTATTCTGTGTCGGTACGACTCGATTCCGAGGAGGAAGAGGTCGGAATCGACTCGTACCGAGAGGGGGCCGCCATTTTTTTGTTCTCATGGGATGAGAAAGATTCATTAAAGTCTGATTTTTCTAATCCTGTCGATTTTAAGTAAATCAATCGGAAACGATCTGCCACGTTACCTTTCCACTCCAACCCTGAGATGCTTTAAAAGAGATTATTCTTTGAAATACTCTTTAAATTCAAATTTCAATTGTTCAGAATATTTCTCCAATAGCATATCCAAAGCTTCCCTGACATAAACCGACTGGGGGACTTTGGTCTTTTCGGATAATCTCTTTAAAGCCTCCAGTTGCTCATCTTTAATATAAATGGTACGTGCAATTTTTTTCTGTGCCAAAGATACCCTTTCTTTAGTAAAGGACCCCGCCCACAGGGCGGGGCTTTAAAACCTAAATTCCTAAACCCAAAACCGAGATCCCGAAACAAGTTCGGGATGACAAAAAGATAAGAACCGAATCCTTATGTCATGCTGAACTCGTTTCAGCATCTGGTTTGCTTTTTTCTGCCTTCGGCAGACGCATCTTTCATCCCCGTCCACAGGACGGGGTTTTCAGGTGCGATTTTAATAAATTGAAATACAATATAATACAATACATTTATTATGTCAAGAAAAAATTGATCTTCATGTTTTAATTTTGTGAAATTACTTCAATAAGTTATAATGGTTTTTAAAAAATCAGAAAGTTTCCCCTAAAGATAAAAAACCAAGGTTTTATAAAGAGAGCTCTGAAAAACTATTATACGCTCTCTTGATTACACTGATTTCAAAAAATGATTACACAGATTTTTTATTTATTTTCAATGCATTTCACATCTGTGGAATCGGTCATAATCTGTGTAATCAGAGATTTCGGGAATTTTTCAGAAATCTAAAAAAATACTTGACTTTTAAAAAAGAATGAGTCATATTTTTTTGTAATTGTAAGTTGTAAGGAGTATTTTTTTTGGATCAAAAGAAAAGGTCACAAAAGTATCATTTAAAGCTTTTGTGGCCTTTTTTATTAAGGACCAAAGGCTATTACAACTTACGGAAGTTTAGGAAAGAGAGGAGGTGAGTTGTAGTGGCCAAAGGTCGTGTGAAATGGTTTAATGAGAAGAAGGGCTATGGGTTCATTTCCAGAGATGATGGAAGTGATGTTTTCGTTCATTTCTCAGCCATTAAGAAGGATGGATTTAAGGTCCTTTATGAAGGCGATGAGGTAGAGTTCGAGATTTCCGAAGGCCCGAAAGGTCCACAGGCAACAAACGTCAATGTTTTGGGTTGAAAGAGAAACTCGTTAGGCTGAAGAAAAAAGAGACCCCAGGTTTTTATCCTGGGGTTTCTTTTTCTTTAATAAAAGACGCTGAGCGTTTAGCGCTCTGCGCATAGCGTTAAGGAAATTTAAAGTGGCCGAGATTAAGTCCACCTTAGAATTGGCTATGGAGAGAACTAAAAAGATCGCGATCTCCAAGGAAGAAAGGGAGGAGATCAGGCGAAAAGAGATATTGCAGAAAATAAACGGTCTCTTTAACCGCTATATGGAGGACCACCTTTCCTTAAATGAGATTCTGAAAGAGATCGAGAGAATGGATCAAAAGACAAGACCCATGGCAAAGGAAATCCTCCTTTCCCAATGGATTGATGCCCTCTCCCTGAACGATAAAGAAGATAGGCTTTTCAGAGGAATTGAAGCCCTGAAGGGTAAAGAGATCGATGAGGTGAGAGAGAAACTCCATCATCTCCTTTCCCAATGTCGAAATGAAAAGGAGAAGATAAAAGAGGAGGAAAAGGCGAAGTCAGAAGAAGCTTTGAGGAGAGAAGGGATCTATGGAAGCGCAGTGGAACCCAATATCGAAGGAAGTCAGCATTTGGAAAAAGAATTAGGAAATTTAGATCACCTCTATGAAGTCAAATTGAAAGAGATTAAAGAACATCTGAGAACCTTATAATTATCAAATATGGTTAGAACGTTATGACCGTTTGGAACGTTTTGATCGTTTGACGAAATTGACGATCTAAACGAACTCAACGATCCAAACGATGTTTATGTTGTTACAAACAGGCATAAAAATTCTGTCGAATGAATTCGTAGTTCTGAAGGACCATCTCCCTTCCCATCACGATATCTCCATGACCCGGCAGTAAGATCTCCGTATCCAGATCGGCCAGTCTCTCAATACTCTCCATCAATAATTTGGAATTGCCCTCCA
>Ga0256868_10001887_pt1 | contig 11133 bp, 12 predicted proteins | sample RVTome_13_FD_187341 | JGI IMG/M metagenome (GOLD analysis project Ga0256868, IMG submission 187341) | Soil microbial communities from uranium-contaminated site in the Upper Colorado River Basin, Wyoming, United States - RVT92D227 HiSeq ... | reverse complement strand
GCGCGATGCCTTCGGAATTATTAAACCTTCAGCCTCTGATCTCGGGATCATTATAGGTTTTGGAGTCGTTGTATTTATTTCCATGGAGGTTGTAAAGGCTATTTTAAGGAGGAAGATGTCAACAGGAAGAAGGATTTCTGCTTAGAGTAAATATTAAAAACAAGATTATCATTATACGGAGCCCTCTCTGTGCTTTGAGGAGAGGGCTTTTTATTCTCTTGTAGATTTCTTGGTAATTTTTTAAGATTATAAAATATGTCAACCCTGAAGGGTTGAGTTACAGTATTATACCAAACTGTAACTCAAGGCTTCAGCCTTGACTATGAAGGGGGATCTTATGAAAAAGCCTTTAATTGGAATTCTGATGGGAAGCGAGAGTGATCTGCCGATCATGGAGAAGGCGGCCGATGTTTTGAAAGAGATGGGGGTCCCCTATGAGATGGAAATTAGCTCGGCCCACCGACTACCTGAGAAGACAGCTCAATATGCAAAGACAGCGAGGAAGCGAGGGATTGAAGTATTGATTGCGGGGGCAGGGATGGCAGCCCATCTTGCAGGAGCTTTAGCCAGTCATACGATACTCCCTGTCATCGGCGTTCCAATCAAATCAGGGGCACTCAATGGGGCAGATGCCCTTTATTCCACTGTCCAAATGCCCCCCGGAGTTCCAGTCGCCACCGTAGGAATTGACGGCGCAAAGAATGCAGCCTATCTCGCCTGTGAAATCCTCTCCATCAAGTATCCCGATATTGCAAAAAGGTTAGAGGATTTTAGGTCTAAGACGAGAAAGACACTGGAAGAAAAATCAAAGGCATTAAGGAGAGGGAAGAAATAGGTCAATGAATGCCTCGACCCTGCGGCCTGCAATCTTTTTTGATCGGGATGGGACCTTGATCGAAGACCGTGGATATATTCGTTCTCCATCGGATGTGATTTTCTACGAAGATACGATAGCGGTCCTTCAAAAATTAAAAAAATATTTTCTCCTTTTCATTGTCACGAACCAACCGGGTATTGCCCGGGGGATCCTCCAACCTAAAGAAGTGGAGGAGGTCAATCGATATGTTGCTGAAATCTTGAGCCATGCAGGGGTGATGATCTCAGCCGTCTACATTTGTCCCCATACAAGGGATGAGGGCTGTGAATGTATTAAACCTAACCCGCACTTTCTCTTGAAGGCTGCCCGCGAATTTCGTGTAGATCTCTCCCGGTCTTTTGTCGTGGGGGACCATCCCCATGATGCGGAATTGGCTCGAAATGTGGGTGCCAAAGGGATCTATCTTCTCACAGGTCATGGACAAAAGCATTTTGATGAACTGCCTTCAGATGTATTTGTTGCCAAGGGCATGGGGGAGGCGGTCGATTGGATCATCAGGACATCCCTCTATCCAAAAGAGTTTGAAGTCATTCTAAGAGCAGCAGAAATCATCAAGAAAGGAGGGATCGTCGCCTTTCCCACGGAGACGGTTTATGGTTTGGGAGCGGATGCTTTTCACCCTCTTGCCGTAGCTCGGATCTTTGAGGTCAAGAGAAGGCCTTTTTTCGATCCGTTGATCGCCCATGTCGCCAATCCGGCCGATGTAAGAAAGTTAGTTAAAGAAATTCCATCGAGTGCGAAAAGATTGATAGAAAGATTCTGGCCAGGTCCGCTGACGGTTGTTCTTTTGAAGGAAGAAAATATTCCTGATATTGTAACCGCCGGTCTTCCTTCGATCGCCGTCCGGATGCCCGATCATCCCATGGCGCTCTCTCTGATCAAAGAATCCAAATGTCCCATTGCTGCACCGAGTGCCAATCCTTTTGGTTATTTGAGTCCAACCACGGCTGAGCATGTTCGGGAGCAACTGGGTGATCAGGTCGATCTCATTCTGGATGGAGGCCCCTGCCCAGTCGGAGTTGAATCAACGATCGTCTCTTTTTTGGAAAACAAGCCAAGGCTGCTAAGACCCGGTGGGGTCTCGCTCGAAGAGATCGAGACAATTATCGGGAAGGTTGAGATCAGCCCAATCGAAGAGGACAGACCCTTTGCCCCAGGAATGTTACCCAGGCACTATGCTCCACGAACACCCATCGTACTCGATTGGAACGAGAAAAACCGAGATCTTTATAAAGGTAAGAGTATTGGATTGCTGGCCTTTCAGGAGCCCAAGAATAATCTCAAATTCCATTCTGTTGAGGTTCTTTCAAAGAAGGGGGATATGAGAGAAGCGGCGGCCAATTTGTTCTCAGCCATCCGGCGCTTGGATGCGTTGAACTTAGATCTCATTGTGGCTGAGCCTATCCCTGAGATTGGATTAGGTCGGGCCATCATGGATCGTCTCAGACGCGCAACTTCCAAAGGGGAACAAAATCAATGAAAAAAGTTATCTTTGCTCTTTTGTTTCTTTTTCCACTTTCCACTTTCTACACTCCACATTCTTTTTGTCTTCCAGCGGAGGATGTGCAGGTGGTGTTGGATGCTCAATACTTTCAAATCGCAAGGAAATTGATCCAGGAAGCCAAACATTCGATTCAGGTGATGATGTTTGAAATGGGATATTATGACCGAAACCCTAACACACCTTCGAATCTTCTCATCAAGGAGCTTATCGACGCCAAGAAAAGGGGAGTGAAAGTTGAAGTAATATTGGAAGTAAGAGAAGGGGAGGATCGGACGGCCAAACGAAATCGTCACACCGGAAAGATTTTATCTGAGGGAGGGGTAGAGGTGATTTATGATCCTCTGTTTAAAACCACCCATGCCAAATTAATGATGGTGGATGGGAAAATCACCCTTCTTGGCAGTACAAATTGGACTTACCATGCCCTCACCACCAACAACGAGGCTTCTATTCTGATTCGATCGAAAGAGGTTGCTAAGGCATTCACTGACTATTTTAATCGGGTGAAAGCCACTGGCAGTAAGAAATAATCCCCCCTTACCCCCCTTTATCAAAGGGGGGATGGGACATTTGAAATTTTTTCTGAACAGTGATGAAATAAATTTAGATTTCAGTTTAAACGGACACGTAACACGGACACGGTATTTTTACAAAAGCATGATGCTCATCGATTCCCATGCTCATTTAGAAATGCCAGATTTTAAAAAAGATCTGGAGGCAGTGATTCAGAGGGCGAAAGGATCAGGGGTGGAATATATTTTTACAGTCGGAACGGAGAAGAAGGATTGGAAGAGGGCCCTTGAGATTGCCGATTCACACCCTTCGGTCTATGCCATTTTGGGGGTTCATCCCCACAATGCAAAGGAGATCGATGACCAGACCTATCCGATGCTCAAGGAACTCTGCAGAAATGAAAAAGTGAAGGCCTATGGGGAGATTGGCCTTGATTTTTTTAGAAACCTCTCGCCGCGAGACATCCAATTGAGGAGATTCAGAGAACAGATCGGTCTGGCTAAGGAACTGGGACTTCCTATTGTGGTTCACGATCGAGAAGCTCATCAGGAAACGTTAGAGATATTGAAATCTGAAAAGGCAGAGGAGTGTGGAGGGATCATCCACTGTTTTTCTGGAGATGATGAGATGGCGAAGGTCTGCATGGACATGGGATTCTATATCTCTATTCCAGGAAGCATCACCTTTAAGAATGCAGAGCGTTTTAGGGAGATCGTCAAGAGAATTCCATTGGAATCGCTTCTCGTTGAGACAGATGCCCCCTTCATCACCCCCGAGCCCTTTCGAGGAAAGAGGAATGAACCAAGTTATGTTCGATATACAGCTCAAAAAGTGTCAGAGATCAAGAAGGTTACTTTTGAAAAGGTGGCTGAGATAACCACTGAAAACGCGTTGAGGGTCTATAGACTGCAATTTTCACCCTAATTTTTCATGATGATTTTATTAATCCAGACTCACAAAATATTTCCCCCTCTCCCTTGATGGGAGAGGGTTGGGGTGAGGGTGAGGATAAATCTTTCCCCCTCCCCATCATCCCCTCCCGCCAAGGGAGGGGATTGTTTTGAATGAGGTTGTTTTCTATCGAAGGAGGGGCATTTCATGAAACCGGCAATCATTGTCGTGGACATGTTGAAAGATAGTCTGAAGGAAAGTTCTCGGAACCCGTACTTTCAAGAGGGAAAGGCCATTATACCGAATCTTCAGAGACTCTTAGAAGAGGGCCGAAAAAGAGGACTTCCCATCATCTTTGCTTGCGACAGTTTTCTGGAAGGGAATTTCATTTTTAGAGGGAAGATGAAAGTCCATTCCCTCCGGGGAACAAAAGGTGCGGAGGTCGTGGATGATTTAAAACCACGTCCGACAGATATTATTTTACCCAAGAGGCGGTTTAGTGCTTTCTTCAAAACCGACCTGGACCAGACGCTACGAGTCCTCGGCATGGACACGATCATCGTGACAGGCATGACAACTGAGGTCTGTGTGTTGATGACAGCGATGGATGGCCTCAGTCACGATTTTTCAGTTATTCTCTTAGAAGACTGCTCAGCCAGCCGAAACAGAGAATTTCACCAAGGATGCCTCAACCTTTATCGGGATTTTGCCCTCTATCCTTTGTTAAGGATTATGACCCTCGATGAATTTCTAAAAGAGGTAACTCCATAGAAAATGAAAATTGGAATACTGGAAGATTGGAATAATGAGTGTAAAGCATAAATAAGACGATAGGATGCTTTTGAATTTACTTTTACCATCATTCCAACATTCCATCATTCCATGGAAACATTAGGCATGAACTACTGCGGGAAAGATTTCATTGATCAGATACGGACCACTCTCTCTTCAAGACAGAGAAGGGTGATCGAACATCCCCCTTTTTTCCATGCAGCGGTTCTTGTCCCACTTTTTCAAAAAGGGGGGGGTTGTCATCTCCTTTTCACCAAGAGATCTGAACAGGTCAAAAATCACAAAGGCGAGATCTCTTTCCCTGGAGGAGTGGTTGATGAAGAAGATAAGGAATTAATCAATACCGCACTCCGGGAGGCCTTTGAGGAGATTGGGCTCAGGGAGAGCGATGTCCAGATCATCGGGGTCTTAGATGACATTGTGACCATTACCGAATTTATTGTCACCCCAATTGTTGGCCTCTTCACCTATCCCTATCCCTTCAAGGTAAGCGAGGTCGAGATTGCAGAATTGATTGAAGTCCCCCTTGCCTCCTTACTCGATGAAAATAGTTTCAGTGAAAGAGAGATCTTCCGAGGGGGTCAGAATGAAATCGTCTACGCCTACCAATATGGAAAACATATTATCTGGGGAGCGACCGCTCGAATCCTGAAACAGTTCTTGGATTTAATCACAATCTCCAAAAACACTTAAAATCCTTCCTAATTTGTTCTTGCTTAGTTAAACCAATAAGATGTTATAATTTTACCGAATATAAGCGCATTAGATCATAATACCCCTCACCCACCCCTCCCCCTCAAGGGGGGAGGGTTAGGGTGGGGATGATATCATTTTACTTATAGCGTTCGTATTAGTTGGGGTCTCAATGAATAGGTTCAAAAAGTGGGCGGAGCATGAATATAGTAAGAAGCAGCGGATGATCGCAGTAATTTTTGGGGGCCTTATTTTTTGGATAGTCATCCCGTTCTTTATCATCGTTGTATCGTCCTATTTTGACCCATGGCTTCGCCTTCCAAAATTTTACTATGGGCTAATAAATCCTGTGGTAGGGTTGCTATTCATGATCGTTGGCTGGCTGTTTGCCAATTGGACGGTAAAAGTTCAGTTTTCATTGGGAAGAGGAACTCCGATACCTATGATGGCGACACAAAGATTGGTTATTAAAGAACCTTATACTTACTGCAGAAACCCAATGACTTTAGGAACAGCTATCTTTTATATCGGGGTTGCGATCTGGTTGGGTTCCATTTCTGCAGTGGGGTTGGGTCTGGTCTATCCCGTGGGGATTTTAATATACATTAAGCTCATTGAAGAGAAGGAATTAGAGGAACGATTCGGTTATGAGTATTTAGAATATAAAAAGAGAACTCCTTTTTTAATACCCCATCTGAGGAAAAAGGATTGAAATGAGGAGGCGGATGAAAAGATGAAAGTTAACGATATCGCAAAACTCGCAGTCAGCGTCATCCCCTGTCAATTAGCAGGCTTTCTGGGTTCTCTTTTCACCACCCCAGCAATACCCACTTGGTACCAAACATTACATAAGCCTTTCTTCACTCCTCCCAATTGGATATTTAGTCCGGTCTGGATCAGTCTATTTCTGCTCATGGGAATATCTCTATTCCTGGTCTGGCGGAGACAAGATCACCCTAAGGTCAAAACCGCCTTAATTCTATTCTTCGTCCAGCTCATTCTCAATATCCTTTGGTCAGCGGCTTTTTTCGGGCTTCGATCGCCTCTTCTTGGGCTTATCGATATCGTTCTTCTCTGGACTGCCATCTTATTGACGACCCAACGTTTCTTAAAAGTTTCCAGGATGGCGGGATTCCTTCTCATCCCCTATCTCTCATGGGTCGGTTTTGCCGCCCTCTTGAACTTTTCCCTGTGGATTTTAAACCTTTAAATGAAATGGTCCAAAAAGAAAGAATAAAGGCTCTCAATAAAAGGGGGATAAAAAAAGGAGAGTACGTCCTTTACTGGATGCAAGGCTCCCAAAGGGTTGAATATAATCATGCTCTGGAGTATGCCATTCTAAAGGCGAATGAATTGCGTCAACCGGCCATTGTATTTTTTGGAATCACGGATCACTTTCCTGAGGGAAACGAGAGGCACTATACCTTTATGTTGGAGGGGCTCAGGGAGGCGAAACGGTCTCTTAAGAAAAGAGGCGTCCAGATGGTCATCCTGCACCAATCGCCTGGGTTGGGCGCCATTCAGTTAGCCAAAGGGGCGTCTCTTGCTGTGGTGGATAGAGGTTACCTGAAGATCCAGAAGAAATGGAGAAAGTCTGCTGCCAACCAAATGAATTGTCCGTTGATTCAAGTTGAAAGTGACCTCATCGTTCCTGTTGAAGAAACATCTTCCAAAGAAGAATATGCTGCGGCGACCTTGAGACCGAAGATCAATAAGAAACTGAACCATTTTTGTGTTCTCTTAGAGCATACCGACCCCGCCGTCGATTCCCTTTCTCTGGAATTCGACTCTTTGGATATCGAGGATGTAGGCAAGACGATCTCAAAGCTTCGCATCGACCGGAGCGTTAAGAAGGTCAGCTCTTTCAAGGGGGGCACGAAAGAGGCGCAAAAGCACCTTAGTATTTTCTTGGAAGATAAACTGGATCATTTCCCAGAACTGAGAAACGACCCCACCCTCGATTATCTTTCCCATATGAGTCCTTATCTGCATTTCGGACAGATCTCGCCCCTCTTGATTGCCCTGAAAGCCTTAGAAACCAAGAGTCCCGGGACGGAAGCCTTTCTCGAGGAACTCATAGTCAGAAGAGAGTTAAGCATGAATTTTGTGTTCTATAATGAGCAATATGATTCTTATGAGGCAGTTCCTGAATGGGCGAAGAAGACGTTAAGAGCTCATCAGAAAAACAAACGTTCCTATCTTTATCGTCTTGAAGAACTGGAGAAAGCCCAAACCCATGATCCTTACTGGAATGCTGCCCAGAGAGAGATGGTCGTGAGGGGCAAGATGCATGGGTACATGAGGATGTACTGGGGAAAGAAAATCATTGAATGGAGCAAAACGCCTGAAGAAGCCTTTCGAGTCGCCCTTTACCTGAATAACAAATATGAATTGGATGGGAGAGACCCCAATGGGTTTACCGGCGTGGCATGGTGCTTTGGAAAGCATGACCGACCCTGGGGAGAAAGGCCGATTTTTGGAAATGTCAGATATATGAATGATAGGGGTTTAAAAAGGAAATTTGATGCGGATGGATATGTGAAGATGATGAACCTTGACAAAAAGGAATGAAATGATTTTCTTTTAGTTGGAAATCAATAGCATAGAAATTTTACCGATCTGATCAAACTGAGGAGGGATAACGATGAGACTGAGCGAATATTTTGAAAAAACCAAAGGTCGAGGAGTGTTTGCTACTTCAGATTCGAAAGGGAAAGTAGGCACGGCTGTCTATGGAAGGCCTCATTTCATTAATGAAAAAACCGTGGCCTTTATCATGGCAGATCGCTTGATGCATAAGAACCTTCAGTCAAATCCTCATGCTTCCTATCTTTTTATGGAATGCAAGCAAAGATATGTTGGCAAGAGACTTTATCTAACAAAGATCAAAGAGGAAAACGATAGAGGCCTCATTGACAAGATCCGCCGAAGGGAGAGCTGCCCCGTTTATGAGGTTTATCAAGACGAGATTAGGTACCTTGTCTATTTTCGTATTAATAAGGTACTGCCCCTGATCGGTGATAAAAAATAGAAAAGAACAAGAATGAATTAAAAGGCTTTGGGTTTTATAAAGCAGAAGGGATGGATGACTGAATGAAAATCCTAATCACTGGTGGTACAGGCTTTGTGGGTACGCGACTGACCTCTCGATTAATCCAGGACGGGAATGAAGTAACCATCCTGACCCGGTCCTTGAAAGGGGCGAAGGGGTCCTCACCAGGGATTTCATACGTAGAAGGGGATCCTACCAAGAAAGGCGCTTGGCAGGAAGCCATTAAAAACCACGACGCCATTATCAATCTTGCGGGCGCTTCAATCTTTAGCAAATGGACCGACGGGCATAAGAAAGCGATAAGAGAAAGTCGCGTCAACACCACACAAAATATTGTCGAAGGAATACCATCCCGTCCTTCAAAAAAGATGATTCTCCTCAGCACCTCAGCCGTTGGCTATTATGGTTTTCATGGAGATGAAGAGCTGATTGAAGAATCTCCTCAAGGAAATGACTTTCTGGCCCGCATTGCTGTGGAATGGGAAGGGGAAGCCCTCAAGGCAAGAGAAAAAGGGGCTCGGGTTGTGATGACCAGGTTTGGCATCGTTTTGGGTGAAAAAGGAGGAGCCCTCAGTCAGATGATTCCTCTTTTCAAGAAATATATCGGAGGGCCGATTGGAAGTGGAAACCAGTGGTTCTCATGGGTTCACATCAAAGACCTTGCCGAGGCCTTTGTTTTCCTGATAAGACACCTGGAAATTTCAGGTCCTGTCAACGTATGTTCACCGAATCCAGTGAGAAATAGAGATTTAGCAAAAGCGCTCGGAAAAGCTCTTCACAAACCTTCTTTCATGCCAGCTCCGGGTTTTATGGTGAAGTTGGTTTTGGGAGAGTTTGGATCGGTCATCCTTGAAGGTCAGAGAGTTATCCCGCAAAGGTTGCTTGAGAATGGTTTTGTTTTTCAATATCCAGATATTGAAAAAGCCTTACAGAGCATCGTGGGACAATAAGCCTCTATCCTTCCCACGGCATAGCATCCCCATTATTGTTCCTCAGAGTTCAGGGGCTTTAGATGGGACAAGACAAACCACAACTAATAATTCCTTACCACGATTTCGTATTTGATGTTCTTCATTGCTGGGTACAAAAATAGCATTGCCGGATTTTACCGGGTTCCATTGACCATTGCCATAAATTTCGCCTTCCCCTGAATGAACGAACATTTCGTGTTCCCAATCGTGCGAATGCTTTGGTGTATTTCCTCCGTCGGAAATCTCGAACACTCGCATACAAAAATTATTCGCACCATCTTTCTTGCCTACCACAACGCGTCCTGCGACTCCTTTCGCTTCCCCACTTTCAAAATGAGTGGGTTTGACTTCGGAATACTTTAGAATCTTCATAACATCCTCCTTGACCGGCAGGTGCCCCGCAAGCCCCGCCTATGGGCGGGGAGCTTCACTATTGTATCGCTAAAGCTCAGCCGCCGCTTTAGCCGTCGGCTGGAGCGCTTTGTCCTGCCTCGTTTTGTTCCACAGTCTCCGTCCTCTTAAGTTCGAGCGACACCTCCCACATTCCACGTACTGAGTTGACCAGGTAAATTCTGGAACATCGGCGTAAGTCCTGAACATGGATAATCTCTTCTGTGACCTTACCCTGTTTGAGCAAAAGGGATCGATACGTCCCTGGTAGGAGGCCGCAGTGCACAGGAGGAGTCAGAAGCCTGCCATCCATTTTCACCAACACATTTGCAATGCAGGATTCGGTCACCTCTTCTCTTTCGTTCCAGAGCAGAACATCATCGTATCCGGGCGACTCTGCCAAGGCCTGCTCATAGACACGCCGATAGGTTGTTTTGTGGTAGAGAAAAGGATCCCGCGAGTTGATGGGCCTCTTGGCAAGCCGAATACGGTATGGCTGTGGAGGGGGGAATAGTGTATGAGCCTCCAACGTTGGCCTATTCTCCTGTGGCACCACCAAACGTATTCTGTGCGGGCGAGGGGGCAGTTCAAGCGCCAGAGCATTGAGTTTCTCACGGATTGCCTCCATATCGACAGGGCGAGAGAAATAGGCGGACGAGTCAGCCAGACGAGTTAGGTGATCGTCGAGCAAGAAATATCCGTTTTGGGGCGTCCACAGAATTGTCTCTAATAGTGCGAAGTCCGGAGTCGGTTGAACCAGGATTCTGACCTTCGTGTAGCACTCTTGTAGCTCGTCAGTCTTTTCTGAATCCCAAACGATGCCACCCCCTACACCGTATTCGGACGTATGGCTCAGCCTGTCCACCAGGACGGTTCTGATGGCCACGTTGAACTGTGCCTTTCGTCCAGGGGAGAAAAATCCAATCGTGCCCGTATAGATCCTTCGGGGCGCGTTTTCGAGCTCCGTAATGAGTTGCATGGTCCGGACCTTTGGGGCACCGGTAATCGAGGCTGCCGGAAACAAGGCACGAAAGATATCCGTCATGCTCGCCTTAGTTCTGCAGCAGACCGTGCTCGTCATCTGCCACAGGGTCGGATACTTCTCGACATCAAAAAGGCTTGACACCTCCACACTTCCAACATCGGCAATCCGCCCCATGTCATTGCGCACCATGTCAACAATCATCACGTTTTCGGCCCTGTTCTTCTCGGAGTGTTGGAGCCAGGTCGCTTGTTTAAGATCCTCGGTATGCGTCAGCCCTCTCGATACGGTTCCTTTCATGGGTCGGGAACTCAACTCCTCGGCTTCAAGTGTAAAAAACAGTTCGGGCGAAGCGGAACAGATCGTCCACCCTTCAGTATTCACAAAGGCTCCGTAACCATAACCTTGAGCGTGGACCATTTGCAAGAACAACCTCCAGGGATCCTCAGAAAAGGGAGCTCGAAGGCG
>Ga0256868_10001886_pt1 | contig 11139 bp, 11 predicted proteins | sample RVTome_13_FD_187341 | JGI IMG/M metagenome (GOLD analysis project Ga0256868, IMG submission 187341) | Soil microbial communities from uranium-contaminated site in the Upper Colorado River Basin, Wyoming, United States - RVT92D227 HiSeq ... | reverse complement strand
CGTTAAGCCAAGTAGACTTAACAATGGAAGCAACGTCAGAACCAGCAGCGGGAGCAAACGGGTCAACAGTACCATACTCCAAGCCAACGTTGTCATTGCTGTTAATCATTTCACCGAACTGTGAGAAACCAATCTTCAAGTTGCTCTTCGCGAATGGATAAAGCGCATATGCGTCAGTGCTCAAATTACCGCTAACAGTCTTATACCAATCAGCGCTATCCGCAGCAGACACTGCTGGAATTGTAGCTAATGGAACTGCTAATGCCATCAATATCACAGTAGTCATCAATATGCCAATTAAAGATTTTTTCATTTTTCTTTCCTCATTAGATATCGCTCTTTCATAGTATTAGACGACCACTTTAAAAGGTTTTCTATATGATAATCTCTAGCCCAAATCCAAACCCGAAGGCTTTTCCATGCAAACACCATCCATTAACAACCATAAAACCACCTCAAACGTTATGCGGAAGAAGGTTCTCGCACATTTTCAATATTGCTCGTCAAAGCATGCATCAGATCAGTTTTGGTGATCATACCCAGCAATTTTTTAGAATTCGCAGGATCCAAAATGAGGACACGCCCCACCGCATGCTCCTCCATTCTTTTGAAAGCATTTAGCGCGGTTTCCTCTGGGTAGGCGACAACGACGTTACGCCGAGCAATACAACTGACAAGAGTATCTTGCCGCTTCGATTTTTCAACTTTCGAAGCCTCTTCCAACGTCACTATCCCAACAGGTTCGCCTTTTTCATTAACCATAGGATACGCCACATGATGATACTTCGCAATTAAATCTAAGAATTGGCTAACAGTAGCATCACAAGGAACAGTCTTGATGTCCCTCGCCATTATTTCCTTAACTTTAGTCTGACCGAGCGCATCAGACTCCCTCAGCAATAAAACCGGCATAAAACCATAGACCTCCTCTAACTTTTTCGCACTCTTAAGAGCACTTGTTCTCTTTTGCATCGCCGCCACCATAACACGCTCAATAACAGTTGGCTCCTGCTCTATAACCCACGTATTAATAACACCATTCTCCACTGCATTATAGAAAAAGTCTTCCCCAGCCTTAGTCCGAATGATTACAGTGGACCAGTCCTTCAGAGGGTACGCGCCCCCCACGGATATGTCCGCCAGTTCAGCCGTAAAATCCGTGCATGTTCGGCAACTAGGCAGAATGTGGTCTTCAATTTCAGATAAGGGAATCCGTATAACATCTCTTTCGGTTTGGACAACAAACTTTGAAGATAACCGCATTTTTTTTATGTCTGACGACTTAATTTTATACTTCTTTGTTATGTGTTCCAGCAAGGGACTCAGCGAAAATGTTCCAAAACAGAAAAGACCGATTGCTATTTTCAAATTACCGCTAATCTTGTGCTGCCACGCTTCCATCTTGCGAAGAGCAAGCACATGACAAGGAACACCTACAAAAGCTATATTCATTTTTCCGTGCCCATACACTGCGCTTCCATACGCTTGGGCGACCGGAGAGGGAAAAAACTTGCTACCGACCGCTGAGAGAATATCATCAGGCACAACAGCTACTGCAGGTTTAGGCCTAGCCGGATTTTCAGGCTCGGCCTGAGAAACAATGGCACTGTCAAAGATTTTCTTTCCAACGCCGTAAGTCAAAAGCGAAGTGACAACAGCACCACCGTGACTTTGTTCTCTAAGCTTTGGATCAGTGGCTTGGGCAAGCAAAATTTTCCGATAATAACCCAATTCTTCGTTTCTCATCGGCGCATCTGAAACAAACTTCAGGCTCCGGAGCAAAAGGGCCTCAGAATGAGGGCATATTGCATAGCATATTGGGCATAAATCCAAATCTTCGGAGCAATCATGCAGGCGCTGAACTTTTTCGCCCTCCACCTGTAGGGCACTAACTGGACATGCAGCTTCACAGGCACCGCACAAAGTGCAAAACCCTGAATTAATAATTTTTCTCTCTAAAACATTGTAAGCTATAAGCGAGTCGCTTTTTGATTCCACGATCTCCCTCAATTAATTATAAGCTTTCAGGGACTTAAATACATAATCATTCAACGTGCATTTTACCGCACATGCAGAAAAGAGAAAATAGACCGCAGGTTTTTTCTGTTAATTCTGCAGTCTATTGCGTTTTTGTATTCCCTCTTTCGTTCAGGTAGGCCTCAACGTTCTTGACGATGACACTGAAAGCTTTCGCTGCAGGGGACTCTGCGTCGCCAATCACGAAGGGTGAGCCCTTGTCTGAATCCGCGCCCACTTTGGGGTCTATTGGGATGCTCCCAAGGAAAGGAACACCAGCGTCTTCGGCCAATTTTTTTCCGCCGCCAGACTGAAATATGTCGATTTTGGCTCCGCAAGTCGGGCAGATGAAGCCACTCATGTTTTCAACAACGCCTATTATGGGCATTCCTAGTCTCTGGGCGAACGTGATTGCCTTCTTGACGACGACTCGCGAAAGCTCCGAAGGCATTGTAACGATTATGACGCCGTCAATTTCAGGCAAAAGCTGAGCTATACTCAGAGGTTCGTCGCCTGTTCCAGGCGGTAAATCAATAAAGAGTATGTCTAGTTCGCCCCAAACGATGTCTGATAAAAACTGGCGTATCGCCGTCATTTTCAGTGGACCACGCCAAATAGTCGGAAGCCCTTCTTGCAAAAAGAAATCTATTGAAACAACTTTTATCCCCAAAGGCCCTGCAACTGGAAAAGCTCCAGGCGGCCCCACTTTGAGGCGCTGACCCGTTAAGCCGAGAAGTTTAGGCACGCTTGGTCCGTGGATGTCTGCATCCAATATGCCCACTCGGTTCCCGAGCAGAGCGAAAGCCGCGGCAAGGTTCACGGTTATGGTACTTTTACCTACGCCGCCTTTTCCACTTATCACCGCAATTTTATGTTTGATTTTGCTCATTCTTTGCTTGAGAATTTGCCGTTGTTCTAACGCTTGTTTCCTGAAAACGTCAGTTGAACTTGTATTTTCCGTTGCGTTCATAGAAATCCCAAACTTGCTGCTGTTGTGATGTTTGAAGCGGACTAAATAGCTTATGGTGACCGCTTAAAACTATCAAGGCGGCTGAAGTGAACTTTATTGCTGGCGCCTGCGATTAGCCTAGTTTGTAGCCTATTTTCCTCAAGAAGGCTCGTCGCTCTTTGATGTTTTCGTCTGTCTCTATACCCTTGCTTTTTAATCCGTCAACCACGCCTATGATTCCTCTGCCCTGTGCTGTTTCGGCTATGATTATTTCCAGAGGGTTGGCGGTAGCCGCGAAAATTGTGCACACTTCAGGCGCCCTTTTGATTTTGTCTAAGACGTTTATGGGATAAGCGTTCTTCAGGTATATCACAAAGCTGTGTCCGCATGCGATTTCAAAGGCTTTTTCCGCTGCTAAGCGCCGCAGTTCATCATCGTTTCCTTCGCGCCGCACTAGGCAGGGTCCTGAGCTTTCGCAGAAGCCTATGCCGAATTTGATTGTTGGTACAGCGTTAACCAGCGCCTCGTAAAGGTCTTCAGTTGTTTTTATGAAGTGAGCCATTCCTAAGATTATGTTGCAGTCTTTTGGCGGGTCAATTTTAACGATTTTGAATTCAAGCATTCGGGCAGTCTCCAAGAAACAGTATGGGCAGGTCTTGCTTTTAGATTCTACGATTCAATTTCGATTTACGCCTAAAGCAACAGGATCTTTTACCCCTACATATAGGGGGTATTGACTTGCAAGAGCGCTATTCCTCAGCTACTCGCCACATTTATGTGGTAAAACAGTTCAGGTCAACTTTCGAGGAATGCCCTTATTTTTCTCGGATTGAACACGGCGAACTTTGCAGTTTTTAGGAGTCTGCCGATTTTTGGGATTAATCCTGCTGCATCTGTTCCAAGTTTACACGTCAAAGCATGCTCAAATAGCCCCAAAGATTCTACGCTGATGATGTCTCTGTTTAACTGCGCGTATTCCAATGTATCCTCCACCTGACGAAGAGCTACGCCTAAAACTATCAGCTTGTCCAGAAGCGCTTCCTGCCAAGCCTCATACTTTTCAACTTGCTGTGCTGATAACTCAGCTTCTATGCCGCTTTCCTCCTCGTTCACACGGATAATCTTTATGTTTAAAGGCAAGTTTCCGCAAAAACCAAAAAGTTCGCCCATTTTTCTCAATGCAACTTTTCTTCCACCTACAAGTTGCACTTGCAGATGACTTAATGGTACGGTTGCATGGACAGTTTTCGGTTGGAAAACGCCCACATCCACAATGAGTCCCTCTTTGCTTTTTTCAAAACTCGTAACATATCCTTTTAATATTGACGATTTCTTGACGTTTACAAAACTGGTTGGGCAAAATCCTATTTCCTTGGCAATGTAGTTCGTTGCAATGGTTTCATCTTCCCCTGATAAGGCTATTTGGACCCACCTGTCAGCTACAGTGCCTAAAATTTCTGCATCTACGTCTAGACCTTCCAGTGAAAGTTTTAAGGCATCACCAATTTGGTTCAACTGGGTGACGCCATGAACTCTTGCCAGCAAAGTTAACGTAGTCATGGGCAGTCGCCAGTGAGTTTCGCTATTTCCTTGTGAAGTTTTAGAACTCTCTCAGCAGCTTCGTGTCTTCCTTCTTCAGCGAGTTCCTCGATTGTTACTTCTATGGGCACTCGCTTCGATTTTTTGATTAGTTTATCAGCATATGAAACTATTTTTTCTTCGATAGTCAATGGGACGTAAATGTCTTTTGGCCAGCCTAATTGTTCTGCTTCACTGGTTGTTATTCCGCCGCCGACATGTCTCTTTATTATAGAAATCACGGGTTCTGGTAAACCCGCTGCATGCAAGATTTCAGCGCCGACAACCGCGTGGTGAACGCTATGAGTCTTTGAACGACCAATATCGTGAAGAAGTGCTCCTATTTCCACAAGCTCTAAATTAATATTCGAGCCGTTTCCTTTGCATGCCTCAGCGGTTTCTAGTGCAAGTTTTGCCACAGCTTTGCAGTGTTTTATGACTTTCAAGGAGCATCGGCTTTCACGCAAAAGTTGTAATGCTTGCTCCCCAGATGGAAGGCTTTTCACTCACCCAGTTCCTTCCTTAACTGCGCAACCTTCGCTGTCAATTGTTGGACGCTTCTCTCGTTTGCATAGTGCGCTAGAGCTTTGCCGCAAGTTGAACAGTGAAAAACCTGCTCTACTGCTTCTTCAAACGGGACTCGTTTGCACCCTGGCGTATTGCAGTAATAAAAGTCATGATTTTTCTCGTATTCCAGTCGAACGGTAAGTTTCTCAAGCACCCTGCGTTTTTGGCTTAGAATGAAGCCTTCAAGCTGGTCGGGTTGGAGTTTCCAGTGAAATATGAACCAGCCTGTTTTGGGATCACGGGTTCTCCTCAAGCTTACAAGGGAATGATCATAAAGCTTGTAGAGGATTTTGCGGACTGAATTCAAACGGATACCAGTTTTGTTTGCGATTTCATCGTCGGTTGTTTCCTCGGAGTTTTTGAGGTTCTCGATAAGTTTTACGGCTTCTTCCTCGCCCAGTGCCGTTGCCACTTTCATGAGTGTCGCATCATCAATAGTTGATAACATATTCGGCTTCCTTTTGACACCTAATTAATAGTGACGCTACCATAAAACTCTTCTTCATGTTCCAGCCGAAAATCAACGTTTCACTATGGTTTTTTTCCCTCTTTCTCGTGGGATTATCCTTATTTTCGCGTTTCCAAACTCTTGCGCTAATTCTTTTCCTTCAAAAAATCTGTCTAAGAAAACAGCCAGCGCTGCGCATTCTGAGTGCGGTTGATTCCCAATTGACACGTTAAAGTCAGAAACTTCACTTGAGTAGAAGTCTTTTGGAACCTTCTGGCTTCCAACGATTAATAAAACATCTTTTCCCGCGTTTCTGATTCTGTCTAGAACGTTGCTCGTCTGCATGTTTTCTCCATACGCTGTTAAATGGACAACAATGCCGCCTTTGGTTTTCCAGTCTCTCACAGCGCTTTTCCATGATGATCCCATTTCAAAAAAGAATTCGCCGCCCCAACTTCCCGTGACCTTTTTCACGGTTGTTCTGATTGTTTCGTCTATTGTATCAGTAAGCAGGAAGCCTGAAGCACCTAATGCTCGCGCTGTTAGGGCAACGTGGGTTGTAAGTCTCACGTCACGCTCCGCCCTGTGGCCCCACCGCAAAACAACGATTCGTTGCATGTCCCTTTCAACCCTGTTTAGCAGCGTGGTTCGCTTCGAATTTTCCACCGAGTTCTTCCACTCGTTTTCTCACGTGTTCAGCAAACGAATAGGTTGCTTCAAAAACGACTTGCACAGAATTATTAGTGAAGTTTACCTTTTGCACGTTTGCTCTTTCACGAACCCACGACATAAAAGGCATTGTCTGGTTTGTCATCGGAATGCTAAACGATGCCTGAACATAATTTTCGAGTTTTTTCAGAATTTCCTGCTGCAACAGCTCAAGGTTAGTGTGACGTAGTGCCGACGTAAGAATGGGATTCTTGGTTTTCTCTTTTAGCATTTCCAGTTTTTGCTTTATTTCTGTTTCATTCAGCAAGTCAATCTTGTTCAGCGCTGTTATAATCGGTATGCCCGCTGCTCCTATACGATCTATTGTTTCTAAGCAAATGTTGTTTTTCTTTTCAATTGTTTCTGTGTTTTCGCTTATGTCCAGAATCAGTATTATCAGGTCTGAAAAGATAGTCTCTTCCAAAGTTGAATGGAAAGCGTTCATCAGCGTTAAGGGCAAACGGTCTATGAAACCAACGGTGTCGGTTAGCAAGAACTTCCTTTTTGCGAATTCTACGAGCCGCGTTGTAGTCGAAAGCGTGGTGAATAACGTCCTGCCCACCCGTACTGTTTCTTCTGTCAAAGCATTGAATAGAGAACTTTTTCCCGCGCTTGTGTATCCAGCTAAAGAAATAGCCGTGAAGCCTAATTCAGTTCTTCTTTCACGATGCAAGAGCCGTTTTTCCCGGATTTTTTCCAGTTTTTTCTGGATGGTGGAAATTTGCCTTTTTACTGCATCTTGATAAACGTCAGCTTCGTAGGCTCCAAGCCCCATGAAGCCAGGCTGCTCTTTCATCTTCGTCAATCTTACTTTTTCTTTAGCATGAGCAAGTTCGTACCGTTGTGTCGCAAGTTGAATCTGGAGTTGAGCTTCCGTAGTTGTTGCTCTTTTCGTGAAGATTTCAAGTATCAGTTGAAAGCGGTCTATGACTTCGATTCTTGTGGCTTTTGCCAAGTTATATGATTGAACTGTCTTCAGTGAATTATCAAAGAGTATTTTTTCGGCGCCTGTTTCTTTAACGAGCGCTGCGAGCTCTTCTACTTTTCCCGCACCTATCTGGTAGCGTGAGTCTGGTGTTCTGGTTTGCTCCAGTTTCGCGACAACAGTGTACCCAGCAGCTTCGGCTAGTTTTTTGAGTTCTCCTAAACTTGAGTTTTCACGGTTTAGTCGTCGTTGCACTATGATGGCTTTCGTTCCGTTGGCTCCTCCGTGCCCTTCTTGTCAAGCTGGATTAGGTCGCCCAGTGTTAACTCGCGATTTTGTGCCTTAGGTATTTGCTGCGTGGTTTTTTCTTCTGTGACTGGAACGAGCAGCTTAATTTTTAACGTGTGTTCAAGTTTTGTGACAAGCTGGTTGTTAGGCGTCATTTTTCCTGTTTCGATTTTTCTTAAAACTGACGCTTTCTCGTTTATTTTTTTGCCCAGCTCTTCATGGGAAATGCCGAGTTTTTCCCGCGCTTGCCTTATCTTGGAGTCGTAGCCTTCGACTATTTCCCGAGTAGTATCCACTGTGGCTCTTGGAGCTTGTCTTTTCGCTAGAATAGGCGCAAAGGGCTTTCTTGCTGTTGCCTGCGTAGGCGTTATTTCCCCGTAGATTACTTTCCCAAGCTTTGAACATTCACTGCACACTGTTAACTTAGCGCCCTCAATTAGCGCCCTGATTGGGCTACCATGAATTTTATGCCCACAGACTTCGCAACGCAATAACTTTCACCCAGTTGTCTTTATTATCTGGTTATGTTTATACTTGTCGAATCAAAAACATGGAACAACGGTGAACCCTTGTGGAAGACGCGCTGAAACGCATTAGAAGCACCGCAGACTACCAATTCGGCAAAGATATAGGCGTTAAGCTCTTTCCAGAAAACGTGGAAATCTTGTACTCAAAGGCAACTGGCAGAATACGCTACGTTAACTTGAACGGCGAAAGATTGGCAACTCTCCGCCCAACTGACGGTTTGTTATCGCTCAGCATCACCGCCGCTCAACGCATCGTTAAAAACGCAGTTCCAGCCCAATGTTTCGTCACGGCGCGAAATGACGTATCAAAGTTCATTGCAGACGGTGGCGACGTGTTTGCAGCCCACGTTGTCAAGGCTGATGATGCGATACACGCGAAAGACGAAGTTATCGCTGTGGATGAAACTGGCAAGGTCTTAGCGGTTGGACGCGCCATGCTGTCAAGCTCAGAGATTATGGCGTTTAAAACAGGTGTTGCCGTCAAGGTGCGCCACGGTAGCGAAAAACAAAGTCAAGCATAACTCGAGAATACACGAATTTTTCAGCCAAAGCTTCTTGACAAAAACACACAGCCACACATCAGTCTATCTATACTTTAAATAAGGGGGCTAGAGTTTTTTCCGAGCACAACAGACCATCATAGAAACCACACAAACAGCGCAATTAACACTATAAACCAGCTTTCCACATACTGTTTCTGTAACGAACTAAACGACGGCGCATCCAAGTGAAAGTCACAGAGCTATCCATTCCAGAGCCGTTAAAAGCGATAACGCTTCAGTCAGGCATTTCAGAGTTGTATCCTCCGCAAGAAGAAGCCATACTAGCAGGAGTGCTGGACGGCAAAAACCTTGTTTTAGCCAGCCCCACAGCCTCTGGGAAAACCTTGGTAAGCGAACTATGCGGAATCAAGCATGTTTTAGAGAAGAACGGCAAGGTAATTTATTTAGCACCGTTGAGAGCGTTGGCAAACGAAAAGTTCGACGAATTCAAAAAATACACCACACTCACAAAAGCAAATGGAAAACGCGTCAGCATAGGCATCAGCACTGGTGATTTCGACAACAGCGACCCATGGCTCGAAAAATACGACGTAATAGTAACAACCAACGAGAAAGCCGACTCGCTTCTGAGACACAGAGCCAAATGGATGGATCAGATTTCGCTGGTAGTTGCCGACGAAGTGCATCTGCTAAACGAGGCAGAACGAGGACCAACACTGGAAATCGTCCTAGCAAGACTCATGCAGATTAACCCCGAAACCCAAATTCTCGCACTAAGTGCAACGATAAATAACGTTGATGAAATCGCCGCCTGGCTCAAAGCAGGCTATGTTGTAACAGAATGGCGACCAGTCACACTGAAAGAAGGCGTGCTTTTGAATGATGAAATCCAATACAAAGACGGCGACGCAAAAAAAATCGAGAAAAAAACAAAAAACGCCTTAATAAACTTGGCTTTGAACACGGTGAAAACTGGCGGACAAGCACTAGTTTTTGCGTCAACAAGAAAAAACTCTGCAACACTGGCGAAAAGCATCGCAGATCATATGAATGAAGCATTATCCAGACCCATCAAACGGACTTTGGAGCATGAAGCAGAAAAAATTCTAGCAGCAAGCGAAAGAACACGAATCAGCGAGTCACTTGCTGACCTTGTCAAATGCGGCACAGCGTTTCATCATGCTGGCTTGGCTGGCGCACACCGCAGACTAATCGAAGACCTGTTCCGACAGGGAAAAATCAAAGTTTTAACCGCTACGCCAACATTAGCCTTCGGCGTGAACCTTCCAGCCCGCACCGTGATAATCCAAGATTATAGACGTTACGAAGCAGGCTACGGGTATTACCCCATAGCTGTTTTAGAGTATAAGCAGATGGCTGGCAGAGCGGGAAGACCCAAATACGACAAAGCAGGCGAAGCAGTGCTTATCGCTAAAACAGCTGATGAAGCAGACTATTTGATGAGCAGCTACATTCTTGCGCGGCCAGAGAGAATTTGGTCACGCCTCGCCGTGGAAAAAATCATCAGAACCCACGTTCTCGCAACAGTAGCCTCAGACTTTGCGCATACGGAAAACGGCATCTACGAGTTTTTCGGAAAAACCTTCTACGCCTACCAATACGATATAAAAGCCATCAGAAGCATCATAGCAAAAATCCTAAAGTACCTATACGACGAAGAAATGCTCGAACTTGCTGGCGACAACATTCACGCCACAAAACTGGGAAAACGCGTAAGCGAACTATACATAGACCCTGCTTCAGCAGTAGTGATTCGCGACGCAGTAAAACACAAACCAGCCTACCTGACAGATTTGAGCCTACTGCACTTGATTACGCACACGCCAGACATGGGACCAATAATGCGGCCTTACTCGCAGGAATTTGACGAAATAGCAATGCTCATGGAAGAGCATAAGGAAGAGTTTTTCACGGAAATGCCCAACGAATGGGAAGACCGCATAGCCTACGAGGAGTTTCTAGGCGAAATAAAAACAGCCATGGTTCTGCAAAGCTGGACTGAAGAAGTCAGCGAAGACACATTGATAGAACGGTTCAGAGTGCAACCTGGCGACTTGTACAGGATAATTGAAAGCGCAAAATGGCTACTTCACGCAACGCATGAATTAGCGATGCTGCTTGGAGATAAAGAGATTCCACATTTAGCCTTTGAACTGGTAGAACGCGTAGCCAAAGGAATAAAGAAAGAGCTACTGCCAATCGTCAAGCTGGAAGGCGTGGGACGCGTGCGCGGACGCATAATATTCAACGCAGGCTACAAAACAATCGAAGACATAAAACACGCGCCACTGGATGACTTAACAAACCTGCCGCTAATAGGGCCTAGATTAGCCAAGAAAATCAAAGAGCAAGTTGGCGGCTTCGTCAAAAAAGACGCATGGGAAAAACTAGAGAAAGGCGAAGAGTGGAAACAGAAAGCGTTAACGGAATTTGATGCTTAAGCTTTTCCGAAAGATTCTGCCTGCTCCACGGCAGTGCCCAAGTAGTTTTTCGGGTTCAACGCCGCATCAATCTCTCGCTCGCTTAGTTTACTACGTACAAACTTGTCTGCGAGAAGAACTTCCCTGAAGTGCCGCTTTTCATGCTCGCTTTTCACGGTCAACTGCCTA
>Ga0256868_10001885_pt1 | contig 11140 bp, 10 predicted proteins | sample RVTome_13_FD_187341 | JGI IMG/M metagenome (GOLD analysis project Ga0256868, IMG submission 187341) | Soil microbial communities from uranium-contaminated site in the Upper Colorado River Basin, Wyoming, United States - RVT92D227 HiSeq ... | reverse complement strand
CCGCATCAAGGACCCGGTCAACGACTTGAAGCTTCGTTCCTTTCAGCTCCTCCGCTTCGCCATCTTTGTGGACCAACATGACCCTGGTGATTCCGGGCTTGACATCCTCGATTCTATTCGCGACAACGAACGAGCACTTCGCCCGCTTCAACAGCTTCGTCGCCTCTTGGACAAGCTGGTCATCCGACTTCCGAGCCAGCGCCTTGAAGCCAACCTTGACCTTCGCCCTGATGCGATCGATTAGCTTCGGATTGCGTTTCAGGACGAGCGTGAGCCTCTCTTTATCGGAAGGAATCTTCCCGGGGATTTTCTCTGGGGAGTAGTCCGACACCGCAGCCGGAAACAAGACTATATCGTGTTTGACCTTCCGGACAAGAGTCTCCAAATCCTTGAACGAGGAGAACCTGGTTGTTCTCAGATAATCTGGTATCCGCACATCGCACCTGCCCATCCAGAGGTCAACCTTCGCTCCGCGCTCGTAGGCCGCCTTGGCAAGCTCCAGGCCGGTCTCCCCCGAACTCCTGTTCGTGACAACCCTGATGTCGTCCAAAGGCTCCTCTGTCGCTCCGGCGATCACCAACACGCGCTTGCCGTCGAGGTCCCGCTTCCCTATCATTGCGATGACCGAGGCGACGATATAATCGGTCTCGGGCATCTTGGCCTTCGATTCCTCCACTTTGGGCTCAAGGACCGTCACGCCCATCGCCTTCAGTTTCCTGATGTTGTCCATCACAACCTTGTGCTTGATCATGGTCCCGTGCATTGCGGGCACAACTATGACAGGAGTTCCGCTTCCTAGTGCGGTTGTGGCGAATGTCGTGACCGTTGTGTCGTCTATCCCCATGGCTATCTTTGAGATCGTGTTTGCAGTCGAGGGGGCTATCAGGAGCAGATCGGCCTTGTCAGGGACGTCACCACATAGGGATACGTGCTGTACCCTGCCATCGATCTGTGTCGTCACTGGCCTCCCAGAAGCGAACTCGAGCGACCAAGGGTGAACGATTGTCTGCGCGTCCTTCGACATGACGACGTCAACCTCGGCTCCATGCCTGATGAGTTCTCTGCACAGCCTCACGGACTCGACGGCAGCGATGCTGCCCGTGATGCCAAGGACGATCTTGCGTCCTTTCAGCTTGTCGCTTTTGGTTCCTCTCAGGTGGTCGGCTGGGTGCATTGTAACACTTTCTTAATGCGAGGTGAATATTAAAGGTTCCTCTCCTTAAGGATGGCTAGTACCCTCTCTACGACGAGCGGGAGGCTGGCCGAAGCGTCCATTCTCACGATGGTTCGATCCCTCCGAGCTAACCTCATGTAGTTCCTCTGGACCTCCTTCAAGAAGTCGAGTCTCTCGAACCGCGAGAGCTCGGATCTATAGCCTATGCGCGCGAGGGCCGTCTCGGGGTCTATCAAGAAGAGAAATGTGATGTCGGGCTTGAGGGAAATCCTGGTGTTCGCCTCCAGGAGCCAGCCGAAGTTGTCTCCGAGCCCTTTGAGCTTCAGAGAGGCGGTTTGATAGGCGACCGTGGAGTGGTAGTATCGGTCACAAATCACAAGCTTTCCCTTTCTTAGCATACTGGCAATCTCATCCGTGTGCTGTGCCCTGTCTGCCATGAACAGGAGCGCGTCAGTGTAGGGGCTTGTCTCCTTCCCCTCGCCTCTCCTCACAGCCCTGCCCATCCAGGAGTCCGTCGGCTCGCTTGTGAGGACTGCCTTCGGCCTAGCCTTCGCGACCGCCTTCGCGACGGACGACTTCCCGCATCCGTCGATTCCTTCGAGCACCACGAATCCTGACATTGGACCGACTGCTATGGGGGGTAATCGTAGATAACCGTTTTCGAGGGATGCCTGTAAGGAGCGCCAGCGCCTCCGAGATGCTCATTGTTGTGCACCGAGTTGCTGCAGCGTGCCAGGAGGTTGCCTTTCTAGAGGATATAAGTACGACCAAGTCGCTTACAGCTATCTCAAGGTGGTCATGCTGGTCGTCGCCTATGTGCTGATAACAACCGCAACGGGGCAGGAATCCCACGTCCTCGAAGAGATGAAGAGGTTCATCGAGTTCACCGAGGTCCACCAGCTTTTCGGGCAATACGACATGATCGCCAGGATTGAAAGCAAGGACTACGACGACCTGTGCGATGTCGTCCTTACCAAGATTCGCACGATAACTGGCGTCAATGGAACAAGGACTCTTATCTGCGCTAACTTCAAGCCCAGGAAGTGACAGGTCAGGCCTTGGCCGCGGAGCGGTCCGCTCTCTTCTTCTCGTACGCACGCCAGCTAAAGACCATGTCCCTGGCTGCCTTCGCCTCGTCAAGCCTCCGGCGGGCCGTGTTGTGTGGGGCGTTGTGAAGGAGTTCTGGGTCCTCATTGGCTATGGTCTTGCACGCCTCGATGAATCTGTCCAGCGTGTCTTTCGACTCAGTCTCGGTCGGCTCTATCATGATCGCCTCTTCTACGATTAGGGGGAAATACACGGTTGGCGCGTGGAACCCGTAGTCCAGCAAACGCTTCGCGAAGTCCATTGTCCTCAGCCCCTTGCTCTTCAGGGGCCTGCCGCTGAGGACGAACTCGTGCTTACGCAGGTCGTCGTACGGCAGCTCGAAAGTCCCTTTCAGGTTGTGCTTGAGGTAGTTGGAGTTCAGCACTGCGTTCTCGGAGACGGACTCCAATCCATTGCCTCCCTGCATCTTGATGTACGCGTAGGCCCTAACCAGGACCGCGAAGTTGCCGAAGAACGCCCTCACCTTCCCGATGCTGTTCGGCCTGTTCGAGTCCAGACCATATTGGCTGGAGTGATGGACGATCCTTGGGATAGGGAGAAACTCCTCGAGCTTCTTCTTGACGCCGACCGGCCCTGCGCCGGGGCCTCCTCCTCCGTGAGGAGTCGCGAACGTCTTATGGAGATTGAAGTGGACGATGTCGAAGTCCATCCTTCCAGGGGAAGTCTTGCCCATGATGGCGTTGAGGTTGGCGCCGTCGTAGTAGAGAAGAGCGCCGGCGTCATGGAGTATGCCGGCTATCTCCTTCACGTCCTTTTCGAACAGGCCAAGCGTGTTCGGATTCGTCAGCATGAATGCGGCCGTGTCCCTCGACACCGCCGCTTTCAGCGCTTCCACGTCCACGCACCCCTCCTTCGAGGGCAGCTCCAGGACGTCATACCCGACCATTGCGGCGCTCGCTGGGTTGGTCCCGTGGGCCGTGTCGGGCAGGACTATCTCGTTTCTGACCTCGCCCCTAAGCTCGTGATACGCTCTCACCATCTGCATCCCGGTGTACTCGCCGTGGGCGCCCGCTGCTGGCTGTAGCGTCACAGAGTCCACGCCGCCAATCTCGCACAGCATCCTCTCCAGCTCGTACATTATCCTGAGAGCCCCTTGAATGGTCGAAGTGTCCTGGAGCGGGTGTATGTTTGCCACAGAGTCCCATGACACAACCTCGTCGCAAATCTTAGGGTTGTACTTCATCGTGCAACTCCCAAGGGGGTACAGGCCGTTGTCCACACCGAAGTTCATCTGGGACAGGTTCACGAAATGCTTGACTACATCTCTCTCTGGGAGGTCTGGAATGTTGAGCTCAGCGCGCAACAGTTCCTTCGGAAGTGCGCCGCCGATTGTGGGATCGAATCCCTTCTCAGGTACGGGCTTCTCGCAGTTCTCGAACAATGTCGGGACATCGTGCACTGCCTGGTGGTATCTCATGTGAGTTCCTCCAATGCAGAGACGAGCTTGTCATGGTCCGCTCTCGTGTGCATCTCCGTGGTAGCGTAGAGAGTCGAGTTCTTGAGATCCTGGAAATCCTGGTCCAGGACGTATCCTCCTTGGATCCCTTTGTTCAGCAGTTCCTTGTGTATCTTACCGGAGCTGAGTTCGGACTCGACCACAAACTCATTGAAGTGCGCGGCCTTGAAACGGGGAGACCGGTAGCCTTTGATCTTCGCGATGCGTGAGGACAAGGCGGTCATGTTCTCAACGTTCTTGGCGGCGATGGTCCTGAGTCCGTTCCTGCCAACGACGGCCAGGTAGGCCGCAGCGGCGAGAGCCAGAAGAGCCTCGTTCGTGCAGATGTTCGAGGTTGCCTTGCTCCTCCGAATGTGCTGCTCCCTGGTCTGCAGAGTCATGCAGTACGCTCTCTCACCATCTAGATCAGAAGTCATGCCAATGAGCCTGCCAGGCATCTTACGAACATGTTCTGACTTGCACCCGAAGACACCAATCGTCGGCCCTCCGAGACTCATGGGCGTTCCGAAAACCTGCGCATCGCCCACGACGATGTCTGCTCCCATTTCTCCAGGCGGCCTGAGAAGCGCCAGGGACATGGGGTTGGTGCCCACGACCATGGTCCTTTCCCCAAGCACTTGTCTGATCTCGTCCCACTTGGTCTCTATTGGCCCGAAGAAGTTGGGGGTCTCGAAGTAGAAACCGCATACCCCATCGACCGTCTTCTGCTTCAAGTCTTCGAGGTCGACAAGGCCGGTCTCCGGCTCGAATTTGACTTCTGCTATCTTGATGTCCGCGCCCTTGGCATAGGTCCTGGCAACTGCCTTCTTCTCGGGACTGACCGCCCTACTCACAAGGAACCTGCTCCCGCCCGAGATCCTGTTCGCCATGAGCACCGCCTCGCCCAGGGCGGTCGACGCGTCGTACATGCTGCAGTTGACGACGTCCACGGCTGTGAGTTCCGTCATGAATGACTGATACTCGAAGAGTGACTGCAGCATGCCCTGACTGATCTCGGGCTGGTAGGGAGTGTATGAAGTGAGGAATTCTGAGCGCCCCACGATGGATTTCACAGCTGCGGGTATGAAATGATTGTACACGCCGGCCCCTAGGAAGTTCGGGTGAGAGGTCGCCGTCTTGTTCGATGATAGGATCGCGCCCAGCTCTCTTCTGAGCTCGAGTTCCGACATGCCGTCAGGGAGCTTGAGACCGCCAGTGCGCACGTCCTCGGGGATGTCCGAAAACAATTCCTCGACGGACTTCAGTCCCAAGGTTCTCAGCATGTCTAGAGAACATTTCGAGAGCTCCATGTCCGATTCATCGAAATGCTATCGTAAATCCTTTTTGCCTCAACAACTTGTAGCACGGAGTTCACATGCTGCCAGTCTCTGCGCGCAGCCTTGAGACGAAGGTTGGGAGGCTCTCTATGTCCTTTATCTCCTTCTTGCACAGGAGCACCAACTGCGTCCTAATGCTGTCCAGCGGCTTGACGCCGTTTGCCTCCAGAGCCTCTTTGATTGTTCTCGCCAGGTGTCCGCCCTTCCGGTCCCAGTCAGTCAGGATCACTGCGCTCTTGTGCTCCCTTGACAGCTCCTCGCAGAATGTGAATATGGACTGACCCTTGCCTATTGAAACGACGTTCGCGTCTATGCCTACGCGCCTGAGCGCGGCGACATCCTTCTTCCCCTCGACGATGACAGGCATCTCCTTGTTGAGCTCTTCGAGCTCGTCGAGGACCTTGAGCAGCTCATCGAGCCGCTCCTTGGGGGTGAGGATTCAGGGCACCCCCAGCATCGACTCTACTGTGTGGGGGGGCAGCGGCACGAAGACTGATTTGAGCGAGGTCTTGTGCCCCTTCAGAATCCTGATTTCTCTTCTAGGCACGCCCATGATCTCGCCGAGGAACCTTGCAAGCTCTTCGTTGGCGGCTCCGTATCGGGGCTCGGCAGCGATCCTGACTCCGAGAGCGTGTCTCCATTTGTTCACACCTGCTATCTCAGACTGGATGGCTCCCGGTGTCACCGCAACGGATATGACTGTCCCACTGCCATGGGCTCTGATGACCTTATCGGAGAGAAGGCTCACGCGTAGCAGTATCTGGTACTGTCGTGATATGCCTTTTGCCGATGCGTGATTTGAATAGATTACAAATAATAATTAGAAATATATAAATAAAAGAGTTTTCGAGATGCGCTTCAGAGCATCTCGATGAGTTGGTCTATCTGGTCGTTGGCCTCCGAGAGCGCCATCCACATCAGCTGGAATGCATCTTCGAGCTGGGTCAGCATGATCGCCTGGAGCTTGTCCTCGAGCCCATCAACTATCCACTCGACATCCTCCCAGGTCACCACGTCATCGTACGCCAATGATGCCAGGCCGTCGTACTCCTCCCAGATCTCAGCAGCAGGCTGCAAGTGCGTCTGAAGGCCCCATGACGCCACTCTGTCCCCGCTCAGCCGGTCCCTCTGGTCCATGTAGTTCTCGTAGGACATGTAGTCGTAATACCAGATTATCCCAACCCAGTTCAACTCCCACATCGCATCCGAGACAGCATCGCCCAAGTATCCGCTCTCGAGGATCTTCAGGGCTTCAACCGTGTGGTACACGTCGTTCAGAGGCTGTTGGTACGGGAACCAGTCCTGCTCCCACACTCCGATGGCGATAAGGCTGGTGTCCAGTGTCCCGGCGATGTCCATTAGCCACGAGTTGATCACAGATGGGTCCTCTGGTGATGCATCCTTCAGTGCGTAGTTGAGTGCTGCAGCCTTCTCCTCGAACTCGGCAGCAGCATCCACGGCCCTTTGCAGGTTCGTAGCCGGATCAAGTCCGTATTGCGCGTATATCTCGTAGAGACCACCAACGCCGAACTCGTCGGACATGAGCAGTTCCTCGTTCAGGTTCTTGGAGAGCGTCGAGAAGTTGTACGGAATGATGACATCCGACGCGAGGCGAACTGTCATGTCAGTCAGCACCCTGAACAGCATCTCCATGTAGGTGTAGTCTATCAAGACAGGGGCGTCCAGCTGCGAGTGGTAGTACTGCGTTTCCCACTCGTCAGATACCGTCTCGAACTCTATTCCCGGAACGCCTGCGGCGGAGAATGTCCAGTGGTCCGCCCATGTGTGGGCCTTCGGGGTGACCGACCAGCCATAGGGCATGTTCTTCGTGTTCTTAGCGAGTACCTGCCTAACGAAACTGTAGGTCTCGGGCACGCAGTTGACTCCCACGGGCTCGCCTGCCATTCCCATAAGTTCCAGGCAGAGGTATGCCGCGCTCTTTCCGACCCAGTCGTCCTTGTGCTCGATGTTGATTTGGTAGTACGCTCCCCAGCACCAGTCGTAATAGGTGTTGTTGATGCCGTATTCCTCTCCAGTGTGCGAGGTGAAGATGATCGTGCGTTCTGGGACCCATCCGTACTCTTCTCTGATCTTCACCATCGCGTCAGCGATGACGAGCAAGGCAGCCACGCCGGAGGTGTCATCCATCGCGCCCTGGAACCACGCATCGTGGTGCGGCCCGATTATTACATACTCTTCGCCAGACTTCAGCCAGTTCTTACCCGGAAGGTATCCGACGACGTTGTAGCCATGTCCTCCCGCTTCAGGGTCTTCCCAGTTGGGAGGCATCTCTTCGATGTCGCTGTACATGGTTGTGTCAGAGATCATCTCGTCAGATCCCATGGCGTCCAGGACCTTCATCGCGTCCTCCTTTGAGATGGATATCAGCGGGGGCCACCCAGGCGCATACAATCCGTCATGACACGAGATCGCGTCAGGCCCCTGCCCGACGTTCGAGTCCAATGTCGTGACAACTATTCCGGCTGCGCCATGCTGCCATGCGGCGAAGGCTATCGAGTCCACCCAGAAGTCATAGCCGATCCAGTTGACGAGCACGAGCTTGCCTGCGACATCCTTACCCTCGTAGTCGCTCTCGTACCCGTTGTTCACCCAGACCAGGTCTCCCGCGCGCACCTCTGCTTTCGGCGTTGTGGGGCTATCAGTTCCGACGAACCCTCCGAACGATGCTGCGGTCATCCGCGGCAGTCCGGGGATCTCGAGCCACGCTTCATGGAACTCCCATTCGCTGACCGGTACTGCCTCCAGAACAGGCTCGGACAATCCTATGTCCTCCATCTGTTCCAAGATGTAGTTGGCCGCAGCTATGTCGGCATCCCCTCCCGCTCCTCGAAATCCTAGTTCACCATCACCCATCGAGCAGATGTCGTCGACTATCTGCTCAGCATAGGCCATGTCGAGCTCTGCCGCGATGCGTGACGTCCAATCCACCGTCTTTGCGGGCTTTCCAGCAAGCACGCCTGCCGGAAGAGCGACTATCGCCGCCACGGCAATCGCAATCAAAACCGTGCCAATTTTGGTATTAATCATTCTCCCCCCTAGTACCTGTCGGCCATGTGCCGACACGCGCTCACCGAATCGCACTGACGGATAAAAAGACCATCGACCGATGCGGATGCGACTACAGGCACACGACGGACTCCAAGCGAGGCATGCATCGCTTGCTCTTTCGGGCAAAACGTCCACGGCTGTTGATGCTCGAACTACAGGTTGGTATCGCATGTAGCATTTCCCTTGGTTTCTCTGCTCAAAATCATCAAATACGTAACCTGTGTATGCTTCGCACGATGGCTGAGCAGAGAGGGGATATGAGCTATGAGGACATCATGGGCCTTTTCAGGGAAGAGAACAGGTCCCCTCAGCTCGCGAAGGTCGATCCAGCTCTCTATGACAAGATGGGCGCATACATCAAGAACCTGAGGAAGGAGAGCGAGCGAGAGATAGCCATGAACCCGAGTTCTCACGCCAGTATGATGCTCAACGATCAACTCAAGAAGGCCATAGACAAGGCGAAGAGGGTCTACGAACTGAGGCAGAGGAAGATCGCTCTCTTGGCTCTCCGCAAGGTTTCGGGAGACAATCCAGAAACCGCCAACCTGACCCCCGACGAGCTCGTGCTCTTCTCGAGCCTGACATCTGTTTTCTCTGCGCACAAGGACCCAAATGCGGACTTCGAGGACCTTGCCCCCAAGGTTCAGAAGAAGGAGAATGTCGTGGAGCTCCCTGAGGCGCCTCCCAGAGAAGCGTGCGAGGAGAAGGGTTTGGAGGGGCCACAAAGCGGCGGCTCGGAAGAACTCGTGCTCGCGCGCGTCCTCGAGGACATACCGACTTTTGCAGGAGTGGACCGGGACTACAAGCTCAAGAAAGAAGATGTCGTTTCGCTCCCGAGCACCATAGCCAAGACGCTCGTCTCCCACGGGAAGATCCAGGTCATAGGTCCATCATAGTTCGAACGGCCCGTTCATCGACCCGTGCTCCGTCACTTCCACTTTGGCCCTGGACCCGTTCCGCCTGAGGGCTTCCTCGACGGCTTTCCTTGCCTTCAGGGGCGTGTTGTTCTCCATGCTAAGGTGCACTAGCACTATCCGTTTGGTTCTGTCCCCTGCAGCCTTGACCGACAGCGAGGAGGCGTCCGCATTTGACAGATGCCCGTGATCGCTCTTGATGGTCCTCTTCAGGAAGTCTGGATAGGAGCCCCTCATGAGCATCTCGTCGTCGTAGTTCGCCTCCACGAGCGCGAGGTCGGAACCGTCCATTCCTTCCAGGACTTGGCGTGTAACGCACCCTAGGTCGGACGCGATGCCTACTCTCTTCCCATCCATGTCGATCGAGAACGCCACTGGTTCGGCGGCGAAGTGCTTGACGGGGAATGACCTCACGTGAATTGGACCAATATCGAAGGAACCGTTCTGGCGGATTGCCCTGGCCTTGATGCCTTGGAGCGGTGTCAGGGAGAGAGTCCCATCGGTCCCGTACACCTCAGTGCTGTATTTCGAGCAGAATCTCTGGACGCCTCTCGTATGGTCCGTGTGCTCGTGCGTGAGCAGTAGCGCGTCGACCTCCGCCGGGTCTGCGCCGACAAGCGACATCCTTCTTTCGAGTTCTCTGCACGATAGCCCAGCGTCCACAAGAACTGCAGAGCCGTCACACCTAACAAGAATGGAGTTGCCGCAGCTCCCGCTGCTGAGGATCGAGACTGATATGATGTGCATCCAGCATGAGCAGTGCGTGTTCGTTGATAAAACCTCTCATTGCCGTTCTGAGCCTTTGAAGGAGCTCAGGCTCTTGGACATAGGTCAGCTTTATCTAAGAGAACTGCTTTCTGCGCAACTGGAGTGGAGGTTGAGGTGATGGTGTTCGCATCAGAGTCGCATCGTGTTCCCTCGCTGGCCGAACGGCTCGACAGCTTCTACTCCAGAGATCCGCTTGTCTGTCGCGGGATGCGGGTGAGCGTAATTCACGGTTCCTTCACGCCGCGCCCGCTTGCGACTGCCGAAAGAAAGAACATAGACAGCATCTGGAACCAGCACTACAAGCGGTTCGGGGCTGACGCGCTCACGAAATCGTGCAGATAGATCTCTCATTCTCCGGCTAATCGCCGGCAAACCACTGCTTTTCGTCCGCGCAATTGCGCGGCAGAGTCGATAAAGAGCTTCAGACAGGAAGTGATGCGTATGTCCAACTTCGCGAACAGGTTCAGGATCAGAACCCCCTACTCCATCCTAGGTGAGGAGGGGAAGAAGAGGATCCACGAAGCCGCGCTCGATGTGATGCAGAAGACCGGCATCAGGATCCACAGTGAGACTGCAAGGGCGTCCCTTAAGAGAGAAGGCGCGATAATCGCACCGAACGGCACGGACGTCAAATTCCCCCCGGGCCTTGTGGAGGAGCTGATCAGCAGGGCTCCAAGCAAGATCGTCCTTGCGGGAAGGACTCCTGAGTTCGACCTGCCCCTGGACGGTACTCACAGCTACTACACAACGGACGGGTGCGGGATCCAGGTGTGGGATTCTGTGAAGGGCGTCCGTCGGAAGTCGCTCCTCGAGGATATCAGGCAGACGGCAATCATATCCGACTACCTGCCGTATGTGAGCATATACGAGCCCATGGTCGTCGCTCAGGACGTGCCTGAGAAGACACACGTCATCCATGGGGTCAAGGTGGCGATGGAGAACACATCGAAGCACATACTGACCGAATCCACCACGAAGCCAGGGGAGGCGAGAGCGCAGGTCAAGATGGCCTCGGAGGTCGTGGGAGGAGTGGAGGAGCTGAGGAAGAGACACTACATCTCCGCAATGGTCTGCACTATGTCTCCATTGGTTCTGGAAGGTCCGTGCACCGAGGCTGCAATGGTGTGGGCAGAGAACCACGTCCCGGTCCACATCACGGGCATGGCCCAAACGGGCATCAGCGGTCCAGCGACGATCGCCGGAGACCTAGCAGTGAATCACGCCGAGACCCTCGCTCTTGCGTGCGCGATGCAGGCGCACGAGCCTGGTGCGCCCTGCCTCTACGGTTCTGTTCTCTCGAGCCTCGACCCGGTTACTGGTTCGTACATGGGCGGCT
>Ga0256868_10001880_pt1 | contig 11178 bp, 7 predicted proteins | sample RVTome_13_FD_187341 | JGI IMG/M metagenome (GOLD analysis project Ga0256868, IMG submission 187341) | Soil microbial communities from uranium-contaminated site in the Upper Colorado River Basin, Wyoming, United States - RVT92D227 HiSeq ... | reverse complement strand
CCCTGTCCGTCAATACGTAAGACGGATGATCAGGGAATCCAGGTACGAAAGTATTCGGGAAAGGAACTGGATTATCCAGTCAAGCTGGATAATGACAACCATTGGAACAGAGTTCGCTATGAATAAAGGATATATGGCAAAATGTTTTATTGTATTGTCTTTTTTGATAACGACACTTTTTGGTTTTACTATAAATGCTTTTGCTGAATCTCTCAGAGTTGAACTATCCCCGAAAAAAATAAAACAGGGGGATGCTTTTTTTGTAAAAGTGACGGGGGCAAAAACTGTATCACCGCCTTCTGCTTCATCAGCCAGAAAAAAACTTTATTTCAGCAATTGCGGGGAAGGGTGCTTTATTGCAATAGGAGCGGTTGACATAAAGACAAAGCCCGGGGTTTACATGCTTAAAGTGAAAGCCGGGAAAAAGAAGAGGAACCTGAAGCTGTCCGTAAAAAAGACCGCTTTTTCGAAACTCAAGCTCACCCTGCCGGATGATAAAGTCTTTCTGAGTCCGGACGATTTGGATACCGTGAACAATGAGCAGGAGAGATTACAGTCATTATTTCGGAGAGTCTCTGAAAAACAATGGGATGGTGCTTTCATTCCACCCCTTGAAAATGATATATCAACCAGGTTCGGTACGAAGCGAATCATGAATAGGAAATGGATAAGCGTGCACAAAGGCGTTGATATAAAGGGGCAGGAAGGAGAGGAGATAAGGGCGTCAAATAACGGCATGGTTGTCCTGGCAGAGGAGTTGTTCTTTGGCGGCAATACCGTTATTATCGATCATGGACAGGGCATTCACACCATTTACATGCATCTGTCGAAGATAAACGTGAAGCCGGAAGATACCGTTTCCAAGGGTGATGTCATCGGGCTGGTCGGGTCATCAGGCAGGTCAATCGGCCCCCATCTTCATTTTGGAGTAAAAGTACAGGGGATAAACACCAATCCGCTCTCGCTCCTGAAACTTGAACTCTAAGAACGGGGTACTTTTTAATTGATTAGAGGTTCTATGGACAAAGGGTTTTTCAGTTCCGTGACCGGCCCGGTTCACTTGCAGACTTCGCTTACCTAAATATTTTTTAAAAAAGGAGATCATATGCTCAAGGCAAAGGATATCATGACAAAGGATGTGATAACAGTCAAACCGGAGACAACAATAGAAGAATTTGCACGGCTGCTCATGAAATATCAGATAAGCGGAGCACCTGTGGTAGATGAGAATAGAAAACTGAAGGGGATTGTTACCGAGAATGACCTCATCAGCAAAAACAGCAGACTTCATATTCCTACCGTTTTACGACTGTTTGATGCCTATATTCCCCTCGGTACGAGCAGAATGGAGCGCGATATAAAAAAGATGGCTGCGTCTATTGTTGATGAAATCTGTACAAAAGAAGTGATCAGCGTTGACGACGAGGCATCGGTTGAATATATAGCCACGATAATGACCGAGAAGAGAATCCATCTGCTGCCTGTCTTAAGAGAAGGAAAGCTGGCCGGCATTATCGGAAAGAAGGACCTCATAAGGGGTCTTGCAGGCGAGGGATCTGAATAACACCGGAAAGCTTCCTTCCCGGGGTAGTTAATGCAAGCAAGCTGACACCTGAGGCAGAGTTACTATTTATTCCGATGGCAGTCCTTACACATGGATAAACCCGAACTCCTTAATATATATTTATGATGTCTAATTTCAAAAGAACGTAAAGTAGTGTAATGAGGAGCGTGACATGTTGTACATTCAAATTGATCTTTATTAATACCGTAAAGGGGATAAAATGTTCCTGTTTTTTTCGCTTTTATACCCTTTTTATCGGGATGTTCAGTCATATATCCCACAGAGGTCTCTCTGCTTCTTTTATTTTTGGTGTATGACACAAGTGACATTGTTTGGTGATTAAATCATGTGGTGTTCCTTTGATTGTAGCTAATACGAATCCAGCTATGCTTTAAATAAATAACGTTTAAAAATAATCCTCCCAGCGAAACATCAGAGGGTTTTGATCACTCTTAAGAATCTTTGCCTCCACGATATTTCCGACAAAAAGTGAATGATCCCCGGCAGTAAAAGTTTCTATCAGCTTGCATTCAAAAAATGCCAGAGCCTGACTGAGCACCGGCGATCCATTAGGTGCATCAAAATAAGCGATGTCCTTGAATTTGTCAAATTTCCTGCCTGTCCTGAAACCGAAAAACTGGGCAATATCCTCCTGGCCTTCAGCCAATGAATTTATTGCAAAGTATCCTGAATCTTTAATTAACCCGTGCGTATACCTTGCGGGAGCAATGGATACCATCAGCAAAAGCGGTTGCATAGAGACCTGCGAAACCCATGCTGCAGTCATGCCGTTGACTTTTTCTTTTGTCCTTGTGGTAACAATATATACACCGTGAGTGATTGCCTTTGAAACTATTTTCTGCATAATGAGCCTCCTTTTTAAAAATGAACAGGATTATAAAAATCATGCATCCTTTACTTAATTACTAAGACGGCTATAAGTAAGGATACATGACTGTCATTGCCCGACTTGATCGGGCAATCCAGAGAAAGGCACTGGATTCACCGGTCATCCGTCTTACGTCCGTCAGTACTTAAGACGGATGACGGACGGAGAATGACAAACAGACGAAACTATGTCGCCATACTAACGACCGCATTAGTATATCCTCATTTATTCTATAGGACAAATCATTAATTCTCTAGCTTTTATCTTTATATTAAGGTAAAATATTAACATTATTATTGCTTTGTCCCGCCAGAGACATTGTCGATAAAAATCTCGATTGATAGGCTAAATAACTAAATTTGTCTCTTAATTCTTAGCGTGCTGCCTTAGCGCATAAGATTTTTGAAGGCAGAAAAGAGGAGTTGTTCGTTATGAGACGTGATGATTTAAGGAATATTGCTATTATTGCCCATGTTGATCATGGTAAAACTACACTTGTTGACGGACTGATGAAACAGTCTGGACTCTTCCGCTCCAATGAACAGGTACAGGAACGTATTATGGATAATACTGACCTTGAGCGGGAACGCGGGATAACAATTATGGCAAAGAATACGGCTGTAAATTACAATGGAGTTAAGATTAACATCGTGGATACCCCCGGCCATGCAGATTTTGGTGGTGAGGTTGAAAGGACGTTAAAGATGGTTGACGGTGTATTATTACTTGTTGATGCTTCAGAAGGCCCCTTGCCCCAGACGAGGTTTGTTCTGAAGAAGGCCCTTGAACTCAACCTCCCTCCAATCCTTGTTATCAACAAGATAGACAGGTCCGATGCAAGGATTCAGGCTGTCCTGAACGAGGTTTATGACCTCTTTATCGATCTCGATGCCACGGAAGAGCAGCTTGATTTTCCTGTTATTTATACCAATGCCAAACAGGGTGTTGCAAAACTTACCATGGAGGAAGACTCAGATAACCTTAAACCACTCTTTGACATGATAATCAACACAATACCACCTCCTTCTGGCGAGAGCGATGGCATATTACAACTCCTTGTCACAAACATCGACTATGATGACTATATCGGAAGGCTCGCCATAGGACGTGTCTTCTCAGGAACAGTGAAGGTAGGTGATTATGTCTCTATGATAAAGGAAGATGGTGAAGTATCAAAAACAAAGGTTTCATCTCTATTCACCTTTCAGGGTCTTGATAGGATTGATACAAAAGAGGTGAATGCCGGAGAGATTATCGCCCTTGCCGGCATTGAGGGAATAAACATAGGAGATACTATCACGGATACAGAAAATCCCAGGGCACTTCCGAGAATAAAAGTGGATAAACCTACAATTTCCATGGTATTTTCTGTCAACACATCTCCTCTTTCAGGAAGGGAAGGCAGATATGTAACATCCGGAAAATTGAGAGAACGACTCGAAAAGGAACTCCTGTATAACGTATCCATCAATATAGATTTTGATGATATTGATTTTTTTAAGGTCATGGGGCGCGGAGAGTTACAGCTTGCCATACTTATAGAGATGATGAGAAGGGAAGGATACGAGCTTTCTGTTGCCATGCCCGAGACTATCACAAAGACCATAAATGGTGTTTTACATGAGCCTATGGAATCGCTGGTAATAGATGTGCCTGAGGATTATATTGGTGTTGTAACCCAGCAGGTTGGGATGAGAAGGGGCGTAATGCAGAAGATGCAGAACAACGGTTACGGCAGGGTAAGGCTTGAATTCAGGATACCGTCGAGGGGGCTTATCGGGTTCAGATCACAGTTCCTTACCGATACAAGAGGGACAGGTTTACTTAACCATCTCTATGATGGTTATGAACCCTGGCAAGGACCTCTCTCAAAGAGGCAGACAGGAGCACTTGTAGCCGACCGGCAGGGGATTTCAACTATCTATGCACTTTTTCACCTGCAGCCGAGGGGGGTACTTTTCATCAGGGAGAATACTCCCGTATTTGAGGGCATGATTATAGGTGAGAATTCAAGGGAGAATGACCTTGATGTTAATGTCACAAAGGAGAAGAAACTTACAAACATGCGAGCTGCCAATGCAGATGATGCACTGCAGTTGATACCTCCAAGGATTATGAGTCTTGAGCAGGCGATAGAATTTATTAAGGAAGATGAACTTGTTGAGGTCACACCTAAATCTGTCAGGTTGAGAAAGAAGATACTGGAAGCCAACAAAAGGCACTTTAAGTACCTTGACAAAAAAGAATTAAAAGAGGCAGTTGCATAAGTATTTAGGCCTTTCCATAAAGCAATTTCTCTCCAATAGTTTGTTGATATTTCCTTCCTAATTCTGTCATTCCTCCGTCCGACAGGGGACGGATCGGGAATCCTTCTGGGGTAATGCGTTATACACAACAATACAGTAAAGCAAAGAAAGATTCCGGACATCCGTCAATATGCAAGACGGACGGAATGACATCTTTGATACCTCGCAGCTCTGCTGCGGGGTTGTTTATTGTTTTAATTTATATGTGGTGTTACAATTTGTCAAAATACTCTATTGATACGACGCGATAGAACAGGGCATTTCGATGAGAGATTTATTGGATATATTGAAAACCAATGAAAATAAACAAGTTCCTTAAAACTGTGTAGGTGTAGTTATGATAAATCTATTACGATTAAATGAAGCAGAGAAAAAGTCAAAAATCCTCATAGTTGATGATGATGAAAAAAATCTGGAACTCATGGGAGAAATACTTAAAATCCATGGCTATGCCTTTGAGACAGCAAAAAACGGTTTGGAGGCATTAGAAAAAACAAAGGAGATATCTCCTGATTTAATCTTCCTCGATATCATGATGCCACATATTGATGGATACGAGGTATGTAAGAGACTTAAAGAAGATCCTTCAACTCAGCATATACCAGTTGTTATAGTCACGGCTCTCGCAGATAAGCAGTCAAAGATTAGAGGTCTTGAGGTTGGGGCAATTGATTTTTTGACAAAGCCTATTGACAGAATAGAGCTTATAGTGAGAATAAAAAACCATTTGAGGGTCAAGAAATTGGTGGATTTTCTAAAACAGCACAATCAACTTCTTGAAGTAATGATAAAAAAAGGAACATCGCTTGCCCTTGAAGAACTCAGAAAGTCAAGTGACAAAATAAAACAAGCCTATATCGATACGACTAAAAAGCTTCAGTTGGTTTCCAGTTATAAGGATGAAGAGACTGCGGCACATATAAAAAGGATTAGTTACTACTGCTCTTTTTTAGCAAGACACCTTGGCTGGTCAGATGAGAGTATGGAGGAGATATTTTATGCTAGTCCAATGCATGATATAGGGAAAATAGGAATCCCTTTAGACATTCTCCTCAAACCTGGGAACCTGTCTACTGAAGAATTTTCTCTCATAAAAGACCATACAATTATTGGTAAAGAAATTCTCAAGGGTTCTTCATCATCTATACTTCAGATGGCAGAAGCGATTAGCTTAACCCATCATGAAAGATGGGATGGAAGCGGCTATCCAAAAGGTCTTAAAGGAGAGGAGATACCTGTTGAGGGGAGAATAATGATTATCGCTGATCAGTATGACGCCCTCAGGAGCAGAAGACCATATAAGCTTTCTTTTGACCACGAAAAGGCATTTAAGATAATTACAGACGGAAATCACAGGACAATGCCCGAACATTTCGACCCTCAGATACTTCAAGTATTCAAAGATACCCACAGGCAGTTTGACAAGATATACGAAAGCTGTAAGGAATAAATTTCAGGATAAAAAGAGATGGTATTTATCAAAAAAAGGAGTAGTATTATGTAAAAAAATAAGAACTCATTTGCGTTCAAAATCAAAGAATCTCCTTGGAAAGAAAAATATAATCTTACCTTCACTAACCACATAAGCATTCCTTGAATTTATCTCAATCGCAGACTATTCAAGACGGCAATTGATTTAGCTCTATGAAAAAGTTATAACAATCTTAAATTTATTGATATGAGGAATATTGGACAAAATGGCTGAAAAACCTTTATTATTAATCACATGCGAGAGTGGCGGAACTGGCAGACGCGCTGGACTTAGGATCCAGTGGGTAACTCCGTGGGGGTTCAACTCCCCCCCCTCGCACCATAAAGCACATCAACCACTTACGCCAATCCCTGTTATTGAGAATTCCACGAACCCTTACGGACCATTTATGATAAAATTGTTGTAAATAAAATTCCAGAAAAGAATTTATGAAACGGAAAAAAGATTTTGCCATTTGGATAATCCCAAGTGGAGAAATTTACGAAAAATATCATAATTTAATCTATCATCTGAGTCAAAAATATTCTACTCCCATGTTTGAACCGCACATTACATTACTCGGCCACGTAATCGATTCACAGGTTGGTGCGATATCCAAGATTTCCAGATTATCGGCACTCACCAGGCCTTTCCCCTTGAGACTTACTTCGATTGGATATAGCGATGAATATTTCAGATGTCTATTTATTAAAATCAGGAAAAGCAGAGAATTAGCAGAATTACATTCAAGAGCAAAAGAAATATTTACTCTCCTTAACAAGCGGCCTTTCATCCCTCATTTAAGTTTGGTATATGGTAATCTTTCGTCAATTATCAGGGAAAAGATCGTTTCGGAAATAGGAAGCGAATTTAACATTGAATTTGAAGTGAGAAGCCTGCAATTAGTCTCGGCATCAATTTCTATCGATCCTAAAGAGTGGTACAGGGTAAAGGAATTTCCCCTGACATGATCTATTTTGATTGACCGAAAAAATACTGACAGCATGAAAAACAACACCCTGCGATGCTACAATAGCATTAGTTAGAGTCTGTTTATAAACTCAGGTTTCGTTATCCTCCGTCCGTCAATACGTAAGACGGATGACCGGGGGATCCAGAACCTCTTGAAAACACTGGATTCCCGTTTTCACGGGAATGACGCACTTGAGTTGAAAGTGGCATTTATAAACAGACATTAGTTAATGACAATTGTCTGTTATTATTTGGAATTCATAAAATATTAAAATGGAAATACAAGATATCGCAAAATTTCTCATAAATCCTCTTTTATATGTTTTCTTGGGAAGCATTTTGCTCATATTTATAAAAAAGCAGAAATCGAAATTAGCTGTATTGCTCACAATATATTTTTACTTAATAAGTATTCCTTTTACCGGCTATGTCTTTGCTAAGATTTGGAAAATGAACGATACTTTTAAACCTAATGTAATTTATGATGCTGTCGTTGTACCTGCCGGAGTGAGTGATGCTTATTGGCACCTTGACCGTGATGGTTTGCCGTACATACCACATGGCTTCTTTGCATCTGAAGTTACAACAGATAGGATCCTTGCAGGAATTTATTTTGTAAAATCGGGGAATGCCAAACTTATATTAATTGGAGGCGCTGTTCATAAAAAATATAAACAAGGTATCTATAAAATATATGAGGAAGGCTTTTATGTCAAGAAACTGGCGACTGAGATGGGACTTAAAGAAAATCAGATTGAAATATACGGCAAAGTACAGAGAACGCTGAATGAGGCTGAGGGTGTAAAACAATACATAACCAATCACCCAATAAAAGAAATTTTATTCGTTACTTCTGAGATTGCTATGCGCAGAACGTTGGCTATGTTTAAAAAACAGGGACTAAATCCCGATATTTTTTCTGTTAATAAAGAAAAAGAAATTACCTGGGATTCCTTTATTCCGCAGGCAAGAGGCATCAGTAAAACAGAAGGATGCTTTTATGAATTGATTGCATACATTAGTTATTCCTTGAGAGGCAATTTGTAAAAAGAACCGGTACAAAAAATGGGGATTATCTGCAAAACAGGACGGTTTCCTTGAAGGTGCCAATTCCGGCAACTTTTAGCTTGAAGGTTACTATACATAAAAAGTGTATAAAGTTATTCCCAGGTAATGATAACATATTGATAATTAGAGATATTTTCAAGAGAAAAAATTGTTTAATTATCCAGTGAACTGGGCTATACTATATAAAACGTTTTCAAAGATTCATTAAAGTAGAGACGATAATGAAAACTGAATTTATGTCCCTGCCCCAAGGAGAATTTCTGAGTGGAAACCCTGCAATCCATTGAGAAGAAATTCTTAATTCTTCAGGAAATCTCAAGTATATTTGCAGCAACCAAGGATATTACTACTTTGGCATACACCATCCTCGACCGTGCCATTAATTATACGAATGCAGAAAAAGGATCGCTAATGCTCAAAAACGAGATGGATGAGCTCTATATCCTCGCTGCGAGGGGATTTGATCCCCTCTTCATCAGGAATTATAAAATCAAGATCGGTGAGGGAATTGCAGGGATTATCGCTCAGAACCATGATGATGTACTCGTTCAGGACATCGAGAAGGATAAGCGTTTCAGACGGGCAAAAAGGGACCGTTATAAAACAAAGTCTTTCATTTCATGTTCCATTGTAAGTGGTGACAGACTATTGGGAGTCATTAATATTAATGATAAAAGAGACGGAGCGGTTTTCACTGAAGACGAACTCAGGCTTCTAAAAGCCATAGCGTACCAGGCGGCTATAGCCTTCGAAAATGCCTTTCTTATAAATCAATTGAGAAAAAAAGCTGCCGAGCTTGAGGAAATAAACAGAAAACTTATAGAAACTGATATGGATAAAACAGAATTCATTACCCGTATTTCCCATGAGTTACGTTCTCCCCTCAATTCAATAAAAGGATCAATATATTTCCTGCTGCAATCGGAAAACTTAAAAAAGGACATATTGAATGAGTTCTACGGCATCATTCTGGAGGAGACAACAGGTCTTGTATCCATTGTCGAGAATCTTATTGATTTTCTCAGACTTGAAAATGAAGCGATGGTTATTAAAAAATCCTTGATCAATCTCCCGGAACTCCTGGATGACATAGCAAAATCGAAGGGGCTGAATATTATATTGGCTGAGAAGAACATACACCTGAGGTTGAATGTCAATAAAAATATTCAAGATATTGTGGGAGACAAGATCAAGGTTATCCGCTTGTTTATAAATCTGATCGAAGGATTATCCCATTATCTTCAAAATGGCGACTCGATTGAGATTGCTGTTGACGACAACGATGATGATGTAATAAATATCTCTATATCTGCATCCAGAAACCTCTCCGAAGAAGTCATAGCCAATTTATCGAAATCAAAGTACTTTTTCTATAAAGAGTGGTCTTTTGAAGAAATGAGGTTATACATTGCCAAAAAATCCGCTGAAGCACACGGTTGGACCTTTGAAACAAAAAATTCTGACAACATTTTTCTTGTATCAATAAGGATCCCTAAAAGCATTAAGGACACTCTGGAAACTTCCGTCAACATAGTTATGGATTTATTTGCAGATTTTGTTTCAGAACTCTTGAGTCTCAATATATGTTCCATCATGCTCAGAGATGAGCTGACAGCAGATCTTACGATAAGAGGAGCTAAGGGACTCGATAATGAAATAGTCCGGCATACCAGAATCAATATCGGGGAACAGATTGCTGGTTGGGTAGCAGCCGAAGGAAAGCCACTCCTGGTAGAAGATGTGGAAAAGCTGGACTTAAAAAGAAAACACATTGCCCAATATAATACGAGGTCTCTTCTCTCTCTCCCTCTGAAGATAAATGACAGGGTGATAGGCATATTGAATCTTAACAATAAGAAATCATCCGAGATTTTTAATAAGCAGGATCTTTACATAGCTACGGTCATTGCAGAGAGAATTTCGCATCTGATTGAGAAGCTTTACTCGGGCGGATACAACGCTGATGAGATAAATCGTCTGATCACTTCTTTTGGCAATCTTGTAGATGTGATGAAAAGGTACTATAAGAAGGAAAAACTTCTATCCGATTTAGTATTGAAAATCATGGAAAAGCTCAAGGCAGATGAGCAGGAAAAACAGAAGGCCATGTATATCTCGATGATATATGATCTCGGCCTTGTCAGTATGGACGATAGCATTCTCACCAAGAGAGAACTTTTGACATCTGATATCCAGTTGCTGAAGCAGCATCCATATATGACAGTAGAATTGTTGGATGCCCTTGAATTTTCTGAAGACCTCAAAAAGGCAATTTTACATCACCATGAAAGATATGATGGCGCAGGTTATCCTGCCGGACTGAGGGGTTCGGAAATACCGCTCATTTCAAGGGTTATCTCTGTGGTGGATTCATATCGCGCCATGATTTCCGAGAAGCCGTATCGCAGGTCTTTTAGCCCTGAAGAGGCATTACTGGATATTAAAGCCGGTGCAGGCTTCAAGTATGATCCTGAGGTTGTCAGAGCATTCGAAGAAATATTGCAGGAAGATTTCCTGTAAGCATACTTTTTCACAAAGACTTTTTTCTGGGACGAATTTGATCTTTCTGTCTATTCGGTATAAACTAATCTGTACCTGAAACCGCAGGGCATCCGGATACTTTCCTTCTTCTGGTTTATCGCTGAGTTTACCTACATGAAATCGTGTCAGGAATAATAGCAAAAAAGCTGCCCTAAGGTAAGAATACACGAGATTATTGAGTTGAAATGCGTTACAGATTTATAAATATATGTAATAGTTTATTGCTCTGCAAAATATTCTGGGTCTTCGCGTAAGAGTGTGGATAAAAAGTGGTAAGTAAAGTGGTGTAGATTGGCTCTGGACAGTGAAAAATAGGAGTTCAAGATGTGTGAGAAAATTTGGTATGATTACCTGTGGGAAAAAGGGG
>Ga0256868_10001879_pt1 | contig 11186 bp, 12 predicted proteins | sample RVTome_13_FD_187341 | JGI IMG/M metagenome (GOLD analysis project Ga0256868, IMG submission 187341) | Soil microbial communities from uranium-contaminated site in the Upper Colorado River Basin, Wyoming, United States - RVT92D227 HiSeq ... | reverse complement strand
GATCATCCTCGAATGCATCGGGGATGATTTAGAAAAAGTGGATCAAGAGTTTCGAAAGAACTTAAGATCCAATGTCCCCATGATCTCTGCGATCGGGGAATATCTCTTGCTCAGCGGCGGAAAGCGGGTCCGGGCTAAACTCCTCCTCCTTTCGTCCAAATTGTGTGGGTATCACGGAGATCTTCACATTTCCATGGCCAGCCTCATTGAATTTATCCATACGGCCACCTTGCTCCATGATGATGTGGTGGATAAGGCTCAGCTTCGAAGGGGCATGGACTCCGCCAATGCCAAATGGGGGAATGAGGCGTGTGTCCTCGTCGGAGACTTTCTCTTTACGAAATGTTTTTCTCTTTTGGTGCAAAGTGGGAACTGGAAAATCCTCGAAACCGTTTCCAAGGCAACGACCATTATGGCTGAAGGAGAGTTAGAGGAATTGATCAGAACCAACGATCTTTCTTTGACGGAGGACGATTACCTTTCGATCATCACTCGCAAAACGGCATCTCTTATCTCAGCGGCTACGCAGATTGGCGCCATTCTTGGAGATGTGTCTGAAGATAAAGAAAAGGCATTATCCGAGTTCGGGATGAATGTCGGCGTCGCCTTCCAACTCATCGATGATCATCTTGATTACACTTCCAACGAAGAGGAATTTGGAAAGAAGATCGGGATCGATCTCCACGACGGTAAGATCACCCTCCCCCTGATCTCCACACTTCGTCATTGCAATCAGGAAGAGAAAGCCTTTATTAGAGAGACGGTCATGTCCCATCCCATTACCAAAGGCGCCTTTTTCCGGGTGGTGGAGATCATCAAACGATATCGCGGGATCCAATACACTTGGGAAAAAGCCCGGGGATATGTCGAAAGGGCGAAGGATCATCTTCACCTCTTTCCAAATTCAAAAGAGAAAGAGTCTCTCTATGCCCTGGCCGATTATGTATTGGAAAGAAGGTTGTGAGGGATTTTGGATTGCGGATTTTAGATTTTAAGGTTATAAGAAAGTAAAATTAACACAGAAAAACAAGGGAGTAAAAAATGGCAGATGAGTCGAGTTTGGTTCATGTCAATGATAAGAGTTTTGCCTCTGAGGTCCTCAATTCCGATCTTCCAGTGCTGGTCGATTTTTGGGCAACCTGGTGCGGCCCCTGTCGTAGCATCAGCCCCATCGTCGAGGAGTTAGCGAAGGAGTTTATGGGTAAGGTGAAGGTGACCAAGCTCAATGTGGATGAAAGTCCTTCCACACCCAGCCAATATGGGGTGAGGGGAATTCCCACGCTGATTCTTTTCAAAAGCGGAAAGATTCTCGATCAGATTGTCGGTGCAGTGCCCAAGGCCCGCTTAAAGGCCATGATTGAAAAGGCCCTATAACCTATAGGTTAAATGTCAAAGCACAAAGTTCAAATGAAATACAAAGCTCAAATGACAAAATTTAACAAAAAAATAAAGTTTTGCATTGAGTCATTTCGGCATTGATTTGTCATTTGGTCCCGTCTTAGCGGGAATGACATTTGAACTTTTCCTGTTGGACATGAGACCATCCTCTCTTATAAACATCTTCATTTTAGGTCTTTGCACCATAGGAATCTTCCTTCTTTCCCACTGTGCCAAAGAGAAGAAAACTTCCCCTGGTTTGGCACCGGATTTTACCCTTAAGACCTTTGATGGACAGGAGATCACTCTTTCCCAATTAAAAGGGAAAGTGGTCCTCCTCGACTTCTGGGCGACGTGGTGTGGACCCTGCAGGGAATCGATTCCCCATTTAATTCTACTTTATAAGAATTACAGAGAAAGTGGATTCGAGTTAGTTGGAATGAACGTGGATACAGGTGATGTAGAGGTTGTCCGCCGCTACATCGAGTCCATGGATATCCCCTACCCTATCGTGACCACCCCAGAAGAGGTGGTCAGGACTTACCGAGTTACTGGAATCCCAGCAACTTTCCTTATCGATAAGGAGGGTAAGATTCGAGAAAAGATGGTCGGGTTTAATCGTACCATTGCTCAACAATTAACCACCAAAGTGGCAGACCTCACCTCCGAAAAACCCTAAGGCTACAAAAATCCAAATTTCAAAACCCAAATGTCAAATGAATGTCAAAGTTCAAAATTAAGAATTTGTAATATCTGAGCTTGGGATTTGATTTGGCATTGATTCACCCTCGGTTCATCACTTCGTACGAACTTCGGCATTTGACATTTCGAGAATCAAATTTGCATGGGTTTTGAGATATAAGTGGAGGGGGGTTATTTCTTCTTAGACTCTTCCATGAAACGGAGGTATTCTTCAATAACCTTTTGGGAGTCCAACCCCAGAGATCGGGCATAACTTTTTAAAAAACCTTTGAGATAAACCAAGGCCGGAAGTTTCTCAAAAGCCTCCTCCTCAATCCACTCCAAGATTTTTATATTGATTTTTATCTCCTTGGAGATGGTCTGAAGTTCAACCCCCATTCTCTCTCGAACTTGCTTCAGTGTCTTTCCATGATAAAACTCCTCTTCGATATTGAACGAAAGGCCCGTAAAAGAAAGGAGGGAGGGTTGTTCTCTGGAAACTCCTTGGGCTTCAGACGGGTTCTCTGGCGGTTGTCCCCCAACCATTTGGAAATGGGACTGATTGTAATTTCTCCGCAATGCTTCATCCATCAGGACCCGATAAGCCTCTTCAACAGTCACCTCTATCTCTTTTACCTCTTCTTCGGAAAAGAGAGAATAGACAGCTACGGAATCCGGATGAAAGGTCTCTTTGGCATGTTCATAAGCCCTTTGGATCTCTTTGGCCGTAGCGGTTGGGCTGATTTCCAAGATCTCATAATAAGTCTGGTCTTTAATGCCCTTGATGCTCATGCCTCTTCATCTCGAATGGCCATCGAATGACTATTGGCCAATTTGGAGGCGATCTCCATCACGCATTGGGCAGCCCTGGACCTAGAGTTTTCCAGAACCAGAGGCCTCCTTCGTCGGATGGAATGACTCACCTCTTGATCGTAGACGACATAGCCCAAATAGTGGAGGTGGATGCCAAAATATTTCAGGCAAGCGCTCCGAATCGAAAAACCAATCTCAATATCTTTCTTTGACCGGACTTGATTCAGAATCAGATTCGGGTGAAAGGTTTCCGCTTCCTCGATAACCCTTTGGGCATCCCCTTCGTCTATCCGCCTCACCGCTTGGACGAAGTCATGAGGGTTTTGAATTCCCATCTCATTCTTTCGATCCATGGCATCATCGATCAGGGCCTTCACAGACGAAGAAAAAACCGAATGCTTAAGTCTCCGATAGAAAGCGCTCTTGAGAAACCGATATGTATTTTCAATGGAAGTGGGTTCGGGGGTGACCACCAGAATCCCTCCATCAGACATCAAGAAGAAATCCAAAACGCTCAACGAGTTGCCCGCTCCTAAATCCACCAGGATGGTATCACTATCCAGACTTTGAATGGAACGAACCAGTTTTTGTTTCTGAACGCTCTTGGCATCTGCGGCATTCAGGAGGTCCTGTGCGCCGGTCAGGAGTTGAAGGTTGGGAATGGCTGTTGGGATGAGAACCTCGCGAAGATGGGAAACCCTCTTTTTAATGAAGTCAGAAAGGGAGAGGGCGGGAGGGGAAATCCCAAGAAAGGTATGGAGGTTTGCTCCTCCTAAATCAGCATCGACGAGCATTACCCGGATACCCAGTTTGGAAAGACAGACACCCAAGTTGGCGGCGATAAAACTCTTCCCGCTTCCTCCCTTTCCACCTCCGATGGTCCAGATCATTTTCCGACTGGTAGGTTGGGCCTGTCCCACCCTGAAACCTCATTTGAATCCCACCCCCCCCTGAAGCTGTGAAAAAAATTGTTTCAAATTGAGAGGGCGAGTAGGGATATCGAAAAAGTTTTACAGCAGTACCTCTTTACGTTGACTGCCGACGATGAAAAATTCCAATGTATGTAGAATACTTACAGGGTTCTGTTTCCTTTCCCCTTTCAAATGACCGCATTTGTAAAACTTTGGAAATAGCCTTGCCCGCCCAACCGCCCGAATTTTTTCGTAGCTCCAGGGGGAGAGAGAGGATTATTATTTCCAGACTCCGTCGATCTCTGTAAAGCAATGGCGGCATGCTCCATTCACTACATCATTTTGGGTTACTCGAAATCCTACCCGTTCAATCAACCTTCGCCCACAATGAGGACAGAAGGTATCTTCCCCTTCCTCACCGGGAATATTTCCACAATAGACATATCGGAGTCCTGCTTTGATTCCGATCTCCCTCGCTCGATGAAGCGCCGAGGCAGGGGTTCTCGGAAGATTCAGCATTTTATAGGTTGGATAGAAAGCTGAGATATGCCAGGGCACCTCTGACCCCAAGGAGACGATGAATTGGGCGATCTCCTCAAACTCCTGATCTGAGTCATTCAGGGTAGGGATGACAAGGGTGGTGATTTCCACCCAGATCCCCATCTGTCTCATCCGTTTCAGGTTTTCCAGAATCGGTTGCAATTTCGCTCCACAAACTTCTTTATAAAAGTTTTCCTTGAAACTCTTCAAATCCACATTAGCTGCATCTAAATAGGGTTGAATCGTCTCGAGGGCTTCCTCAGTCATGTAGCCGTTGGTGACAAAGATATTTTTCATTCCTTCCTGCCTGGCTTGTCGAGCGGTGTCGTAAGCATATTCGAAGTAGATAGTCGGTTCGGTGTAGGTGTAGGAGATGGATCGGCATTGGTATTGTTTGGTTAACGAAATAATCTTGGAGGGGGAGACCTCCGACCCTTCAATCCGGCCATCCCGCTCTCTTGGCATCTGAGAGATCTCATGATTTTGGCATTGGAGACATCGGAAATTGCATCCGACAGCGGCGATGGAGAAAGAGCTCGACCCCGGGAAGAAATGAAAGAGTGGCTTTTTCTCGATGGGGTCCACATTCAGAGAGATCGCACGGCCGTAGACGAGGGTGTAAAGCTTGCCATCCTGGTTCTCTCGGACTCCACAAACGCCTCTTTTCGAGAGCGAGATGAGGCAGCGATGGTTGCAGAGGTAACATTGCACCTTCTTATCCTCTAAGGAATTGTAAAGCATCGCTTCCTTCATATCATCTTTCCCAATTCCAGACAGCTCATGTCCAGATTAAAATAGAGGTAGCCTCTAAAGATCGAAATGGGGAAGTTGTCGAAGAACATATTCTCGTATGTCCTGTGGTTTAGGAAGGTCCCAAAGGATCTTTCTGTTTTGGACAAACGGGATAAGAAGCTCTTTATACCGACCACCACACGCGCATCGATCCGCACCCGGAGCGGATCGTCCTCGGTCCTTTTTCAAAGGAACCATCTTGTCTTGAAAACATTTCGAGCACCGGAGAACACTTTTCGACCCCGACATCTTTCCCCTCTTCGCCAGAGGTTTTCCATCCATCTCGATGATGTCCATCGCAAAATCAATGACCCGCGCATTGGTGATCGACGTCCCGACCCCATAGGCATCCACCAAAGGATTGAGAGCGAAGATCCGTTTTTCATCCAATCCACCGCTGACATAGATCTGAATGTGTCCGAATCCTCTTAAGTTTAATTCCCACCGAATCTCCTCGATGATCTTCTGAAAATCTCCCCGCCTCGAGCTGGGGGTATCAAGCCTGATTCCGAAAAGTTTCTTTCCGAGCGCCTCGGCCACTCTGATGGCTTCTATTTTTTCATCATTGAAAGTGTCGATGAGGGAAACCCGTCTCACTTTCGGGTGGATGACTTCATCAAACGCCCTGGTAGCCTCCACCGTATCCCCCCATGATTAGGATTAAGGCATGGTGCCAGCAGGTTCTTCGCCAATGAACTCAGCATTTTTCACCACCGATACGCCATCACAGCCTCCGATAAAGGCATTCCGCTCCACCATGGGGGCAACCACTGGATGAATCCGCCTTGCGCCAAAACTGATCACCCTCCGGTCGCCGGCTGCCTTTTTGCAGCGCGCAGCCTTTGTTGCCACACCCGAGGCCTGACACATCAGCCCCAGAAGAGAAGTTTCATAGAGGCCGAAGTCCGTGTATCTTCCTTCAATCTCCATAACGGGCTCAAATGCCCTGAAGATCGTCCCTTCCTTCATCGCCCTGACGCTGACTCTCAGATCTTTTAGAAGCTCAGCCGTTTCTTCGATTCCAGCAAATACTCCCCACCCATAATCCTCAGGGAACCGTTTAGCAATGAATTCAGCTTTCACCCATTTATCAATCTTTTTTGCCTTGAGGACCTCCATTGTCCTCACAAAATAAACATCCGTTAGCTTCCCTTCCTTTATTTCCTTTGGGTCTGCGGTATGAAACATTCATTTCTCTCCAGTTCCTCACCCCCTGCTTCCCCCGCCGGGGAGAGGGGAAGGGTGAGCGGAAATTTCAAAAATATTTGATTAGAATTTCTTTTTATATAACAAAAATTTACCACCCCTGTCTATAATAATATTTGTAGAATAATTTCTACAAGATCAAAAAGATCATCCGCTGAGGGTCAAAAATCTTACTGCTTTTCACAATTGTTCTAAAAGATATCCTTTCTCTTTGAGGATCTCGATGATCCCTTGGTTGCCCACAAGATGGCCTGCCCCCACAATAACAAAATAGGTCTCCTTTGCCTGCAAGAAATCTTCTATCCTCGAAACTGTCTTTCTGTTTCTTTCATATATAAGTTTTTCATAAATTGGAGCTAATCTTCCATCCTCCGAAAGACTTCTTGTGAGGGTGGACTCCACGCCCTTTGTATCTCCTGAAGTCCATGCCTCTATCAATTTGTCCAATTCTTGTTTAAGCATATGGATATCCTTTAACGCATACAATAAGAGTAGCTCCTGATCCCTCTCGGATAGTTGAGAAAAGAGATTAATCTGGTAATCAAAACTCTCAAGCTCCAATACCCTTTTCTTCTCTTTGGCTTTAGAAAGAAAATATTTGTCGATGCCATAGTTCGGGTCAAACCCCAATTTGAGAGTTTCTAAGGACGCTAATGTTAGCGCCAGAAACCAGGGTCTCTGTCTATTGACAATCTCGAGAGGAAGATTTAGGTTCTCCAATTCTTTCTTCAATAGTTCAAAGGTCTCTGCTAAGACATGTTTTTCCAATATGTCATCTCCTTGATAGAAAGCCTTTTCAATCAATTTTTGAATATCCCCCTTCTTTATATCATTAATATTCGCCTCCACCACCAGAATATCAGATCGCTCAAAAGCCTTTTCGATCTTTTCATCAAGAGGATACATCTCCTTTTTCAAAAAATGTATCGAACCTAATATATAAACCGTATTCGTTTTCGACTGAACCCTCCACAAAAAGCTTTTCTTGGATTGAGAAAGAGCATCCTGAACAAAAATGATGAGAGATAAAAAAATGAGGCCAAAAAATACTGGTAATAATTTCGGAGTGTTATTCTTCATTTTTACCTCTCTTTCGTTTGTGTTTGGGGTTCCTCCGGGCATAGACTTCTCACAGGCTCTGGCGGCTGGACCAAATTTTTTACATCGATTACGTTTTTTGCTTCTATTTCCGAAGTCATATTATTTCTAAAACTAAACCATCTATACCCATTTCACTTCTGGCCCAAGGCACTTTTGATCCACGAAGCGATAGCCGAGGCTGCTTTGGCATCAAACCCCAGAAACCCATGATACGATTTGGCTTCACAAGGGTATAATACCGAGGAATCGCCCCCATCAAAAGCGAGTAGATCCTTCTGGGACACTTTCAAGATTGTGACTGGTCTTTCAATTTAACTGGTCAATTTTATTCCATTTTTTACATTATCACAATGAAGAATTATTGGCACTTTAATTGCACAATTCTTCCATTATTTTTCATTATTCATTTACCCTAAGAATTATAGAAACAGAATAATGGCTTTTTTTCAATAGGTTCCAAGAATTTCTTGTAGGAACGGTAGAAAAATGACCATTAAAAAAATTTCAATTTTGTTAACTTTTTTCATATTTGTAATGGTCACCCAGGTAGGGGCCAATGATGTTAAGTCGGTAAAATACGCGGCTAATCGAGAAATGATAATAAAAAAGGATGAAAATAAAGGTGTCATACAGAAAAAGATGGAACCTGCGAAGGAATCCGTTAGGTCAACGAAAAAACCTAAAGCTGGATTTCAATCTGTTGGGTTATTTGATTATGCGGGAAAACTGGACAGTCCCAGGCTGGGTGTAAACTTTTTAAAGGCACTGGAAGAAATGAAGAAGCTCCAATTGACAGACTCCCTGCACAAAGTGATTTATTCCTACGAGTTTTTTCAGGATATCTGGAAAGATAGATTCTTGAGTTTTCGGGAAATCAACGGAACCAAATCTTCAAATTCAGGTTCTGGTCAATCCATTTCAAATCCGTATCCAAATGGGGACAATTATTTTGGAGAGGGGAAGATACTACCTACATTCAAACTTCTCCAATCTAAGAGGGAAGAAACATTCAAAGAAATATTTATGGGATTTCGTCTTTCCTTCGACCCCAAAAATACACACATGCTTGTAGAGATGAATATATCGCCTTCTTATGAGAAAGGACCGGGGGTTATTATTCCATTTTGAAAAACGTCGCGGGGGCAAATGATGGACAAGGAATATTTTAATATCCTTATAATGGGCCATACGACCTTCGGAATCAGACGTCTGAGAATAAGAAAAGAACGTTTAAAAATCGGGGTTTATCTTCTCGTCTTTCTTCTGCTCTCTGTTACATTCTTCTTTTGTGATTACATCCAGGTCAGGAAGAAAACCTATCTCCTGAATCAATTGCGTCAAGAAGCGCAGATTCGGAACTCCCACATCCAACTTTTCACTGCAAAGGTCGAAGAACTGGAGAAAAGGCTCACCAAATTGAAGGGGTTTGACAAGAGGATCCGCACTATCGCCAACCTGGAAGGGGGGGAAAAAACAACCTCCTTTATCGCCATGGGCGGATCTCCCTCCTCCAGAATTCATGGGACGTTAGGGGATGGGGAGAATGGTAAAGAGGAGAAATGAAAATGTAAACTCCCACAGCCGCCGACTTTACTATTCAGAAATCAGGTGAAAAGAAATCGGGCGTAACGAACCTAATCTGCCGGCCAGGGTTTGCGCTCCCGATAAAAATTAAGTCGCTGTTGGAACTCTGACGTTTCGGCCGATTTGGAAAATTCCAAAACCTTCTCCTGCCACTTTACTGCATTGTTAAAATCACCCACTCTCGCATAGGCGGCTGCAAGAGTGTCTAAGTATTCTGCGTTTTTCCAATCCGACATCCCACACGCGTTGAGTGCAAGTTCTACGGCTTTCTTCCCGTTACGAAAACGTTGCGCCTTGGCCGTTGCCAATAGCCATGCAAGGTTATTGTAGGCCTCCGCATCCAGCGGGTTTATCGCAATGGCCTTATTGAAATCTGAAATCGCCTGATTATATTGCCCCCTAAGCCTGTAGGCAATTCCTCGATTGTTGTAAGCCTTATTGTACCTTGGGTTTATGGCAATGGCTTGATTGAAATCTGAGATCGCCTGATCATATTGCCCTTTTTCCCCGAAGGCAATCCCCCGATTATGATAGAACTTAGCATCCCTCGACTCATCCTGTTTTGGTTGAGTCGAGGCACAGGAGAATAAGAAGGAAAGAACGATTGGCAGGACGATCCAGATTGACTTCATCACACCATTTTTCAAAGTTCCATCAATGCCAAGCAAACGGAAAAGAGCCGCTATTCAATTTCAACGAAGAAAGGGGTGGGCATTTTAGATAGTGTAAATGTCCTTTTTGTCGTCAATCTTAAGTTTTATGGGAGTCAAATCATCCATCTTCTCAAAAATTGAGCTATATTTATATATAGTACCGTCATCAACATTAAAAATAGAAAGATGACATTCACACAATAATTTATTAATATCTACATCCCATACAATGGTGCCTCCTTCATGGGGGCATACCCTACTGTACGCAACCAGCTTGCCTTTCTTGGTTTTTACTAATATACCCTCTTTTCCCTGATAGTGAAAATTCATAGATTCTCCACGCTTCAAATCTTTAACCTTTCCGATCTTTTCCATCTCGCATCTCCTTTTGTTCTTGAAGTGATTCCTGTCAGTATGAGTACGAATACAAACGCACTAAGTATCTTGTCATTGCGAGCCCAAAGGGCTTGGCAATCTCATTCTTTCATGAGATTACTTCGTCGCGTAGCTCCTCGTAATGGCAATCTACTTATTGCGTCTCTATTAATTAATGCGTAGCGTAATCATACTTATCATCATGTTTGCATAGAGTAATTACGCTAATTTGAATATAGGAAAAACGGAGTTGATTGTCAAGATAACAACCAGCATTTGAAAAAACCACAATTCCCCCTGGGTTAACACGCAGGACGAAAAAAGGGATGCCCGTGCTGAGCCGTGCATATACGTTTTGACATCTCAATCTAACCTCTTCCGGCACCTGCTACTCGGCTGCAATCTTCGTTGAACATGAAGCGATGGCAGCCCGTTCCCATCTTTAATGGGGGCAGCACCTGTTTCTGTATGTCCAAGTTTCCTGATCGCAAGCGCGCCAGGTACACAAAAAAGGCCCATTCTGTAGTGTTACAGAATGGGCCTCTAATATTTTCTTCAAGGATTTTCACTTGACCAACTGACCCCTTGAATCCTTGAACCCTCAGTTTCTATTCTCAGACAGACGCTTCTGCTGTTGTTTCCTCTTCGCCTCCCGTTGGAACCTCTTCTCCGGTATACCCTTCCACCCAGATCTCCAATTGTTTGTACTTGGAAAGACCCGTCCCTGCAGGAATCAGGCGACCCATGATCACATTTTCCTTCAGACCTTTTAGATAGTCCATCTTTCCTGCGACGGCCGCTTGCGTGAGTACTTTGGTGGTCTCCTGGAAGGAGGCGGCAGATATAAAACTATCTGTAATGAGAGAAGCCTTCGTGATTCCCAGGAAAAGAGGTTCTCCCACAGCGGGCTTTCCTCCTTCTTTCATGACCCGGGCATTCTCTTCCTGAAAGACATATTTTTCCACTTGGTCGTCCACCAAAAAGTGAGTATCTCCTACTTCTCTAATCTTCACCCTTTTGAGCATTTGGCGAACAATGACTTCGATATGTTTATCGTTGATCTTGACCCCCTGGAGTTTATAAACCTCTTGGATTTCATCGACCAAATATCGGGCCAGGGCCTTATCCCCCAACACTCTCAAAATATCATGGG
>Ga0256868_10001877_pt1 | contig 11188 bp, 5 predicted proteins | sample RVTome_13_FD_187341 | JGI IMG/M metagenome (GOLD analysis project Ga0256868, IMG submission 187341) | Soil microbial communities from uranium-contaminated site in the Upper Colorado River Basin, Wyoming, United States - RVT92D227 HiSeq ... | reverse complement strand
GTCCGAGACGACGCAGCCGGGGATCGCGTTCTCGTTGAAGAGGCGGGCGATTGTCCGGGAGAGGACGTAGACGTTGGCGAGCACCGGCAGGCGGAGGTCGTGCAGGCGCATCCAGCGCAGGAGCTCGTCCCACTTGCGGCTGTCGTAGCCGAGCTGGGGGATCACGAAGTCGGCTCCCGCCCGGGTCTTCAGGTCGAGCTTGAGGTACTGGAGGATCACCTCGGACTCGAGACGCTTGAAGGGCGAGACGGCCGTCCCGATGAAGAGGCCCGGGGCGTGCTCCGCGCCGTCGGGTCCGGGCTCGTTGACGAGGTCGTGGTAGAGAGAGATCAGACCGACGGAATCGAGGTCGAAGACCGGCTGCGAGAGGCCGCCCATCCCCTCGACCGGGTGGTCGCCGGAGACGGCGAGGACGTTGCGGATCCCCCGGGCCTCGAGCTCCCACGCCAGCGTGCGGAGCGCGTTGCGGCTCCGGTCGCGGCAGGCGACGTGGACGATGACGTCCTGGCCCCGCGCGAGCAGCTCCTCGGCGAGGGGCACGGGGCTCGCCATGGCGTGGCCGCCGGCGCTGTCGGTGATCGAGATCGCGGCGATCCGCGGGTCGTCGACGAGGGCCCGGGCGGCCTCCAGGCTGCGCCGGGCTGGGCCGTCGAGGGCGAGGCCCCGCGAGGGCACGATCTCGGTGACCGTGACGAACTCGTCGGTCTCGACCAGGCGGTGCCGGAGAGCGGGCTTGGCGGTGGCGGTCATGCGGGCGGTACCTCCAGGACGGACGGTAGCGGGTCGAACCGCAGGCCGTCCACGAACAGGTCGAAGAAGTCGGGCTCCGCCTCGAGCTCGACGTGCTCGATGCGGCCCACGAACGCCTCCAGCCGGGCCCGGGCCAGACGGGACAAAAGGAGGGCGGCGGCGCCGCGGACCGACGCGTTGCCGAGCTGGACGACCCGGTCGGCCGGGACGGGGGGCAGGAACCCGATCCGCTGGGCGTTGGGGACGTCGAGGTGGGAGGCGAATCCGCCCGCCAGGTGGAGGGCGGCGAGATCGCCCGCGGCCAGCCCGAGGCGGCGCAGGAGGACGCGCATCCCCACGGCGTTGGCCGCCTTCGCCTGCGCCAGCTGGGCCGCGTCGCCACGCCCGAACGTGATCCCGTGCTCGGGCACGAGGGTGACCTCCGGGTTGCCGGCGAAGGCCCCGGTCGACGTCATCGCGCCGGTGCGGCGGAGCTCGGCGAGCACGTCCACGAGGCCGGAACCGCAGATTCCCTCGGGCTCCACGTCGCCGATGGTCCGCACCTTCCAGCCGTCCTCGTCGTGGCGGGCCGCCTCGATGGCGCCCTCCGAGCCTGGCATCCCGTAGCGGATCAGGCCCCCCTCGAAGGCCGGCCCGGCCGGGCACGAAGCCGCGAGGACGCGCCGCCCGTCGGTGACCACGACCTCCGTGTTCGTGCCGACGTCGACGAGCATCGCCGGCCCGCCCGACGTCGCGGGATCGGCCGCCTCCTGCATCCCGGACGGCAGGAGGTCGGCGGCCGCGTCGGCGCCGACGTGGCAGGCGATGAGCGGCGCGCCCCAGACCCGGGCCCGCGGGTGCACGAGGACGCCGAGCTCATGGGCCAGCCGCACGATGCACGAATCGGGCGATGCCCCGGTCCGCCACGCCGTCTCCGTCACGCTGCGGAACGGCGAGCGCCCGATCGGGGCGACGTCGAGGCCGAAGAAGAGATCGCGCATCGTCGCGTTGCCCACCACGACCACCTCGAGCACATCGTGGCGCTCGATCCCGTTCTCGGCGTAGATGCGCGACAGCTCGTGGTTGAGGGCTCGCCGCAGGGCCCGCCGCAGCTCCCCCGGCCGCTCGGCCTCGTAGGAGATCCGGCCGATGACGTCGCTGCCGCCGAAGCGCTGGGGGTTCTCGAAGGCGCCAACGGCGAGCGGTTCGCCCGTCCGGAGGTCGAGCACCTGGAGGACGACCGTCGTCGTCCCGACGTCGAGGGCGACGCCGAGCAGACACGCCCGCTCGGCATCCACGTCCTCGCCGTACCAGCGGACGCGGCCGTCCCGGACGGTGATCGCCGGGTCGACCGCGAGGGGCGGCCCGGACGGCGGCATGAGAATCTTCAGGTGCCGGCGCAGGACCACGAACTCGAGATCGCCCTCGGCCGGCTCGCCGGCCACGGTCGCCCGACAGGCGAGCCGGTAGCCAGGGCGAAGAAACGCCTCCTGCTCCTCGGGGGGCGTCAGCGCCTCCCCGCCCCGAAGGATCTCCACGATGCACTCGTGGCAGCGGCCGGATCGCCGACACGAAGTGGGGACCACCATCGCCAGCTCGTCGGCCGCCTCGAAGAGCGTCGCGCCCACGACGAGCGGGACGCGCCGACCGGCGTGGACGAGATGACAGGCCACCCGGACAGGATAGGTGCGACCCGGCCGCCCGCGACGGGGCTCAACGGCCCGCGCGCGGGGGGCCGAAAGGACCGGGGGACTTGACACGGTCGCCGCGGAGTCGCAGATTACGGTTCGTGAACGCTTACCGAGACTCCATCGACCCGTTTGAAGCTCTCGGCGACGCGACGCGGCGGGCCATCGTTGAGGGCCTCCGCGACGGCGAGCGGACCGTCGGCGACCTCGCGGCGGACCTCCCTGTGAGCCGGCCCGCGGTTTCTCAGCACCTCGGCGTGCTGAAGGTGGCCGGCCTCGTCCTGGAGCGGCCCCAGGGCACGCGGCGCTACTACCGCCTCGACCCGATTGGCCTCGTCCGCCTCCAGCGGCGCCTCGAAGGGATGTGGGGACTGGACGCCGCGGAAGACGCCGGCGCCGCCCCGCCGCCCGCGCCTGCGGGCGCCCCCGCCCCCGCCCCCTCGCCTGGCCCCGCCGCCGAAGACGCGACCGGGAAGGGCGACGGCAAGGGCGGCGGCAAGAAGCGCAAGAAGAAGCGCAGCCGCAAGTAGGGCGGCCGCCGCGGCCCGGGCGGCGCGCGCCGCCGTCTCGTCCGCGACGGTCCCCGCGCCGCCGCCGCTCATTCGTGTCGGAGAAGCGGCCGGGTGAGGCAGGTGGGGCCGCCGGAGCCGTTGATCCCGATCTCGAACGCGGGGTAGGCATGGACCTCGCACCCGGCTCCCTCGAGCGCGCGACGGGTGGCGGGGTTCCCGTCGGCGACGACGCAGACCCCGGGCCGCACGGCCAGGACGTTGCAGCCGAGCGTCGGGAACTCCTCGGGAGGGACCGGCACCGTCCGGATCCCGAGGTCGCCCAGCAGCCCCCAGAGGCCGACCGGCAGGAGCGGCAGGTAGACGACGGCGAGGTCGTCGGCGACGGGCGAGACGACGGAGAGGAGGTGGAGCAACTCCGCATCGCCGCGCCAGTAGGGGACGTCGAAGACGCGCACGTCGCCACCGACGATGGCGGCCAGCTGGCGGACGCCCGCGCCGTTCGTCCGCAGCGTCCGCCCGACGCAGAGGAGGTCCGGCCGCAGCCAGAACGTGTCTCCGCCGTCGACGGTGCCGGGGGACGCGATCCGCCCCAGCGTCGGGACCCCGCGCGCAGCCAGCCACGTCTCGACCTCGGCCTCCTCGCCCCGCCGCGTCGGCTTGCCGGAGCGGAGGGCGATCGAGCCGCGGTCGGTCACGAGGAGCGGGTCGAACGCGTAGACGAGGTCCGGGTGGCGGGTGGCGATCGCCCCCAGCTCGTGGACTCGCACCCCGAGGCGCGCCAGGAGGTCGGCGAGCGCGTCGTGCTCGCGACGGGCCAGCTCCAGGTCGACCGGGTGCAGGTAGCCGTGGGCCGGGTCGTCGAACGCGGCCCCGAACGCCGCGCCGGGTCGCTGCACGAGGACGTCGCGCAGCGGCGCCGTCATCGACTGCGCCCCGAAGGCGGGGAGAGGCAGCGCGGGCACGAGCGGTGGCTCAACGGTCATGGCCGGCAGGATACCGGTCGTGGTCGCCGGCTTCTCAGGCGGTGGCGCGATCCACGAGCCGCCCAACCTCGTAGCCCGCGGCCTCCGCGTCCGAGGCGAGACGCAGCGCGAGGGCGTGCGCCCCGCCCAGGGCCGCGCTGAGCTCGGCGGCGTCACCGCCGGCGGCCCCGCCGCCCACGGCAACCAGGACCACGATCCAGCGCAGCGCCGCCTCGAACGACTCGCGGTTGACGTAGGCGATGCCCTCGTGACGGTTGACGCCGAGCCAACGCCCAAGGTCGTCGTCGGCGAACCAGGCGCGCACCAGGCGCCCCGCCCGCTCGGCGGCCGGTGCCGCGAGCGCCGCCGCGCCCGGACGGGCGACGAGATGGCGCACCGTCTCGACGGTCCACCACGCCCCGCCCTCGTCGAGACCACGCCAGCGGTAGGCGTCGGCGAAGACGCGGCCGAGACGGGCCCGGTCGAACCACCCGCGCGTGGCCCGGGCGTCGGGGTCGGGCTCGAGCACGGTCGCGATGGCGTCCGCCGCGAGCCACCCCAGGAGCGCCCCCCAGGTCGCCGCGTCCGGCGGCAGCGCCGCCGCCACGAAGGCGCGCGGGGCGTCCGCGGCGAGATCGGAAGCGGGCCCCACGAGGGCTGCATCGAGCGCCGCCCGGAGGCGAGCGGCGAACCGGTCGGCTTGCTCCTCGAGCTCGGGGTCGGGGACGGCCGGGCGGGCCACGGCGCGGATCGCCCGCAGGGCATCGAGAGCCCGGACACGCCACGCCTCGACGAGGTCGTCGAGGTTCGGCGGAGCGGCCGTCGCCGGGATCTCCGGGACCCGCGCGGTCGTCGGCGAGCCGCCGGTCGTCGCCCGTGGGGGCGGGAGCGCCGCCGGCGCTGCCGGCGCCTCCGCCCCGGCGCGGGCCGCTGCCGCCAGGTGCGCGGCGAGCGCCTCCGTGACGTCGCGCACGAGAGCATCGTTCACCAGGATGGCAACCGCGTCATGGAGCGGCCGGAGGCGCCGCTCGGCCAGAGCCGCCTCGACGCTGGGAACCCCGGCCCCGCCCAGGTCGCCGGCGAGGGCGCGGTACTCCGCGGCGGCCTCCCCGCCGATCTCGCGCCAGTCGAGGAGGATCCGCGTTCCGTAGGCCTCGAGCTCCACGCGGAGGCCCCGGTCCCGCAGGTCGCCGGTCTCCCGGATGTACTCCATGCCGTCGAGCGTGTCGCGGAAGAGGACGACCGCCCCCGGGTCGCCGGACAGGCCAAGGCCGTCCGCCAGCGAGGACCGCACGAGGTGCTTCGCCCCACCCTCGTCCTTGACGGCGAAGGCGACCGAGTCGCGGATCCGCCCGCGCATCGACGCGAACCGATTGTGGTAGATGACGAGGGATCGCTCGCCGCCGCTCCGGTTCGAGTAGGCCAGCACGTCCTCATTCACGTGGCCGGCGTCATCCACGACGTCGTAGAAACGGAAGTCGCGGACCTGGGCGAAGAGGCGCCGGCGGTGGAGAATCGGGAAGAGCTGCCACTCGTGGCGGGCCACCAGCCCGTCATTCGGGCGCTCGTCCCAGTAGGCGCGCCGGAACTCCATCCCGTACTTCTCGGCAAACCCCTCGACCTGGCCGTGCCCGAACATCGGCAGGCCCGGCATGGTCGCCAGGACGGTCGCGACCCCGAAGTACTTGTCGCCGGTCCCGAACTGCTCGATCGCCGTCTTCTCGTCCGGGTTGTTCATGAAGTTGACGTAGCGCTTGAGGATCTCGGGGTCGAACTCCAGGGTGTTCTTCACCAGGAGCCGGTACTCCGCGTTCTTCTCGTCGCGCAGCATGTGCATGAAGGCGCTGTTGTAGACCCGGTGCATGCCCAGGGTGCGGACGAAGTAGCCCTCCATCAGCCAGAAGGCCTCGGCCAGCAGCAGCGTGTCGGGCACCTCGGCCGCGACCCGGTCCACGACCTCCCGCCAGAACTCCTCGGGGATGGCGGCGTCGAAGGCCTCCCTGGTCATGGCCGACTCGGCGCGCGACGGGATGGCTCCGCCCCGCCCGGGTTCCGGATACCAGAGGCGGGCGACGTGCTTCTTGGCCAGGGTCATCGCCGCGTCGAAGCGGATGATCGGGAACCGACGGGCCACCGCGAGGATCGTCTGGATGATGGCCTCGCGAACTTCCGGCTTCAGGTAGTCCAGCTGAGCCGTGTCGTTCCACGGCATGCTCGTGCCGTCGTTGCCGTGATAGACGTAGCGAACGTCGCCGGTCCAGCGATCCTCGCGGCGGAAGACCACCGCGGCATCCGTCGAATCCCAATAGTGGTCCTCGATCTGGATCCCGACCCGCGGGTCGTCCGAGAGGTCGGCGCCGCCGAAGGTGTAGCCGGGGTATGGGCTGTCCGGCCGGGAGAGGAACCAGTCCGGCTGCTCCACGACCCAGCGCGAATCGATCCCCATGTGATTGGGGACCATGTCGGAGGCCAGGCGGATGCCCCGAACCCAGGCGCGGTCGCGCAGGGTCGCCCACGCGCTCTCGCCGCCCAGGTCCTCGGCGATCGCGTAGTCGCGCAGCGAATAGGCCGACGCCACGGCGTCGCGGTTGCCGCGCAGCTGCTTGATGCGCCGGCTGGCCTGGCTCCGCTCCCAGAGCCCGATGAGCCAGAGGCCCGTGAAGCCCCAGCGGGCAAGGCGGTCCAGCTCCTCGTCCGGGACCTGGTTCAGGCGGCGGATCTCGCGCCCGTACCAGCGGCTGAGCTGGTCGAGCCAGACGTGCGTGCTCTTGGCCATGAGCACGACCCGCGGCATCCAGTCCTTGTCCTCGGAGAACCGCTCGGGCTCGGCGTCGAGGCCGCCGAAGGAGGGGGCACGGCCCGCCCCGTCGCCCCCGCCGGGGCCCGGGTGGTGGCGCATCCAGAGGGCGCGCTCCTCCTCGGCCGTCACGTCGAGGCCGGTCACGAGCCGGTCCAGCAGGGCGCCGAACCGCTCGCCAAGGTAGGCGGCCAGGAAGCCTCCCCAGCGGGCCCGGATCCAGCGGAGCTGCCCCGCGAGCGAGGCGGGCTCGGCCAGGGCCGGGGCCTGGAGCATCGTCACGAGGTCCTGCCGGTCCGGGCCGAAGGGAGCACGGCCGGCGAAGAAGCGCCCGAGCTCCTCGATCACGGCCCGGTAGGCGGTCGTCGCCGCAAGGTCGCCGTCGTGGAACAGCTCCCGGAAGGGAGTGAACGCCGGATTGGCGTTCTCGAGCCAGCAGGCGGCCAGCTCCTCGAGCGCCACCTCGCGGTTGGGGGTCCCCGCGGTCTCCCCGACGAGGTAGGCATCCGGCGTCAGCTCGCCGCGGTGGACCGCGAGGGGCGGGAATTCGGCGGTGAACCGCAGGAGCACCTCGTCGACCGCGGCAGCACCCAGCACCTCGTCGAGATGGTCCAGGGCGTCGTCGAGGGCCTCGGGATCCTCGTGCTCGCGGTAGACCGCCACGACCGCGTGGAGAATCTCGTCGATCAGTCCCATCGCGTTGAGCGAGCCCGCGGCGACCACCGGGTCCGCCGCCCCCGCCGCGCGCCGCTCGGCCGTCATCGAGGCGGCGAGGCTCCGGACGGCTCGCAGGTTCGGCACGATGGCGTTCCCCGACAGGGTGAAGAGAGCAGCGTCCACGAGATAGCGCGCCCGCGCCTCCCGCCGGACGTGCAGCTCGCGGACTTGGTGGATCACTCTCCCGCCTCGGTCCGCCCCGCGGTGGTCGCCTCCGCCCGGATCACGGCGCGACCGGGATGCCGAAGAGGCGGATCTCGCTGATCGCCACATCCTTCGTGGGTGTGCCCTTCGCGGCCGTCTTCTGGGCCGGGTAGACGTCGGCGATCGTGATGCGAACGCGTGTCGCCCGCACGATCCCGAGCTCGGGCGGGATGTCGACCCCCTGGGGCTTCCTGACGTCCAGGAGCTCGAGCGGGACCGGGTCTCCTCCGTCGAACGCGACCGTTACGTTCTGGGGCCGGTGGCTGCCGAGGTAGAGCGGATCGCTCTTCTGCCAGCCGCCCCAGATCTGGATCCGCGTGATCGCCGCCGGAGCGAATGACACCTCCACCCAGGCGCCCTGGAACTTCCCTGCCGCGCTCGACCACGTGGTCGCGGGGCTGCCATCGAACATGTACTTCGGTGCCCGGTCGGCCTTGAGCTGGCTGGAGGCCTTCGCCCCCGTGATCTTGATCCCGACCGCCGGACCCGGCGGGATCGTCGCGGGCGGCACGGTGGGCTCCGTCGAGGGCTCCTGCGACGGCTCCTCGCCGGGCGTCCCGGCCGCGGCCGTCTCCGCGGGGCTCGGCGCCTCGGAGGAGGCTTCGCTCGATGGGTGCGGGCTCGTGCCGACCGTCCCCCCGCCGAGACCCCCGCCGAGCAGGAAGGCGGCGCCCAGGGCGACGACCGCCACGACCGCGACGACGATTCCCCCACCCAGGAGGAGCCGCGAGCGCCCCGTCGCGCTCGTCGCGGGGGGCGCGCCGGTCGCCGCCGCCGGAGGTGCGGCCGGGCGCGGCGGCATGGGGAAGTCCCAGGCCGGCTTCCCGGGGTCCGCCCCCGACGCGGCCGCGCCGGCGGCAGCCGGCGGGCCCAGCCGGCCGCCGCACGAGATGCAGAAGCGCCGTCCGGCCGGGTTCGCGTGTCCGCAGACCCCGCACGTGACACCGCTGGCGGAGCCGGCCGGTGGCGCGGCGGCCGGCACGGGTGCGGCCGGCGCGGGTGCGGCGGGTGGCGCGGCGGCCGCCGCGGGTGCGGCGACCGGCACGGGTGCGGCCGGCGCGGGCGCGGCCGGCGCGGGCACCTGGCTCCCGGCCGGCACCTCCTCGGCGGCCTCCTCTGCCGCGAACTCCAGGAACGCGCCGCAGCTGCCGCAGAAGGCGTCGCCCGGAACATTCTCCGTGCCGCATTTCGGACAGATCATTGGCGCGCTGGTCCTCCCGGAAGATCTCGGGACGATGGTACCCCGGGGCTCGCGCGGCCATCGATCCCCCGGCGCGAGCCCGAGGGTCGGCGACCGGCCCGCCTCACCGGCGGAGGACGATGACGCGGTCGGTGCGGTCGCGGAACGTCTGCGTCGAGACCAGGGGTGGGGTTCCCGTGGGCCGAGTCACGAGGAAGCGGGCCGTCGGCGACTCGAACCCAGAGAGGTCGACGGTCGCCCGCAGGTCCCGCGGGCCGACGACGTCGTTGGGCAGCACGAGCACCTGTGCGATGAACGCGCCCTCCGCGTCGGTCTGCGCCATGGTGAGGGGGACGGGCGTGATGCCCTTGGTCCACGCGAACGTGACCGGGTAGTTGCGGGGGAACCCCGTTCCCCGCGCGATGACGACCGTTCCCGGTGGTCCTGACGGAGGCCGGAGTGTCAGGCGCGGGGCCTTCGCCCGCTCGGCCTGCAGCGGGACCGGGTACGGGTCCTGGGCCGAGCTGTTGGCCACCAGCATCGTGGCCACCCGCGAGGGCGCCGTCGCCACGGCGAAGAGCAGGCCGACCGAGCATCCGGCCCCCGGGGGCAGGGTCCGCCCCGAGCACGTGTCCACCACCGGCAGGAAGTCGGCTGCGTCCCGGCCGACGATCGACACGCCGGTGATGGAGAGCGGCGCCGTCCCGACGCTGGTGACCGTCACGGTCTGGAGGGCGTTCTTGAGGTCCCCCAGCACGATCACGCCGAAATCGACCGGGTTCGGGTTGGCCGTGATCGCGGGCTTCCGCTCGGGCAGGGGTTTCGGCCGTTCGCGAATGCGGGCGAAGACGTCGCTCACCTGGTTCGTGTCGTCGCGGACGAGGTTGGTGGCGAGGGAGTCGAAGACGACGAGGTCGCCGTTGGCGGCGAGGGAGGGCCGCTGGCTGCTGTCGTCGGCCTCGGTGTTCTCGACTCCCACACTGACGCGGGCCAGCCGATCGTCGGCCGGGCCGTTGAGGAAGATGTCGTAGGGGGCCGACCGCTCCGACCGCGCGGCCTGCCGGCCGTTCGTGTCGCCCGGGACGAGGTTTGTCGCCCGGGAGGCGAAGGCGATCAGCCGTCCGTCCGTCGAGACGGCCGGCCAGCTGCTGGAGTCGTCGGCCTGGCCGCCGTCGGGCGGCACCGACACGCGACGGATCGACGCCAGGTCGGCACGCACGAAGACGTCGGTGGCTTCGTTGGTGTCGCCGGACACCAGATCAGGCGCCAGGGAGTCGAAGGCGACCACGCGCCCGTCCGCGGACATCGCGGGGTGGTCGCTGTCCCCGCCTCCCGGGACGTCTCCGACGGCCCCGGGGACGGCGGGCGTGGACGAGATGAGGGTGGTCGTCCGGGTCAGGCGGTTGCGCAGCCAGATCTGCTTCGGCCGAGGGACGGATACGATGATTGGCCCGACCGACGGGCCGTCGGAGGTCCCTCCCTCGGGGCTCCGGTAGACGTCGGGACTGGGCGAGGGGAAGCTGCCGAAGTAGCCACCGAAGTCGCTGTTGAAGTCGCTGTTGAAGGTGAAGTTGCTCAGGATCGGCGCGAAATCGCTCAGGATCGGCAGGTAGAAGAAATCGTGGCTCGACGAGAAGGCGACCAGGTTGCCGTCTGCCGAGACCGCGGCGGTTCCGAACTCGACGGGCCCCGGGAAGGGATCCGTCTGGTCGGTCTTGGCGCTCACCGCCTCGATGAGCCTCGTCGAGAAAGTCAGCGCGTAGTAGCCGTCGACCAGGTTGGCGGCGAAGTCGCCATAGGGCTTCGCGAGGAACACGAGCACGCCGCCGTCCGCCGAGAGGCGCGGGTGCAGGCTGGCCGCGTTCGCGAAGGCCGAGGCCGCGAAGCCGTCGCCGCGAAGGTCCTCGCCCACGAGCGGGTACGAGAGGCCGATGCCCCGGCGCCACAGGATGAGGCGTGGCGCGGCCGCGCGGCCGGGCGTCAGGGTGAAGGCGACCATGTTGCCGTCCGCGGAGATCGTCGGCTCCTCGGCGAGGACCGGCGGCTTGGGTGGACCCTCCCGCGTCGAGAAGCGCTCGGGCGGGTAGATCTGGATGGTCGCCCCCGCCACCCGGTCGCGGAGCAGGATCCGGTCGTTCTGCTGGGCGAAGCCGACACCCGCCAGCCCGGCGCGGAAGACCACGAACCGGCCATCCGGGGTCACGGCGGCCTGATCGGCCTCGAGCCCCGCCAGCTGGCTCTCGTCGTCGGCGACCGAGACCCGCTCGTTCGTCCCGGGGGTTTCCAGCGAGATGGCCACCGGAGCGGCAGGTGGCGCGGCGGTCGGTTGCCCGGGTCGAACGGCAGCTGCCCGGACTGGCGACGGCTCGGGCGTCGGGTTCGACACGGTTGCCAGGGCA
>Ga0256868_10001876_pt1 | contig 11188 bp, 10 predicted proteins | sample RVTome_13_FD_187341 | JGI IMG/M metagenome (GOLD analysis project Ga0256868, IMG submission 187341) | Soil microbial communities from uranium-contaminated site in the Upper Colorado River Basin, Wyoming, United States - RVT92D227 HiSeq ... | reverse complement strand
GGCTCATCATCTCTATAATTTTGACTTCTTTTTCAGTCATCTCTTTTTTTAAAAGCTCTCGTCCCGGGCCGGACTGGTAGTAGTCCTTCTGGGAGGTCTGCACATAGTTCCGAATAAAATCGGAAATCCGCTTTACGTTTTCGGGATCATAACCATCCTTGGGACCAAAGCCGAGGCGGTCCATATCCACGAGCAATTTGCCGATGATGACATCATCCTGGGAATAAACCGGTTGCCCGTTTTTGATTTTAGCCGTGATAACCTTCCATTCCTCCATTTTGGTGAGCCATTTGTTTGAGAGTCCTGTTGCCTCCTCAAAGGTCTCACTGCCAGTAATCTCGCTGGTAAGGAGCCGCTCAAGGGGCTTGAAGTATTCATTCAACAATTGAAAGGATGATTTTTCGAAGAGGGATTGTCTTTTCTGTTCCTTGATGATTTTTTTAATGACGGAGAGAGGCAGGAAGTAATTTTTCTGAAGTTTTTTTATGATCTGGATCTGCTCCACATAACTCGCATTATAATCCGTCCTGTTTTTCCCTTTTTTATGAGGTCTCCGCAACACCCCTTCTCGGAGGTAATAATGAATGGTCTCTTTTGGGACGCCTGTGCGTTCGGCAAGTTCGCTTATTTGCACTTTTTCCCCTGTGGTTAGGCCGATTTTGATCCCAAAACGCTGCCATCATAGACAGTTTCTTTGTATCATGTCAACAAAAATCTGTTCGTTTTTTCTATAAATTTTTTTACTATCTATGAATAATCATAGCAGCCCACAGACAATCTGCAATCTCACAGTCAGCAAGCTAATATAAACTGTATTTAATTACAACTACTTACGTATTATTTCTTTTTTGATGGCGGCGCGCGTCAGGGATAACGCCTCGGTATCCGCAAATACCAGCCGTTGAGTGTAGAGTAAGGCTCCATATGGTAATCTTTGTTGACACACTATCGCCTTTTTCATATACTCTTTTTACCTCAAAGCGAGTTGTTAAAAAAATGGATAAGCGTCTGAAAGAAAAGGTGGCTATTGTCACTGGTGCCGGTCAGACCCCGGGCGATACCATCGGCAATGGAAGGGCGATCGCTATCCTTTTTGCCCGCGCCGGGGCAAAGGTCATGCTCTTGGACCGCCGTCTCGATTCAGCCCAGGAGACCCAAGCTTTGATCGCGCAGGAAGGAGGGGAGTCCTTCGCCTTTGCCGCCGATGTCAGCAAGGCGGATGACTGCCGCCGCATGGCCGAAGAGTGTTCGGTACGGTGCGGTCGAATAGACATCTTGGTCAATAATGTCGGGACTGGCGGGGAGGACTTGGGTCCGGTTAAACTGAAAGAAGAATCATGGGAGCGCATCTTTAACGTGAACTTGAAGAGCATGTTTTTGACCTGCAAGCACGTCCTGCCGTACATGGAGCGGCAGGAGAGCGGTTCCATCGTGAATATCTCCTCGGCGGCGGCAGTCTGCGCCGTCTCCATGCTGGCCTATAAGACCTCCAAGGCGGGGGTCAATGCCCTAACCCATTCCCTCGCCATGGAGTATGCCAAAAAAGGGATTCGGGCCAATGTCATCATGCCCGGCCTGATGAATACGCCCATGGCCATCGAAGGGATTTCCCAATTTCGCGGAATCAGCAAGGAAGAGCTGATTAAAAGACGAAACAGCATGGTCCCCTTAAAGGGCGGGATGGGCACGGGCTGGGATACGGCCTATGCAGCCCTTTTCCTGGCCTCGGATGAGGCCAAGTTCATAACCGGCGTGGTCCTGCCTGTCGATGGCGGTCAAAGCGCGAGGATCGGATGATCCGCAGGATCCCTCCGCGAATCTCTGTCTAAGAAGAGAGGCACAACAATGGCGCGGGTAAGTCTGATAGACAATGAGTCGGCTGCTCCGGAATTCCAGGAAACGTTTCGACAGATGGAGGAAAAGGGTCGCCGCGTCCTGAACCTCTTTCGGATCATGGCCCACTCGCCCCAGGTCGGTTCTCACTTTCTGCAATTGGGCAGGGCAATCCTTTTGCAAGGGGTCGTCCCTCCCACCCTGCGGGAGTTGGCCATCCTGCGGGTTGGCCAACTAAACCAGGCAACCTATGAATGGACCCAGCATGTACCTATTGCCCTGCGCGTCGGCGTGCGGCAGGCGCAGATCGATGCCCTATCGGCCTGGGAGGATTCTCCGGAATTCAACGAGAGAGAAAAGGCTATCCTCAGGTACACCGACGAAGAAACCAAAAATATCCGGGTAAAGGACGAGACCTTTGCCGCTGTCCGGGCAATCTTAACGGAAGAGGCTGTTGTAGAGCTTACGACAACGATTGGTTATTACAGCATGGTCTGCCGGATCCTCGAAGCCCTCCAAGTAGAACTGGAATAAAAGGGCCTTAAGCAATGGATCTGCATCTCAGGGGCAAGGTTGCGCTCATCACCGGCGGTTCCAAGGGCATCGGACGAGCGTGCGCTGAAATATTGGCCTCCGAAGGCTGCACCCTTCATCTCGCTGCACGAGACGAGGCAGTCCTGCGCCAATCAAAGGAGGCGATCGAAGCGAGCTTCGGCGTATCCGTTGTCATCCACCCCGTTGATCTCAGCCGAGGCGACGAAGCCCGCGCCCTCGGAGAGGCCTGTGGGGAGAGCGACATCCTGGTCAATAGTGCCGGCGCCATTCCGAGAGGCGATCTGTGGCACATAGAAGAACCTCAATGGCGCGAGGCCTGGGATCTCAAGGTGTTCGGCGCTATCAATCTATGCCGGACCATGTATGCCCACATGCGCTCCCGCGGAAAAGGGGTCATCGTTAACATAATAGGTGCGGCTGGGGAGCGGCCCCGGCTTGACTATATTGCCGGGGGCGCAGGCAATGCCGCCCTCATGGCCTTCACCAAGGCCTTGGGCGCACGCAGCATGCGAGATGGCATCCGCGTGGTCGGGGTTAACCCCGGGTTAATAAAAACAGAAAGGCTGGAAAAACTGCTGCAGGGTCTCGCTCAAGCACGGCTTAACGACCCCGGACGCTGGCAGGAGCTTATGCCCAAAGACCCACCGCCGGGAGAACCCTCGGATGTGGCCAATCTGGTCGCCTTTCTCGTCTCGGATTGCGCCAAACAGATCACCGGCACCATCGTCACCGTCGACGGCGGCTATACGGCAACGTAACGTGATGTCGAAGATCCCCTTGGGGCCTATGGTCCCCTTGGGATCAAAGAGCACGGGGGCTGGGAAGACCCCCGTGGGTCGAACCATGCCGACTCTCTATTATGTAACTCCCGCGTGCTTCTTCATGTCGAGCGTCTATCTGATTTCCGTGTCCGTGGCGGGGACAGCTGCCTCTTATCCCCCTATCGTTGCTCTTTACACAGCCTCGGATCCGCCTTGGGCAGGATCTTCCCCTTCGGTATCCTGTAAGACATCCCTACACTGGAGCACCCTTTGTACGCGTAGTAAGGGGGGATGTTAAAGTACTGCCTCTGTTGTGCCGGCGGCACAAAGATCTGCACATGGAGATCCTGGATCACTTTGTGGTCGCACGCCCTCATCTCCAATATTTTCCCGTTGCTAAACTGGCAGATATCCCCCTCAAAGACCTTGATGATCTTTTCGGGATTCGTGCTTCCGGCCCTTTGAATGACGCTCAGGAGCCAGTAGGTCTGTACCATCCATGAGCTCAGGTTCCCCCCACTATGTTCGTATAGCCTGGTGTTGTAGGGCGGTCCCCATTTTCCGGACGCCCAGAGATCATGCCAGGCCTTATAGAACTTGATCTGCTCGGGTGTCTTGAAAACTGGGGCCTCGGTCCCAAACTGACTAATATTGACCAACCCCTTGGTCCCCTCCACCCCCACCTCGTGGAGGAAATTGGGTTCGTTGAGGTATATATTGGCAAAGGGGAGCTTAATGCCCATCTGCCTCGCCTGCTTGAGCAGGTTGGCCGCGTCCGGCATCCAGTCGCCGGTAAAGATCACCTCGGCTTTGGAGGCCTTGATCTTGGTTAGATACGGGGCAAAGTCGGTTAAAAAGAGCCGGTGGTAGTCTTCTCCGACGATCTTGGCTTCAGGATAATATTCCTGCAGTCCCTTTTTAAACCCCTCGGCCACGGAGTGCCCGAAGAGGTAGTCCTGGCAGATGATGTAGAATCGCTTTTCCTTCTTTCGTATCTGGCCGTAAAAATAGCCGAAGGCACGCCCTATCTGCTCGGTTGAAAAAGAGGTCATGAAGGAATAGCGGGTGAAGTTTTCGGCGTCATAGAGCTCATCGGAGAGCGAGCTGGTACACAAGGCAATGACCTTGTACTTATCAGCCACCTGGTTGATGATCTTCATCAGATGGCTGCCGTCGGTGCCCCAGAGCACGTGGACCTTCTCCTGCAAGACCATCCGCTCGCATACCTTTTTACAGACATCGACCCTGGACTGGTGGTCCGCCTTGATCACCTGAACGAATTTCCTTTTGCCGTCCACCAGGATCCCCCCCCGTTTGTTGACGTCATGGGCCGCCCATTGGACACAGATCCAGTAGACCTGTCCAGCGAGAGCAGCCGGCCCGGAAAAAGAGGCTACCACCGCGATCTTGATGGTATCGCCGGTATGCACCACCGGGTTGTTGGGATCGAAGTCGGACATGTCCGCCATATCTTTTATGTCAAATGCGACATTGACCTCCTTGGCCTGCGCCAGGCCAAGCCAACAGAGACAACATACAACGACGATCCCCGCAAACAGCCTTCGAGTTATCCGCATCTTTTCCTTCCTCCTTCCCGCAACGAGGGGTACAGGGTTACATATCCCTCTGGGAATCGGTCCATGCTGAATTCTTGATAAGGGTAACGATATCCGCATCAAAATATGGCTCAAAGACACACCTACGCACTATAAGGTGCAACGCTTACCCTTAAAAATCGAATGGTTATCTAGGTCGGAGCCAAGGCATCCACGATATGCCGATAGAGGCTTGCTTTCTTGCCAATTGTTGCTTTCTTTGTTTCAAATCTTGCTTTTTTTGTCTCTACGCTTGACAACACCGCCCCAGCATTGTCATCGCGCGCTGGTGAACAGGTCTCTGACGGTAACTGCCGCCGGATTATAGAACTGGGCGCAGATGCCAAAGGCAATGGCGACCAACAGTATCAGTAGAAATCCCCACCACGTCGCTCCCAAGATACTCATCTCCCAATTGCCCTCTTTGACCCGCCTGACCTTGCGGGAGAGACCCGTGACGAGAAGCACCTGAAATGCCGCCTCCGATAATATGCTCGGCGCGCACCAGATCAGATAACCACCGACGATGACGACGGAGAATACCAAAACAGCCAATAAAACGATGGCAAGTAATTTCAAGAAGCCTTCGTCCCCGATACCCGATAAGCCATCGAGAAGGCTCCCTCCGCCCCCTTTGGCGCCCCCTGCTACGCCGGGATCTGCGCCGACCCCTATTGGCACGGCTACGCTGGGGTTACTGTCGGCGAAGGCGCCTCCGGATCCACCGCCGCCTGATGCACCCCTGCCAAAGCCAGCGAACCGGGGTGCCCCGCTGCTCGACCCGGAGCCGCGAAACGAAGGCATCAGATCACCCCAACCGGAGCCACCTCCGCCTTTACCCTTCTTCATCCTCGCTCGCCTTCCTATGCCGATGTACAACAGCCATAACTTGATGAACAGAAAAAACAGGAGGTATGAAAGGATAATCGCTATGCCGTAGCGAACGGGCATGCGGGAGACGCCGAGCAGGCTTAAGAGCTTGGAGCAAATAACACCGCTGACCACCGTTGCCGAGAGGATGAGCATCATATGAAAGCGAACGAAATATGACTTTCGGATTCTCTCGGCCAATCTTCGCTTAAGCTCAGCCCTCTTGATGAGATCTTTTCCTATCATTCCGGACCTATCGATTATCAGGCATCAGGGCAACGCGTCTGGTGCGCCGACAGGTGATCTACTGATCCCATCCTTTGATGAGGCAGTAAAGAATATAAGCGCCGACGATGGTGCCGATGGGGAAACCAAACAAGAGGAGGACGCCATATGCAATTCCAACTGTCCGCCCCCATTCCCTATGTTGCTTAATGGCTGTCCCCAGGACCAGCTGGAAAAACACAAATAACACGATAAGTGCCATGACAATGACTACCACGGCAATAGGACCCGCCTCAGCCGGCTGCGGCTTAGCGACCAAGGGAATTATAACAGCCGCAGCAATTGCCAGCACACTGATGCCGGATATCCACGCCATCAAGCGGATAACCCTTCCGGCCTTTTCATAAAGCTTGAGCTTTTTAGCCATTTTTTCCTCTTTAATGAGTTAATCAATATCTATAAAAGTTCCTTATAATACCTGAACGGCGTTCTATTTGCCAGATAAGAAAATGGCGAACCAGGGGCTGAAGCAGAACACGCCCTTCTTATCAGGCACCTGCCTGTACCTTTTTCCTGCTGGTTAGTCGGTACCGCTCAAAGGGGAAGTCAGTGCCTTCATGACGTGGTATAGACTGCCGACGCATAACCCGTCGGCACGATCAGCAAAATACCGCTGGTTGAGAAGGTCACCGGTCATGTCTTCGAGATGCCGAAAGCCCATGCCGCAGAGCTCCTGCGCGAGGGCACTCGGATAAAAGAAGGTGAGCCAAGGCTCTCCCGCTGCCTTGACGCGCGCGGCTATAAGCTTGAACAACAGCCGCTGCATCGGGCCGAGCGCGGATCCCGGGATGGCGTAGTCGAAAACAACCCCTCCTGTCCGGCCCGAGAGGCCCGAGATTGCACGCAAAGTCGCCATTGCTGCCTCAGGCCGAAGGTATGGCATAACACCCAACCAGGAAAAGAACGCTCCTGCTTTGGGATCAAACCCGCCTCTTACCAACTCCTGCGCAAGACCCTGCTCCTCAAAATCAACAGGCACAAAGGTCAGATTACCGGGCAAGGGAATGCCTGCCTGCTCCAGCTGCTCGCGCTTCCAAGTTTGGCTTGCCGGATAATCTACCTCAAAAACGTGCAAGGCCGACAGGGGATACGAATTGCGGAAGGCAAAGGTATCGAGCCCTGCTCCCAGGATGACATACTGCCCGGCGCCGGCAGCCATACACTGGGCGAGGGTCTCTTCGGCCACACGGCTCCGCACAGCCAGCAAGGCCCGGAGATAGGGTGCCAGTTTGCTTCGCTCAAACTGACAGGGGTCAGCCCGGAGAGCGGCCTCTTGCTCCGGCCCCAGGATTGGCAAAGCAAACGGATCCGCGAAGACAAGCGGTGAGTCGAGAATCTGATGAGCTGCACGCTTAAGGGCCGTCCTCAGGGCGGTATGGCTAGGTCGGGCGGAGATCACAGGCTGTTTCCTTCTCTATAAGAAAAAAAGGGAAGCTCTTCCTAATCTTCTTAAGAAGAACAATATTTCGCGAGCGTCCCCTATTCTCTTGCTTCGGCGATGATGGTCTTCCACATCTCGTTCGCCGCTTCGACAAAGGACTGCGCATCAATCAGGGGTTGCGTGATTCTTTTTAATGTGTCGGGCGAGACTTTCATAGAACGTACCAACTCCCGCCCTGCCTGAATTGTCGCATCCAGTATGTCATCTAGTTGATCTTTAAAAAAAGGGTGCGTCATGGCTTCGGCAGCAGGTCTGCAGATTTCAGCCAGAAGCCTTCGGCCGGGAGCGCTGTAAAGATACCGCACGTGCGTTGACAGCGCGCCGAAATGACCCTCGTCCGGCATCCCGGAAACGGAGAGCATCACAACTGCCGGAACCTTATGGCGCAGGGGGTGAAACATGCGTCCTTCGTGAATCTCGAAAAAAGGCTGATTCGACGGAAGCGTGCGTTCGATAAAGGCCTTCAGCGTTGCCGTCATGGCGTAGTGATACAGGGGCGTTGCGTAGATAACGACGTCCGCTTCCCGCCACTTCGGAAACAGATCGTTGGACATGTCGTCCTTATGAACGCAAGTTCCGGGTGTCTTGGTCCAGCATGTGTAGCAGCCTATGCAATTCTTGACCGTTTTCTCACGCAGAGCAACCATCTCGACCTCAGCGCCGGCATCACGCATGCCTTTGATAAGATGATTCAACATCAATTCGGTCTTACTCTGATCGCTGCTACGCGGGCTGGAATTGAGTGCCAATACCTTCACGTTACATCTCCTTTGCCATTTCTCTCGTAATAATAATTATACAGACTGCGTAAAACGGTAAACGCAGACTGTTTCTTTCTGCATAAGAAGTTAATGTGTTGTGGAGGATTGTCGGCTTTGTAAAGGCCCCAGGAGCATGAGCCGGGTATCGGCCAAGTGGATTCGATTGGAGTGATGATATGAAGTAAGACTCTGTCATCATGCCTTGCTCCTGTCTTTGGGAACAAACGAGAGGTTACTTGGCACGTCACATGAACGCTTATAAATTATTCAATTTGTCCACAGTCCGAAATAACTATCTTCTTGGAAGTTCGACCACTTTCGGATCCGTATTTTTCGATCGCCTGAATTACATCCAGTCCTTCTACAACCTTGCCAAAAACCACATGTTTGCCATCAAGCCACTCTGTTTTGACCAATGTAATAAAGAATTGAGAACCATTGGTATGAGGACCGGCGTTAGCCATACTTAAAATTCCAGGTCCGGTATGTTTTAATCTAAAATTTTCATCGGCAAATTTGTCACCATAGATTGACTTGCCGCCGGTTCCGTTGTGGTTTGTAAAATCACCCCCCTGACACATAAAACCATTAATGACCCTATGAAAAGTGCTTCCCTTGTAACCAAATCCAAGTTCTCCGGTGCATAGTGCCCTAAAGTTCTCAGCTGTCTTCGGCACTACATCGTTTGCCAACTCAAAAACGACCCTCCCCAATGCCAGAGGTGGCCCCTTGGCCAGTTTATCGTCGGCGGTAATGTCAAAAAAACATTTTACAGGCATAATCATCTCCTTATATTTTTTAAATCTTAAAGCAATTAAGAATGGGACGGGCTTATTTCCGCTCCACCAGCCTCCGGAACTCCGCTTCATCGATGATGGTAAGGCCTAGCTCTTTGGCCTTGGCGTACTTGGACCCCGGCTCTTTTCCCACCACTACATACGCCACCCCCTTGCCTGCACTCGTGGCCACCTCACCCCCGAGCCCCTGCACCAGGTCCTTGGCCTCGTCCCTGCTCATCCCCTCAAGGGCACCGGTAAAGAGGAAGGTCTTGCCCTGCAAAGGCAACGCTCTCTTGGCGCTTGGCTCGGCTATCGTTATGCCTGCCTTTTGCAAGCGTTTGATTACCTCTCGATTTTTTTTGTCGTGGAAAAACCCATAGACGCTCTGCGCCACCTCCGGCCCGATACCAGGAATATTTTCCAGCTCTTCTGCGGTGATCTTATAGAATCGGTCGAGTGCAGGCAATTCGCGGCCCAGCACCTGGGCGATGTGTTCCCCCACATGCCTCATGCCCAAAGCGTAGAGGAAGCGGGCGAGGCTCGGGTGCTTGCTCTTTGCCAAAGCCTTGACGAGATTTTCCGCCGACCGAGCTGCCATCCTCTCCAAAGAGGCGAGGTCATCCTGGGTGAGATCGTAGAGGTCGGCGATGTCCTTGACCATGCCTTTGTCCACCAATTGCTCGATGAGCTTTATTCCCAGGCCGTCGATATCCATCGCCCGCTTGGAGGCGAAGTGTTTGATCCTCCCCTTCAATTGTGCAGCGCACGAGATGCCGACGCAGCGGTGGGCAGCCTCACCAGGCAGGCGGACCACATCTGAGCCGCACACCGGACAGTTTTCGGGCATGACAAACCTGCGCTCAGCACCGGTACGCTTGGAGGTAATGACCTTGACCACCTCCGGGATCACATCCCCTGCCCTGCGCACCACGACAATATCGCCGATCCTGATGTCTTTTTTTGCGATCTCATCCTGATTGTGCAGCGTCGCCCGCTTGACCTCCACCCCGCCGATCCTCACCGGCTCCATCAAGGCCACCGGCGTTAAGGCTCCGGTGCGCCCCACCTGCGCCCTGATCTCGATAATCCGGGTGGTTGCCTCCTTTGCCGGGAATTTGTACGCCACGGCCCACCGCGGGCTGCGGGAAACCTCCCCCAGCCGGCGCTGGAGCGCAAAGCTGTCCACCTTGATCACCACCCCATCCATTTCGTATAGCTGTCCTTCGCGCTCGGCATTTATTTCCTTATAATAGACAACGGCCTCCTGAATATGCTTGCAGCGGCGCACCAGGGGATTGGTCCTCAACCCCCATTCGGGCAGGGTTTGAAGCACCTCCCACTGGCTCTCAAAGGTCCTTCCCCGCACCTCGCCGACGCCGTAGCAGAAGATCTTGAGCGGCCTCTGGGCAGTAACCGCAGAGTCGAGCTGGCGTAGCGACCCAGCTGCGGCGTTGCGGGGGTTGGCAAAGAGGGGCTCACCCAGCCGCTCCTGCCGCTTGTTGAGTGCCTTAAAATCAGCTAACTCCATATAGACCTCGCCCCTGACCTCCAGCCTCTCTGGCGAAGCCATCTTGCGCTCGATGAGGTGCAGGGGTATAGTCTTGATGGTCCTCAGATTTTTGGTCACGTCCTCGCCAGTAAAGCCATCCCCCCTGGTGGAACCCGCGGCAAGCTCCCCGCGCTCATAGATCAATTCAACAGCCACCCCATCCAATTTGGGCTCGGCCACGTACGTTATATCCGCATCGGTCTTAAGGAAGCGTTTGACGCGCTGGTCGAACTCGATGACTGCCTCCTCCTCCATAGCATTGGCCAGGCTCAGCATCGGTATGGTGTGGGGCACCTGGCCGAACGCCTCCAGGGGAGCGCTGCCTACGCGCTGGGTGGGGGAGTTGGGGGTCTTGAGCTCGGGGTATGCCTGCTCCAGCCCTTCCAGCTCCTTCAGCAGGGCGTCATACGCGGCATCGGAGATCTCCGGGTCATCAAGGACATAATAACGGTAATTGTGATACTCAATCTCCCTGCTGAGCAATGCTGCCCGTTTCTCTGCCTCTCGCGGAGCCATAGCGCTCTCCTCACGTTGATGGTGTTGAGTCAAAAAACATTGTAGATTTGGGGCTCCTCTTTGTCAACAAACCCCTGCAGGGGAAATCCAGGTTGACTTCCGCGACTGGTTTGGGCACAATAGCCGTGGAAGTGGATAGGTCCCTGGTGGGCCTCCTGGACTTCAAATCCAGAGGCGGGTGTAAGCCATCCGCGGCGGGTTCGATTCCCGTACACTTCCGCCATTGTTATTGCCCTAGGGAAA
>Ga0256868_10001875_pt1 | contig 11191 bp, 10 predicted proteins | sample RVTome_13_FD_187341 | JGI IMG/M metagenome (GOLD analysis project Ga0256868, IMG submission 187341) | Soil microbial communities from uranium-contaminated site in the Upper Colorado River Basin, Wyoming, United States - RVT92D227 HiSeq ... | reverse complement strand
AAGCAATTATACGGCTCTGTGGTAGTAAACAATTAAGAGAAGAGATGGGTAAAAATGGTTTCAACAGGGTATCAAATCTCTATACTTTTGATAAATTTATTGGAAGTTATAGAAATATTTATAAAGAATTTGAGAAATAATTATGGCCGGTATTGGATTTGAACTTAAAAAATTATTCAAAGGTAAAGGCTTTTTAAGCAGCATAAAGGCATATCTTTACTCAGCCCTGGTCTCGGTAGGTCCATTTGTACTATGTGTAATAATGATTGTATCTATTCAGCTGTTCCTGAATTTTATGGATGTACCGTTAAAGGAAAAAGAGCTTTTTATTGCTACTGTAGTATACACCTTTATTTTTGCCCAGATTATTACCAGTGGTTTTACGATGATAATTACAAGATTTATTTCAGACATGCTTTACAGTAAAAAACTCGGATATATCCAGCCGTCTTTATATGGAATAATAAGTATAGTAACACCGATAGCTTCAATACCTGCAATAATATTTTTATGGAAATCACCCTTACCGATCGAGATAAAATTAGTAAGTTATTTATTTTTTATGGAACTTATAATTGTTTATTTAATAATGGTATATCTTACTGCATTAAAAGATTATATGAGAATAGTAAAAAGCTTCATATGGGGAGTGCTTATTGCGCTGACTCTGGCTTTTATATTTATAAAATACACAGGTTTGAATAAAGTATTCACTATGCTGCTTTCAATGGATATAGGTTTTCTTATTATCATAAGCCTTTTAATTACATATCTAAAAAAATTCTTTGGGGCATCGGAAGAAAAATCTTCGAATAAATACTACTCTTTCATTGCTTATTTTGATAAATATATATCTTTGTTTTTAATATCTTTTCTATATACTATGGCCCTATATTCGCATAATTTCATTTTCTGGAGCAGTAACCTTGGAGTCAAAATAGCTTCGACCTACGTTTTTGCGCCGACTTATGATGTACCCACTTTTTATGCTTTCCTGTCCATAATACCATCAATGGTGGTCTTTGTAATCTCAGTTGAAACCTCATTTTATGAAAAATACCGTAACTATTATTCTCTTATAACAGGTAAGGGCAGCTTTACGGAGATTGATGATGCCCAAAAAAGTATGACCAGGGTATTATGGGCTGAAATAAGGAATCTTATGGAAATCCAGATACTCTTCTCCATAATTTTTATTGTAGCTGCATTTTATTTATTTCCACGGATGGGACTGACCAGATTTTCTTTTGATATATTTATGCTGCTTATTCTGGGAGCATACTGTGACATTATTCTCCTCATAATAATTTTAATTCTGTTATATTTCGAAGATAGAAAAGGTGCTTTAGTCATATCAATAATATTTTTAATCACTTCTGTTTTATTTACAAGCGGTACATTGATACTTGGAGAGACTACATACGGATTAGGATTATTCCTATCAACATTTTTTACTCTCATTGCAGGATTTATAAGATTGAGAATATATTTAGATAACATACATTACCATACTTTTTTAGGTCAGCCAGTTATTTACAGAGAGATTAAAGGAGTTTTTGGCAGACTGGTTGATACAATCTACAAATCCAGATAGGCATGCAATTATCCGGATTAAACAAATTTTTTATTTTTTAACTGTTTTGCAAGTATAAAAGCTTTTTTTATAAAAAAAGAAAAAAGAAATACCACCGCCAGGATTATAATTATAGTTGCTCCCGATGCCAGATCCAGTAAATAAGAAATCCACAGACCGGTTAGAGTTAAAATAATTCCAACAACAATCGAGCTGATTATCAATTTCTTTATATTATAGGTAAACTGCCTGCATATTGATGATGGTATGGTAAGCAGTGCGATAACAAGGATGATACCCACAATTCTTATAAGAATAACAACACATAAAGCAACCATGCAGAGAAGCACCAAATATAAAACCCTATTTGGAATGCCTACTACCGTTGAAAATTCTTCATCAAAGGACATCGCATTAAACTCCTTGAAAAATAAAGCAACAATTAAAATGATTATTAAATTCATTGCAAGCATGATATACAGGTCAGATACAGGAATAGTCAGAATGTTTCCAAATAAATAACTGAAAAGATCCGGTGCATAACCGGGAGTCAGATTAATAAATATAATACCCAATGCCATTCCCACTGCCCATATTATTCCTATTGCCGCATCTTCACTTAATTTACTTCTTTTACTGATAAGCCCGACTGCAAGCGCAGAAAACAAACTGAAAGGAACAGCAGTTATTATCGGGTTTACTCCAAGTAAGTAACCCAGCCCAATACCTCCAAAAGCTGCATGTGATATGCCCCCGCTTATAAATACTATCTTTTTTATAACCACATAGGTGCCTACAATGCCGCATGCTATATTAACCAGAACTGTAGCTGCGATAGCATTCTTTAGAAACTCATATTGGAAAATTTCCATTATTTCTTATGTCTCTCCAGTACCCTATGCGGTATCCCATGAGCCAGTATTTCCACGGGACAGTTATAAGCTTCTTTAAGTTTACCTAAACTGCCTTCTTTTGGGCCATGATAGAACAACTTCCGGTTGAGGCAGAATACCCTGTCAATATAGATTGAAATCGCACCAATATCATGAGTCACAAATACAACAGCCATTGACTTATTTAGTTCTACAAATAATTCATAAATTGATTCCTGGGTTCCAGGGTCCACACTTGCCATTGGTTCATCAAGCAAAAGCAATTCCGGTTCTCTTGTGATAGCCCTGGCTATAAGGACTCTCTGCAATTGACCGGCTGACAGCATACTTATATGCCTTTTTTGATATTCAAGCATCCCTACAGTTCCCAGCGCATCCAAAGCGGATTTCTTATCCTTTTCCGAATATTTTTTTACCGGTCCCCTATACCTTCCCATAATAACAGTATCAAATACGTTGATAGGAAAACTCAAATCAAAAAAGACATTCTGCGGTAGATAGCCAATCAATTTTCTACCTTCTGCCGGTTCCTTATCGAAGACTTTTACTGTTCCTTTATACGGTTTTAGCAGTCCCAGCATAATCTTAAGTAATGTAGTTTTCCCCCCGCCATTGGGACCCATTATAGCGATAAAATCATTTCGCTTTATCGAAAAGCTTATATTTTCCAGGACTGGCTCCTCCCCATAATAAAAGAATATATTTTTGAAATCTACGATAGTATCGTTTTTCACTTTAATTAATCCTTAAAATAATTAAATCTCATTCCATAACTCCGGCAAAGGCTCCTGCAGCTTTTCTTATATTTTCCACATAATTTTTTTCGAGTGAACTTATCAGGATAACAGAACCACCAATCTCTCTAGCTACGGTTTCGGCACTTTTAGTGCTGAATTCCGGAGAGGCGAAAATTACCTTAATGCCGTACTCTTTAGCCAGATCTATCAAATTTCTTATACCGGCAGCAGTAGGCTCCTTGCCCTCTTCTTCAATAGGTATCTGTTCAATACCGTAATCCAATGCAAAATAAGTCCAGGTAGGATGGAAAACCATTATTCTTTTATTTTCTTTTCCCGCAAATATACGGACAATTTCATCATCCAGCTTATCCAGTTCTGACAGGTAGCTGTCCAGATTTTTTTTATAATACTCCTGGTTTTCGGGATCTATTTGAGCCAAACCTTCATAGATATTTTCAACCATTATTTTTGCATTCAATGGTGAAAGCCATATATGAGGATCTACTCCCCTGAGGCTGCTTCCATCTCCACTAGTTTTATCATACTCGCTATATTCCATAAGTTCGCCATTTTTGTAGCTTAATGTAACAAGTTCCACACCCCTGGCACAATCTACCACCAGCATTTTCTCATTCATTTTAATTATTTTATCCATCCATACCAGTTCAAACTCAATTCCTGAACCAACTTTTATATACATTTTAGCTTTACTAACCTCTTGCAACTGCCCTGGAGTAATTTCATAAGTATGAGGATTGGCTCCCGGAGGAACCATAACCGTAACCATCACTTTATCCCCCCCGATTTTTTCTGTGAATCCGGCCTGCGGCAGTATGCTTACCACAACTCCGATTTTTTCACTATTGACATCTTTATCTACATCCCGAACGCAAGCTGGAAAAACCGCAATTAGAAAAACTAAAGTTATTATATAAGCTACTACCGTTAATATATGCTTCATCTCTTTTTACTGCAATTTTAAAAATAAGTAAAAAACACTACTTGCCTATAACATATATAGCAGGTAACAATTATAACATCTTCTATATCAATACTGTCAAACCTCATGTACGGCTGTTAAAAGCTGGAAATTTTAGATATTGGAAAGAATTATAAGATATCATCTGGCCTGCGGTTTAAAATCATCTGAACTTTTTAAATATCAATTCAACTTTTCCCGGCACATGACAAACTTCTCTACCAACATTGGATTAAATTGAGTTCCCGAACACCTCTTTAATTCTTCTTTTGCCTCCTCTTCGGAAATAGCTTCCTTGTAATGCCTGCCAAATGTCATAACATCATAAGCATCTACAATAGATGCAATGCAAGCATTAACAGGGATATCATTACCCTTTAGTCCCTGTGGATAGCCAGCTCCATTCCACCATTCATGATGTGATAGAATATCCTCAGCTATGGATGCAATTTGTGGGGTTGATTCAGCAATTTTATAACCTATTTCAGGATGCCTTTTTATAATCTTCCATTCCTTGGCAGTTAATTTGCCTTTTTTCATTAAAATTTTATCAGGTATGGCCACCTTACCTATGTCATGAAGGGTAGAAAGAAGTACCAGCTCATCCAATTTATTTTGTGGTAGATTGATAGCATTTCCGAGTTGTAAGATCAGTCTTTTAAGACGTTCTGCATGTTCTTTTGTCTCACGATTCTTCTCCCACAATATTCTTTCCAGTGAGGAAATAATAGAATTATAGATGCTCTTCCTTCTAAGCAATTTATTTTTATACATATTATTTTCCGCTTCTTTTATAACGTCTTTTAAATCCTGGCTCTGGCTTTCTCTTGTTGAAATCCCCAGAGAAATGTTTAAAGGTATTTTTTGGTCCTTAGTTTTTGAACAGATTTTCTTTATTTTATTTATTGCTTCTCCCACATCCTTTTCCGTAGACCGGGGCATGAGCATAAAAAATTCATCTTCTCCCCATCTTGCAATAATGTCTTCTTCACGGGAGCAGTATTTTAATATTTTCGCTACCCTTTTTAATAATTTATCCCCTTCATTATAACCGAATGCATCATTTACCAGTCTAAGCCCATTCAAATCACAAATTATAAAATTCAGGGGAAGCTCTCTATCCTTATAAATATTTAACAGTACTTTTTCAAAATAAGTTCTATTATATAGTTCCGTCAGTTTGTCGTGGAAACTGAGATATCTAATTCTTCTTTCTGCTTTTTTACGTTCATTGATGTTATTTAAAATCTCCATCCTGACTCTTCTACCCCGGTGGGTAATCTGCCTTCCGGTTACTTCAGCAAAGACTTTGCTCCCGGTATTCTTAAGCCCTGCTACCTCATAAGGTGCCTCACTATCCGATTTTATTTTATCTATCATTATTTCCTTGTATTCCGGGGCTATAAACTCCAGTAAATTTCTACCGACAGCATAGGAAGGACTGCAGCCAAACATAGAAGTAAAAGCGTTATTTACCCCTAAAATTATTCCATTATCATGAATAACAATCCCTTCCAATGAAGACTTGAAAAGTGTATTAAATTTTTCTTTACTCTCCTGGAATTGATTTTCCAGCTCCTTCTTTTGGGTAATATCTTTAATAATTATCTTAAAACCGGTAATTTTATTATCCTTATTTTTTAAAGGCCCAAAATAAACTTCCCCAAAAAGAACACCCCCATTTTTTTTATGTTGTGTAATTTCGAATGAACTGACTTCTTTTCCATCTAAAATAGCCTTAAATATTTCCAGGTACCTGGGGATTTCTTTTGAGCTGAGATTAACGCGCCTGGTAAAATACTTGCCAATTAATTTTTCCCTGGAATAACCAGAAAAATCCAGTACAGCATCATTACATGCTGTTATTATTCCCTTACTGTCTATTATAATAATACCAACGGAACCGGTTTCAAGCAGACTGTTGTATTTCCCTTCCTTTTCTATCAATGATTCTTTTAAATGATTGGACTCTTTCTCATATTTCTCAAGGTCAACGATTCTCTGGTTCATTTCTACCAGTTTCTCTATGAGTTGTTCTTTTGTAATCTTTTCGATATCCACTTTTTTATTAACCGGGCAGTTTTATTAATACAATTTTAAAATAAAAAAGTCAGAAGTGAAATCTTACTCCTGACTCTTTTAAGTCTTAAATTATTTCGTATCAATTTATACTTATAAATTATTTTTATTAAAAAATAGTAAACCCTCATTTAATCAATACTTACTTTTCTCTGCCAGATACTTATTTCTGAAATAAAATTATGATTTATTAGCCCTGCTCTCCCCCAGCTCTATTTTATCCTATCAGTCTAATGTTAACTTTTTTTCGTCTTCTCCATTATCTTGTAATAACAGTGCTTCTTCTTCGTCTTCATTACTATATTCATCATTTCCTGCCGCTTTTTCGATACCTTCATTTATATCTAAATTATCATTAAAATTATTTTGCAGTATTTTACCACCTTCGTTTAAATTCTCTTCATCAATCTTTTTTAAAAACAGCTTAAGTTCCTCTGAAATTAATTGCTTGATTCTGTTTTTAAACTCATCATACTTATACTGCAGGTAATTTATATCCTCTTCCAATTCCTGCTTCTTCCTTAACAATTCCTTATAGGACTTCTCCAGTTCCATTCTCCTGTGCTTAAAGCATTCTTCAACCCTGTCTTTCTTTTCAGTCTCTTCTTCCACCGGTATTTCCGTTGTATTACCTGTACCGGTTTCATATGTTGTATCCTTTCTCCCTAAACTGTCCAGAAATTTTTCCAGATCTTCTTCCCTTATCTTTATAGCTTTCTCTACTTTTATAGCAGGGATCTTTTTTAATGTAATCATATTTATTACTTCCTGCTCGCTGATTCCAAGCATATTAGTAGCTTCTTCAATAGTATAAAATCTATTACTTCTATTCATTTCTCTTAAAATTAAAATAAATTATTATGAATTTTTCACAATATTTTTAATAATTATAGCACATTAATCATTTAAAATAATCGCACTTTTTATCTTTGATTTTAATCCTTTACCCTATTACAAATGGGATTAAATTGTCATAACTCCGGTAAACAGCACTGCTATGATAAAGAGATTATATCTCGTATTGTAACTTCTTAAAAGAGATTTATCTTTATCATGTTAAAAAATAATTTTAAGCAGATAATAAAAAATTATATAATAATAGTTATCATGAAAAAGATCCGTAGTTACAAAATACCCTTAATATCCGTAATCATTATTTTCTCTATTATTTTCTTATGTCAGGGCTGCTTAATTTCAAATACTAAATTCGGTCCAAGCACCAGGTTCATATATGTACTGCAAAATGCGGGTTTTAAGGATTTAAGCGATACGGAATTCAATATTGCCGTAGTTGATCCCGATGAAAGCAAATTAAGCCAGGATGACCTGAAAAATCTTCACAATATGGATAAAGTTATTATGGCTTATCTAAGTATCGGAGAGGCTGAAAACTACAGAAGCTATTGGAAGAATGACTGGGAAACAGGAAGCCCGGTTTTTATAGACGATGAGAATCCGGACTGGAAAGGAAATTATAAGGTCAGATACTGGTATGAAGAATGGCAACAGATAATATTTTCAATGCTAAATGAGATAGTTTCACTGGGTTATGATGGGATTTATCTGGATGTTATTGATTCCTTCGAATATTATAAAAACAAGGGTTTTGATTTTGCAGAAGAAGAAATGGTTGAACTTGTGATAAATATTTCAAAAGAAGCAAAGAAGAGAAATAAAAACTTCCTTATTGTACCCCAAAACGCTGAGGGACTTCTGTCCCATAAAAGTTACCTGTCTGCAATTGATGGGATAGGACGTGAAGACCTCTGGTATATCGATAACAATTTACAGGCCGAAGAAGAACTTGAGACTGCATTGTTACATTTGAACAAAGCAATTGATAGCGGTAAATTTGTCCTGGTTATTAGCTATCCTACTGAAAAAGATAAAAAATGCAATTTCATCAAAATGGCAAAAGAACATAACTTTATACCTTATGTAGGAAGAAGAGAACTGGATACAATTGAAACAACCGATTGTGATTAAACTACGATTTTTCAATTTTATATTACCGAAAAGAACTCTCTGGTTGTTGTTTCCAACGGTAGACAAATCTTATACAAATCAATATAATAAAATGACTATTTGAATAAATAACCAGTTAATAAAAATTAAATCCTAAATAAACCGGGAATTAAAAAATGGACCCACAATTAATAAAACCATTACTGTTGACTTCAATTGCCGGCTTAGCCACTACTATCGGGAGCATAATCGGCCTTATATTTAAAAGGGAAAGCCCAAAATTTATGAGTTCTGTCCTAGGTTTTACAGCAGGAGTTATGGTAGGTGTTTCCTTCTTTGAACTTCTTCCCTCGGGTTTTGAAAAAATAGGATTCACCAGGGCCAGTATTGCTTTTATTGCCGGTTTTATTTTTATTTTTTTAATCGACTATTTTATCCCCCATGAATATATCGGGCAAAAAGAAAAGCTGGGTGACAAAACTGACAAAAAGCTCTTAAGAACCGGTCTTTTCGTTGCACTTGGAATAGGAATCCATAATTTTCCTGAAGGGATGGCAACCTTTTACAGTTCACTGGTAGATATCAAAATAGGAATAGCTATAGCCATAGCTATTGCCATACATAATATTCCTGAAGGTATTGCTGTATCTGCCCCGGTATATAAGGCAACCGGTAGCAGAGGAAAGGCTTTCCTGTGGTCATTTTTATCCGGAGTAGTGGAACCTATTGGAGCGGTGATTACTGCACTCGTGCTTCTTCCTTTCTTAAATCCACAGGTCCTGGGGTACCTTCTTTCAGGCATAGCCGGACTTATGGTCTTTATATCAATCGATGAACTGTTGCCGGTCTCCAAATCCTACGGATATCTTCATCTCCCCATAGTAAGCTTCATTGCAGGAATGATAGTAATGATTTTGAGTTTAGTTCTAATAAAATAATTATTTCTTTAATCTTCCAGTTCTTTTTTTGTAAATTCCCTCATACCATTTACTTTAACCTATTATAGGTGATGCCTCAAGATCAAAAGGATTGGTCCTTATGGCAAGTGAAAATAGATATGGGTAATTGTTTTTTAAGTGGTTCATATATGCAACCCACTCGAAAATCAGTGCATTATAGGCTCTTTTGGTATCGCCAATTAAGTGTCCATAATCCATTTCCGGTATTTTTTTAAAATCTTCCCTTTTTTCCAGTTCTTCGGTCAGATGAAATACAGCCCAAAGCAGGTCAGTAAATGATTCATGTTCCAGCAGGTTTGGATTCTCCAGCAGTCTCAGCAAAAATCCTCTCTTTTTGACTAAAAAATCTCTCAAATTCTCAAAATTTTTGGAATTAACTTTAATGTCCGAGTGGTAACCTTTAAACTTTTTATATATGTCTTTAAAATCCCTGTCCGTCCATGCCTTGACTTTGGACAGGTGCTCAACCAAAATACTACTTTTAGCATCAAGATCTGAAAGGTAAGTCAAAAGCCCCGTGCCAACTTCACTGAAGAAAACACCTATTACCATATTCAACTTCGTAAGCAAAGCTTTCTTTTCTCTATCATTTAACAGTCTGTGGATAATCACAGTTACTAAAAACACTTCTATGGGGACAAAAGCAATATCTCCTAACAAATAAATAAAAATATGATGGGCATCTTTAAATATGGTGTAATGGAAAACATAAAGCAATACAGATAAAGATATCAAGATTATTCCTAAAATTAACTGCCATCTTACTTTTTTCATATAAACCTCCTTGATGTTAAGAAGGCTTTGCAACATGAGCAAAGCCTTCTACTCTTAAGAATATACCGGACTTTAACTATTTTAGAAATTTTCCTACAAACGGAGATGTTTCTCCCCTTCTCAGGAAATGACCGGATGGGCCCTCGCCCAGGAATTCTGAAAACCAGCTTTCATGCTCTATTTCTTCATTAAGTATTGCCAGAGCCAGATCATAAGTTCTATGATCCTTTCCTGCTGTAATATTACAAATATGGGTGTAACCCCTTACTGCGCATCTCTCCGCCTCAACCAGTACCTTGAGTATAGCCATTACATCAGTAGGGTCCTTGGGCAGAGCAGCGGGCGGACATGCTGAAACATCGTGAAAATCCTTCATGCTTTCCGGCAGTTTTCCTCCCAGTTCATAAATTCTGGGAACAATCGCCTCGAAGTGATTTCTGTCCTCAATTCTTGCAGTTTCCGCTATCTCTTTTACCCCTTCTCCCTTAAGCCCGATCAGATTTGCTCTCAGTATGGTGTAATAATAGTAAGTGGTTAGCTCCGCTCCGGCATTTTTCACCAGAAGCTCCACAAGCTCATCTACATTCACTCCTGCTTTTTCCACCATCTCTCTCGCTACCTTAGCCATTTTTTACCCCCTTTCTTCCATATTTGTATATTCTATATCGGTATTTTATGAAATATTATTAAACCCTGCTTTCAATCAGTAACAATCATTAAAACCCCGGACAGTATCGGATTATTTTAAAAATTTTAGACTTATTATTTATATTATTTGATACTTTTAAATTATAATATGAGTTACCTGAAAAATCTATCATTCGAAAACCTTTCATTTATCCAAAATAGTCCCATAAATTTCATATATCTAAATTCTAGTAATTACTATATAAGAATTAATCTTATTTGTCAATTAATTTTTTACACTGTTAATATAGTTTCCTTGACAAAAGACTTAAAACTGATATTATTAAAAAAATAACTGATATATACAAAATAACATATACACAAAAGATTAAAATCTATAACCCGAGGTAAAAATGATAAAAGAAAATTCAAATAAAATCATATACTTTGCAATAATTGTGGGAGTATGCCTGATAATAAGCGCATTAATAGGTTCTCTTACCTTTTATATAGTAAGATCACCTGAAGATACCCTTTCTGTAACCGGTTCAGTAAGGGAAAAAGTCACTTCAGATATTGCTAAATGGACCTCTAATTTCTCG
>Ga0256868_10001874_pt1 | contig 11194 bp, 15 predicted proteins | sample RVTome_13_FD_187341 | JGI IMG/M metagenome (GOLD analysis project Ga0256868, IMG submission 187341) | Soil microbial communities from uranium-contaminated site in the Upper Colorado River Basin, Wyoming, United States - RVT92D227 HiSeq ... | reverse complement strand
CCATAATTATCCCACCTCTATAAAACTTATAACATCCTGAAGGGCATTAAACCATATAAAGTAGATGAATTATCGGACAGCCTGTAAAGTCTGGGGATTTCTTGCTTACAAAGTGTTAAGAAAAAAAACTTTTTTAAAAAATTTAGGTATTTTATTATTAATATCCTTTCTTTTTTGGATTGCTTTTATTAACATAAATTCAGTTAACAATATAATTTTATTATTCATAAAACTTGGTTCACTTATCGAAATTATTTTACTATTGTTTTTTATTTTCTATCTCTATAAAGTTCTAATAAATCTTAGATATGGTTTAAGAGGAACTACCAACGGTGTTAAAATGATTTTAGGAATCTCTCTAGCCATAGTTTTTATTTTAATAATATTCAATTCTCATTGGATAGCACAACCATTAAATGATATTGATTATGATTTTTTAAATCCAATATCAACTGGTTCTTCTCAAGATGCTTCAATTAGAAATCCCACTTATAATCAAATGGAACAATTTATAATTCAAGATACTACTGATTCAAACCCATATATTCTTTACTCTTATGTGTGTGAAGATTTTGCTAGAGATACTATTCAAAACGCTAAAAATCAGGGGATTCGAGGAGCAATGATATATCTGAATAACCCTTCAGGCTATGCTGGTCACGCTATTGTAGCATTTCAAACAACTGACAAAGGATTATATTTTGTTGAACCTCAACTTGATGTTATATTTTCAGAAGGTTATATGAATGAAATGATTTCTCGAGGGATTTATGATATACAAACCCTCTATAGTGGCACTTATTATGGTTATACAGAATATTTTAATATGCCCTTTTCAAGTTATAATATACAATATTGGAATGATGATATTTTAAGAGGAACACCTGGAACACCTGGTTTTGAATTAATTATTGTTGTTTGTGCAATGGCATTGATTTTACTCTGGAAACGAAAGAGAATAAAATTGTAGTTTTGAGGGAGGAAAAATGGGATGGAAAAAAATATAAATCAGTTGAAAAGGAGTAAATTATATTCTGAAGAATTAGGAATCAAACTAAACGAGAGAACAGATGATGAGATTTTTAAATGGTTTTTAGCAAGTATTTTGTTTGGAGCAAGAATATCTGAGACAATTGTGAAAAATACATACATAACTTTTAAAAAATATCATGTACTGACACCTGAGAAGATATTAGATGCTGGATGGGATGAGTTAGTAAGAATACTTGATGAGGGTGGCTATGTGAGGTATGATTTCTCAACCGCAGATAAATTACTTCTTATTTGTAAAACCCTTTTGGAGAAATACGGTTCGTTAACTTGCTTATATGAAGAAGCAAAAAATAGTAAAGATTTAGAACAGAGGTTAATGGGATTCAAAGGCATAGGTCCTATAACTGTAAATATTTTTTTAAGGGAATTGAGACCTTTTTGGATGAAGGCTAATCCAAAGGTTTTGTTATTAGTTAAGAAACTTGCTAAAGAATTTGGAGTGAGGTTGGATAAATATAATAGGAATAGTTTAACATTTGTCCGAATAGAAGCGGGTCTGATTAGATTACGAAAGAGGCACAGAAAAATTAGAAAATCGTTAAAAACTCAGACTAATATTGTATTTTTCTTAATCTAAGTTCACCGACACCAATTGGTTCAATATTTATAATATCATTTTTTCGTAAATTATATAGGTCACATACTTGTTTTGGGATAGTTATAACAAGAGAACCATTGATTTCTCTTAATTTCCGTTCCATATAAAAAACCATATGGAAACCTAAATAATAATATATATAATTTATGAGGTTGAAATAAGGGGTATTGATTAAAAAAACTATACGAAATCAATATTTAGGTAAGAAAAATAATACCCTTGAGGCACACAGAAAACAACAGTGGGGTAAATAAAATGAGCTTTGAAACGAGATTAAAAAAAGGAATAGCAAAAAAAGAAGCGGAAATGGAAAAAGAAAAACAAAAAATAGATATGTTAAAAGAAAAACTAGATTCAGGTAAAACAACAAGAGCTGAATTTAACATTAAAAAGAAGCATCATGAAGAAACAATAAAAGCAATGAGTTCAAGAATGAGAACTTTACAAGGTGGCCTTACAAGAGAAAAAAGACATCAAGAAGAAAAAGCTGAGAAAAAAAAGGAAAAAGAAGAAGAAAAACAAAAAAAGAAAGAAAAGAAAGAATCTAGTGTTTAATACTAAAATCTTCAAATATATCTACAGATTGTTTTTTTGTAACATCAACCTTTTCCACCTTTGCAAGTGGCGGACCCTGATGACACCAATTAATCATTTCACTTACTTGTTTTTCATCACCTTGAAAAAATGCTTCTACACAGCCATTATCTGTGTTTCTAACCCAGCCTTTAAGTCTCAATTGCTCTGCTTTTTGTTTAGTACTTGCACGAAACCATATACCTTGAACACGACCAGATATTAATACATGAACATTAGTTATCATTAGATTTCATCCTATGATTTATGGTCTAAAACGTAGGATAGTACGTGGGAAAGGTATTGCATCCTTGATATTGTCTATTCCACAAATCCATGAAACTACGCGTTCTACACCTACGCCATAACCACTATGTGGAACGGAGCCGTATCTACGTAAATCAAAATACCATTCATAATTCTCTATTTTTTCACCCATAGCCTTCAAACGTTTTATCATATCCTCGACATCAGTACTTCTTTGTGAACCTCCAATTATTTCACCATATCCTTCTGGTGCTATCATATCAAAACAAAGCGCAGTTTTCTTATCTTTTTTATCACTTGGTTTGTAAAAAGCCATAATTTCAATAGGGTAATTAGTAACAACTACAGGAGTTGTGAAATGATTCATTAGGTTATTTTCTTCAATAGTTCTAAGATCTTTACCCCATTCAACATTCATTCCTTCTTTTTCTTTTAAGATATTTAGTGCTTTGGTATATGTAATACTGGGGTATTCTGCTTTTGCCATATGCTCAAGTTTTTTAATATCTCGTTCCAATAGTTGAAGTTCTCTAAGATTATTTTTTAATACCTCTTGAATAATGAAACGTATTTCATCCTTTGCAACTTCTGTAATCTCATCTAGTTCCATCCATGCAACTTCCATTTCAGCCATCCAGAACTCAGAAAGATGCCTAGAGGTCTTTGAACGTTCAGCTCGAAAAGTAGGACCCATATTATAGATTTTTTCAAGCGCAAAAATTCCTGCTTCTGCATAAAGCTGCCAAGATTGCGAAAGATAAGTTTTATCCTCATAATATTTAACTTCAAAAAGAGTGCTACCGCCTTCACTTTGATTTGGTTGAAGAACTGGCGCATCAAATTCATAATAGCTTCTATCTCTAAAAAACTTATGAATTGCACCAACAATAGTTGATCTAATTTTAAGAATTGCTGTTAGTTTTTGAGAGCGAATCCATAAATGCCTATTGTCCAGTAAAAATTCAGGACTTTGATCTTTTGTTATAGGAAACGGTTCTGCAAAATTTAAAACTTTAAAACCTGTAACTTTTAGTTCAAACCCCCCGGGTGCTCTTTCATCTTTTTTAACATCGCCTTTAACTTCTAAACTAGATTCTATAAGTGCTTTTTTAGCATCTTCAAACTCATCATCAAAAAGATTTCCTTTTTTAACAGTTGCTTGTAAAATACCAGATGAATCACGTATAACTGTAAATACAATATTCCCGCTACTGCGAGTACGATAAATCCATCCACGTATTTTTACATTTTCATCTGTTTTTTTACCATTTAGTATATCAGTAATTTTAACCCAAGTAGTCTTTGACATAGATACATCACTTAATTCAGGCATATAATTTAAGCATATAGAAATTACGGTAACAATTTTTAAAAAAACATAATTTATATTTCCCCCTAACGCTTAAATATAGCTTCTTTTATTATTGCCTTTACTTTCCTTATTATAAATAAGGTTAATTATAATAAAAATAAGGGGTTATAAACTTGGATAAAGAATCTAAACAAAATAAAGAAATGCCTGAGGATCCTGTAGAAAAAACTACGGGGGAAGATAAAATCCAAGATAAGGCAGAAGAAGCAGTTGAAGAACAGATAGATGAAGAATCAAAGAAGGAAACAAAAGTTGAACTAAAAGAAACTAAAGCAGAAACAAAAAAATCAGAGAAAAAAGATAAAAAAGAAGAAAAAGAAAAACCAAAGAAAATAGTTGATCATGATCCTGATTTTAAGTATATAGTACGTCTTTCAAATACTGATATAAATGGAGAAAAAAACGTTATATATGGCATCACAACAGTTAAAGGAATCGGCCTTCATATAGCATCATTAATAACTGATAAAACAGGAATAAATCGCTATATGAAAATCGGTGATCTTTCTGATGCACAAATCGAAAAACTCCAAAGCGCAATAGATAGTATTTCAAAAAGTGCTCCTACATGGATGCTAAATCATAGAAAAGATTACGATACTGGTGAAAATATACATTTAATTGGAAATGAAATTGATATACGTCTGCGTGATGAAATTAACATTATGAAGAAAATACGATCATATAGAGGTATAAGACATGAACGAGGGTTACCTGTTAGAGGACAAAGAACTAAATCAAACAACCGTAAAGGTCTAGCACTTGGAGTATCAAAAAAGAAAGAAGTACCCAGCGGAGGAAAGGGGGAATAGTGATCTATGGGTAAACCAAAGTTTTCCAGGAAAAAATATGAAAAGCCTAGTCATCCATGGCAAGCAGATAGAATAAACCAAGAAAACGAATTAGTTAAAAAATATGGATTAAAAAACAAAAGAGAAATTTGGAAAGCACAAACCCGTCTAAGAAAATATCGTGGACAGGCAAGAGAACTTCTTGCGAAAGTACAAACTGGAGATGTTCAAAGTAAAAAAGAGAGCAACCAGTTACTTATGCATCTTAATAGTCTGAGTATTTTACCTGCAAATTCCACTTTAGATGACGTTCTTGCACTTGATACCGAATCTATTCTTGGACGTAGACTTCAAACACTTACTTATTTGAAAGGTTTTTCAAGTACTCCTAATCAAGCAAGACAGCTTATTACACATGGTCATATCCTAGTTGGTGATCATAAAGTAACGATTCCAGGATATATGATCACAAAAGAGGAAGAAAGTGAAATAGGTTATACACCTGCTTCTCCTTTAAATGATGTTACTCACCCAGCAAGACCTAAAACCGAGTTTAAATCAATGCCTGTTAAAAAAGAGATAATAACAGAGAAAAAACCTGAGGAAAAAAAAGAGGAAATTAAAGAAGATAAAAAACCTCAAGAAGAACCAGCTAAAAAAGATGATAAAAAACAACAACTAGTTAAACCAGAGAAAAAAGAAGAAACAAAAGAAGAGTCAATGAAAAAAGACGATAAAAAAGAACAACCCGTAAAACCAGAAAAAAAAGGAGAAATAAAAAAGGAAAAAAAACCACAAGAAGTAAAAAAAGAAAAAAATGAGGAGGAAAAATAATGGGAAAACTAGGAGTTGCACATATTTTTGCATCATTTAATAATATAATTATCACAGTTACAGATTTAACTGGAGCTGAAACATTTTCCCGTTGCTCTGGTGGTATGGTTACAAAATCTGCAAAAGATGAAGGCTCACCTTATACTGCAATGAAGGTTGCACAAACAGTCGCAGAACAAATACTTGAGAAAGGAATAGATCGTGTTAACGTTAAGGTCCGTGGACAAGGTGGTAACAAGGGTACTACACCTGGTCGGGGAGCACAAGCAGCGATACGTGCACTTGTTCGTAGTGGTCTTAAAATAGGTAAAATCGAAGATGTAACCCCGGTACCTCATGATGGGTGCAGGAAAAAAGGCGGACGTCGTGGTAGAAGAATCTAAGGTGAAAAAATATGAAAGTTGATATAAAAGAGCTTAAACCTAAAAAAGCAGTGTTAAAAATTGAAGATATACAACTTTATTTTGTAAACTCACTTAGACGAGTTATGTTATCGGACCTTCCAAAGCTTGCTGTAGATAGTGTGGTGATATATGATAATACTAGTGCACTTTTTGATGAAATAATTTCACATCGTCTAGGTTTAATTCCAATTCCTACAGATCTTAGTCTGCTAACTTTTAAAGACATATGTGTATGTAAAGGAAAAGGATGCCCAAATTGTACTGTAAGATATACTTTAAGTAAAGAAGGAGAAGGAACTGTTTTTTCAGGAGATCTTCAAGCGTCTGAAAAAAGTTGGAAAATAACTGAGGATAAGATACCAATTGTTAGATTGTATGGTGATCAAAGACTTATACTTGAAGTTGAAGCAGTTTTAGGACGTGGAAAAGATCATGCTAAATGGCAATCAGTACAAGCACCAGCATTTCGTATGGATGTATCAATTGAGTTTGATAAAAGTAAAACCGAAGATGTTAAAAAAATAATTAAGAAATTACCTGAGGGCATAGCTGATATTAAAAATGATAAAATAGTTTTAAAAGATGAAACAAAGCTAGCTTCCTTAGAATCAATAATTGAAAAAGAAAAAATTGATTTTATTACAGTTAAACGTGACCCAACAAAGATTACTTTTAGTTTCGAAACAGATGGTTCACTTACAGCAAAAGATGTAATTATTGAATCTGCAAAAATACTTGAACAGAAATACACAGAGTTTGCAAAACAACTTAAAGCTTTATAATAAGCTAATTTTTTTTCTTTTTTAATAATAACATCTTTTAAACTAGTTTATATTTAAGTTTTTTATTTATTGGGCTTGTGGGGTAGCTTGGTATCCTTGTGGCTTCGGGAGCCATAGACTTGAGTTCAAATCTCAACAGGCCCACTCTTTATCCTATCTGTTTTTCCATTTGAAACAAAGGTTTTTTCCTTTTGTTTCGATTTGAATACACTATCCCCAGATCTAATCTTAAATCTTTTAAGGGTGTATGAAATCCAGTCAAAAGGATATTTTCTATACATACTCCTAGTTTGTCTTACATAACCCTCTGTAGTTGCTTGTTCATCATGTCCTACAAAATTCTGAACATAATCTAGTGGATCTGGATCTTTGTTAATCCAAGCTTGAATAAGACGAGCAGAACAACAAAAATGTCTTCCACTATATGCGTGATATTTAGGATCCACCATTCTACCTGTTTTACCAAGTTCATTACCGAGATGTCTTACATTCCATGGTTTACCTTCTGTATTGATGAATAAGTAATCTTTTGAATATTGGTTTTCAAATTTTGGTCTGATTTTGTCAATATAATTTTTTAAGCTTTTTCTGGTTTTACCAAGGAATATTATAGGTTCAATATCGAATACTGTTCTTATTGAATAATGTACTTTTTGTTCTAATACATCTAGATTAAGTTGGTTCCAGTCAATATATGAGGTTTTCATACTTGCTATTTCATTTGGTGCTCTAGGTCCAACCCAGTTATTAAAAGCATGAATATATTGCAGATTTATTGTTCTATCAGGATTATCAAGGTAGAAATTATAGTTGATTATTTCATGAGCAGTTATAGGATCCATTATGTATTTTGATTTTCTATTGGGTTCAGGGGGTAAAGGATAAGTCCAAAGGAATTGTTTAGGTATACCATAGGCAGTTAGATAGCAGTTTACACAGTCTTTTCTATGTTTTAAACCATACCAGTTTTTACCAGTTGTTTTATCGTAATAGTTATCTTGATACCATTTCATATGATAACAGAATTGAGTATAACTTAATTCATAGAAGTCAATAGGGAAAGGTTGATCTTGTTTTGTCATTAATCTAGAATATCTCATCATCTGATCTAGGAAACCTTCTTGTCTATGATGATTATCTTTTAAATTGTCATATACAGCTTTTTGAAGTCCATCAAAATTGTTTTTGTACAAACTAGGATCTACTTTAAAGGGATATTGTTCAATACTTTTTATGATATTTTCATAAAGTAGCTTCTCCATATTTAACCCAGAAACATTGGGTAAATGTTCTACAATATGGCCTATACTCTTGTTTAAAATTTCGCATTCTTTTTTAGTTCCTCCCACCAACTTGTTATTTATATTGTTGGTGGATTTTGAATATTTTGTAACTTTATTATTTTTTTCTAAACAAGATTTCAATGGTTTTATCAATTATAGCATCGATTCTACAATTTAGTTTTATCTAGGAAAAAATTATATTAAAAAAATCCCGAGGCGGGATGATTATATAAAGGTTCAACAATTTATTTTACCTCCTGTTAAATCCCATATATTATTTTTGATGAATTTTCTAAAACATTTTTCTTTTTTTCTTTTCTTGCTTTTTTAGCTCTTGTTAAAATTAGAAAGGAATAATGCTCCCGTCGGGATTATACGGTAATAGTAAAATGCTCCTACATATTTTACATAATTATTATGCTTAATAATTTTTCTTATTATTATAAAGTTCGTTTCAGTAAGTGAACACAAATTTACTATTAAAAAAGTAAATTTTAAATAAAAGCTATTCTAATATTTAATTTCTTTATTTATCTTTATAACTTTGTATCCATTTATTTGCTAATTTATCTGCTTCACATTCATTTTTATCATTTTCCATATTACTTTGTCCGACTGACGATTTATGATCTAAATATGCATGAGCAATTTCGTGAAAAATAATTTCAAATATTTTTTTTTCAGAATATTTCCAAATATGATAATTGAAATGTATTAATGATTTATATTCCTTAAAATCTTCATGTGAAATATATAAAGCATTAGCTCTACGTTCTTCATTTTCAGTGCTAAAAAGAATTGATTTATTATTAATAAATAACTTCTCAAAAACATCATCTGGTAACATGTTTATTGCTTTTTCAATAATTCTTGTTTCCCTTGGATATTTTTTATTAGGAATTTTAGAGTAAATAACAATTTCTTTTACTTTATTAATAATTTTATACCCCCCCGTTAAAGAACATTCATTTATTTTTTATTAAATCTTTATTACCTTATATTCCTTTGGATAACAAATATTTTTATCTAAATCTGATGTTATTATCATTTGTATATTACTTTTTTTAAGGTAGTTTAGAAAACCATCTCTTTCTTTTTCATTATATAGAAAATCTGGCGTATCAAATAGCCAACAGATATCATTATTTTCCTCATCATAGCATTTCTTCCGCCATTTATCATGCATATTATTTGACTTGTTTTTCTTGGGTAAATTGTATATCCAGTCGGTCATTGAATGATACAATATCCTTAATGATACATCATTAAATCCTGTGAAATCTAATGGGGGATGCTCAAGAAACGTATCATTAAACATATATGCATTAAATAAAAGGTAGCTTAGAAATGTTTTACCGCTTTTTTTATCCCCCTGTATTATGCTGTATCTGTCAAAAACAATTTTTTTCTTTTTTATAAAGAAATCTAAATTTTTTAATTCAACTCCACCTACATATGTTCTCATTATGTATAATTGCTTTGTTTTAGGATAATGATGACTTCTAACATAATTTAAATAATGTTTATTATTCATTTTTGTCAACTCTTTCTATATTTTGTTTTAGTTTAATGATCTTATATTCTCTTGGATATTCTATTTTTTCATATGGCGTATTTGTTAAAAGTATCTGAGCGTTTAAACCCATAAGATAGTATAAAAAGTCATTTATTAGACTTGATGATAATCGGCTCATCGGTTCATCTATTATGATGCATCTTATTGTCCTGTTTTCTCTAAATTCGTTATTGTTTTTTTCATTGTAAGTTAAACTTATTTTTGTTTCAGGTTTAATCTCTATATTTATCTTATAGGTTTCTTTTCCAGGTGATAGTAATTTATGAAAGCTGGGTGTTTCATATCTAAAAGTTTTTGCTATGCTTTTTATAATAGTTGTTTTCCCCTCTCCAAGATAGCCTTCAATTATATTTAAGGTATCAAGATCTAGTGCAAGATTAGAATGAATACCGATATTTTTTAATTGTATACTTTTTAATTCAAAGGGTATAAAATAACATCTATTTTCTTTTTCAAGTGTTCTAAGGTAATTATTAAAATCAATTGCTGCTCTTTCGCCTGTTGACATCATTGGAAACATGTGTAGTTTGATTGCGTTTTCTGCTATTTTTGACAGGTTTAGATTCAATTCTTTTGCTTTTTTTACAAGTTCTTCATCCAGATATAATAGTGTATTTTTCTTAGCCATAATTTTTAGTATGTCATTATCTGTATATAAAAGTTCCATATGTACATATGTGGCATATATAAGGGTTGATTTTTATTTTGCATAGTAAATTAAATGGCATTAGGGTAAAATTGCTGAATTTACTGATATGTCTGATTTTTTTTACAAATTATTATTTTATCGTTTTTATTGATTTTTTTTGCCATTGTTATTTTTTGTGATCTATAATACAATATATTTTGAAAATTCATATATCGTTTTCTTATCGATACCTCATTTTCTTTACCCTAATTTTCTTCTTATAAGGTTTATGGTATTATTACGGTAAATGTTTTTTTAAAAAATGATGTTTTTTTGGTATTTTTTTCATATATCGGGTTTTTTTCTAGAAAAACGATATATCTATATCGTGCAAAATAACACTTTTTGACGTTAACGTGAAACAATATCAGGGTGTTCTTTCTCTCCTGTTGGATTACAGGAAAAAAAATACTTGATAACCCTTTTTGTCTCCGACAAACTGCGAACTTGGTAACTCGGAGTAGTTTATATCCTAATGTATGATATATAGTCAATCCTAGACCGGCTGATAACATAGTGATAATCTAATCATATCAGATATTATAAAAAAAAATTTGTTTAGAGTTTCTCTATCCATTCCTTTAAATCCTTTGCGGAACGCTTACCATGAACCCGCCCTAGATCTCGGTTTGTAAAGGTTATCAGCCTGGGTGTTACTGTTAGATCATGTGCTTCTACTATCTGCTTATCAATAGGTACTTCAAATGCCGGTATCCCTAATTCGGTAATGACCTCTTTCATTATTCTTGCTTATAAAGTGCTTATAACACACGATACCTCAGTATTGGCTAATCGAAAGCGAAAGAATTATATTTAAAAATCCCAAGGTGGGCACATAATGCAAAAGTTAAGTAGATTAATTCATTAAATTAACTACTTAATTAATTGGGTGGCACAAATATTTATTAAAACAGATAAATTTATAAACTTGTGCACCCTAACATTTCTTAGTATGTCATATATTGAAATTAAA
>Ga0256868_10001872_pt1 | contig 11199 bp, 12 predicted proteins | sample RVTome_13_FD_187341 | JGI IMG/M metagenome (GOLD analysis project Ga0256868, IMG submission 187341) | Soil microbial communities from uranium-contaminated site in the Upper Colorado River Basin, Wyoming, United States - RVT92D227 HiSeq ... | reverse complement strand
CCCGCGCAGCCGGACAGCCCTCTCCGCACGCTCCGCGCCGGGACGCTGCGGACGGGAGCCCGCGCATGATACCCGACCGCGTGCCGAGATGCGCATATGACGACTCGGATGCCGGGCACGCACCGTCCGGCCGCCGACGAACGCGCGAGAATGGGCGCGTGACCCGTGCGCGCCCCGACCTTCGACTCGCCCGGCTTTCCGTCGGAGCGCTCGCCGCCCTGCCCTTCGCGGCGCTCCTTGCCGTCCCGACCGCGCGCGCCCACGGGGGCGAGGTGCCCCCTCCCCCCGACCTGGCGGCGCTCCTCTTCGGCTGGTCGTTCTACCCGCAGGTGGTCGTCCCGCTTCTCGCCGCCGCGGCCGCCTACCTGTGGGCCGTCCGGCGCGTGAACGCCGCCCACCCGGGCAACCCCGTCCCGGCCGACCGACCCGTCTTCTTCCTCGCCGGCCTGGCCTGCGTCGCCATGGCGCTCCTCTCCGGGATCGAGCGCTACGACACCGAGCTCTTTGCGGTCCACATGGTCCAGCACCTGCTGCTCGTCTTCGGGGCGGCGCCCGCCCTCATCCTGGCCGCGCCGATCACGCTCGTGCTGCGGGCGGCGACGCCAGGGGTCCGCCACCGTTGGACTCTCCCCGTGCTCCGGTCGAGGGTCGTGATGGTGATCGGCCACCCGCTCGTGGCGTGGCTTCTCTTCACCGCCGTGATGTGGGGGAGTCACGTCTCGCCGCTCTTCGACGCGGCCCTGGAGGATCCGCTGGTCCACGACGTGGAGCACGCCCTCTACATGGCGACGGCGCTGCTCTTCTGGTGGCCGGTGGTTGGGCGCGATCCCAGCCCGTGGCGTCTCCCGCACGCGGCGCGCCTGTTCTACCTCGTTCTGCAGATGCCCCTCAACTCCCTGCTCGGGGTGGCGATCCTCTTCTCCGGGCAGGTCCTCTACCCCCACTACGCGACGACCGGGCGGACGTGGCCGCCCTCGCCCATCGAGGACCAGCAGCTCGCCGGCGCGATCATGTGGGGCATCGGCGACGCCGGGTTCCTCGTCGCGATCCTCCTCGTCATCGCCGCCTGGATGCGCCACGAGGAGGCGGCGACACGGCGGCGGGAGTCGGCGGACGACGCGCGGGCTGCCGCGGCGCCGGCCGGGGCGCACGGCGGCGTGCCGGCCGGGGCGGAGGCGGCGGCTCAGGCCGAGGGGATCGGCGCCTCGAGGTAGGCGAGGTAGCGCGCGGGGTCCACGTTGCCGCCCGAGACGACGCAGACCACCGGCCCGGAGGACCCCGCGACGCCCGCCTCCGAGGCCCGGAAGCGGAGGGCCGCGATCGAGAGGGCGCCGGAGGGCTCCGCGACGAGGCGCGCCTCCTCGGCGGCGATCCGCACCCCAGCGGCGATCTCCTGCTCGCTCACGGTCACCACGTCGTCGAGCAGCGCCCGCAGGTGGGCGAACGTGCGGACCCCGAGCGCCTGGGTCCGCGTCCCGTCCGCGATCGTCCGCGAGACGTCCGCGGCGGACCACTCCACGATCCGGCCCCTGCGCAGCGACTCCTGCGCGTCCGCGGCCAGCTCGGGCTCCACCCCGATCACCCGGGCGCGCGGCCGGAGAGCCTTAACGGCCGCCGCTACGCCGGAGGCGAGCCCGCCGCCGCCGACGGGGACGAGGACCGCGGCGAGGTCGGGGAGATCGTCGGCGATCTCCAGCCCGCACGTCGCCTGGCCGGCGATGATCCGGTCGTCGTCGTAGGGCGGGATCATGGCCAGGCCGCGCTCGGCGGCCAGGCGCTCGGCGACGGCCTGGCGCTCGGCGCTGGCATTGCCGACGGTGACGACCTCGGCGCCGTCGGCGAGCACGCGGGCCCGTTTGATCGCCGGCGCGTTCTCCGGCATGACGATGACCGCGGGGACGCCGAAGAGCCGGGCGGCCCGCGCGACGCCCTGGGCATGGTTCCCGGAGGAGTAGGTGATGAGGCCCCGCGCCCGCTCCTCCGGGGACAGCGATGCGGCCGCGTTGTACGCGCCCCGGATCTTGAAGGCGCCGATCGGCTGAAGCGACTCGGCCTTGAGAAGGTGGCGATGGGCCGGATCGCCCAGGGCGACGAGCGGCGTGCGCAGGGCGACGCCGCGGAGCGTCTCCGCGGCCGCCCGGATCCGGGCGAGGTCGACGAGCGGTGCCGCGGGGTCCGGTGCGCTCACGGCGCCGGCTGCCGGTGCGCTAGCGGTGGGTCCGGCCGCACTCGACGCAGGTGGTCGCCCAGGGGACCACCTCGTGGCGCTCGGCGGAGATCGGGCCGCCGCAGACCTCGCAGACCGTGTAGGTGCCCGCCTCGATCCGGGCGAGCGCGTGCTCGATGGCGTGGAAGCGCCGCTCCGCCTGCTCCCGGAAGGCGAGGTCGCGCTGCTGGGCGAAGACCTGGGCAGCCGCGGCCGCCTGGGATCCGTACGTCATCTGCCCGGGCGCCTCGATCTCCTCGCCGAGCTCCGCGCGCAGGCGGGCCTGCTCCTCGAGAAGCCGGGCGCGCGCCGCAGCCAGGTCGGTGACCGTTTCCATCGCACCATCGTAGCGGTCTCGTCGAGACGTGGAGTGGCGTTCTATGCTCCCCGGAGGACCCGGCGGTTGCCGGGCGGCAACGGAGCAGCGCCCCATGGCAATCGCGATCGACCCGGTCTGCGGGATGGAGGTCGACACCGAGACGGCGACCCTCACCTCCGAGCACGAGGGGACCGTCTACTACTTCTGCGGCAAGGGCTGCAAGCTCGACTTCGACGACGAGCCCGAGACCTACCTCGACCCGGCGTACACGCCCGAAGGGATGTAGCGCCACGCTCGCACGGGCGCCCCGCTCAGGTGCGGCCGCCACTCCCCGAGCCGTCGCTCGCCAGCCGCTGGGCGAGGTAGACGGGGACCAGCGAGAGCAGGATCAGGAAGACCGCAACCACGTTCACGATCGCTCGCTGGTTGGGCAGCTTCAGGTTGTTGTAGATCCAGAGCGGGATCGTCTCCTGCGTTCCCGCGGTGAACGTCGTGACGATCACTTCGTCGAACGAGAGCGCGAAGGCGAGCAGCCCGCCGGCCACCAGCGCCGTCCGCAGGACCGGCATGGTGACGTGGCGGAAGGTCTGCCACGTGGTCGCCCCCAGGTCCATCGAGGCCTCCTCGATCGACCGCGCTGAGCGCCGCATCCGGGCGATCGCGTTGTTGTAGACGGTGACGACGCAGAACGTTGCGTGGCCGATGACGATCGTCCAGATCGCGAACGGGATCTGGAACGTGTTGAAGGTCGCGTTGAGGGCCATGCCGGTCACGATGCCCGGGAGCGCGATCGGAAGGATCACGACGTACGAGATCGTCTCGCGGCCGAAGAACCGGAAGCGGTGGACGACGAGCGCGGCGAGGGTCCCCAGCAGGAGCGCGATCGCCGTGGCGCCAAGTGCCGCCTCGATCGACAGGACCAGGGCCCGGTGCAGGCTCGGGTTCCCGACGGCGGCGCCGAACCATTCGATCGTCCAGGCGGTGATCGGCCACGTCTGGCTGCGCGAGCCGTTGAAGGCGTAGAGCACGATGATCACGATCGGGAGGTAGAGGAACAGGAGCACCGCCCCCGTCGCGATCCGCAGCAGCCAGCGGGACATGGCCGGCCCTAGAGCGCGTCGAAGGCGCCGAGGCGGCGCATCAAGAGCAGGTAGATCCCCATGATGAGGACAGGCATCGTCGCGAAGGCGGCGGCGAACGGCACGTTGCCCGCGACGCCCTGGCTGTCGTACACGACGTTGCCGATGAACTGGGCGTTCGAGACGAGCTGCGGCGTGATGTAGTCCCCCAGGGTCAAGGAGAAGGTGAAGATCGAGCCCGCGGCGATCGACGGCATGGCCAGCGGCCAGACGATCCTCCGGAACGTGAACGCGTTCCGCGCCCCCAGGTCGGCCGAGGCCTCCAGGAGCGAGGAGGGGATGCGCTCGAGCCCGGCGTAGATCGGCAGGATCATGTAAGGCAGCCAGAGGTAGGTGAAGACGATCACCATCGCGATCTCGGTGTTGTGGAGGCTGACCCCGGGCAGGCCGACCTGGGCGAAGAGCCAGTCGACGGGCCCGCCAACCGAGAGGATCGTCCGCCAGGCGAAGACACGGACCAGGTAGCTCGTCCAGAGCGGCAGGAGCACCGCGGCGAAGAGCACGGCCCGCATCCGCCCCCTCGCGATCCGGGCCATGAAGTAGGCGATCGGGAAGGCGAGTCCGATATCGAGGAGCGTGACCACCGAGGCGACGAGGACCGTGCGCAGCACGATCGTGCGGTAGACCGGCACGGTCAGGATCTGCTCGAAGTTCCGGAGCGTGAAGTCGTGCTTGATCGCCGAGGTGAGTGGGTCGAGGTACCAGAAGGCCGAGATGAACAGCACGACGAGCGAGCCCAGGTAGACGACGCCGAACCATCCCGCGGGTGGCGCGAGGAGCACCAGGACCTGCGTCACCCGGTGCCGGTAGAGCGACGCCTGGAGGCGGCGCCACGGCGTGACGGGTGGCGGCGGGGGCGGCGAGAGGGCGGCCGTCGTCATCGGCGAAGGACCTGGGCTCTCGGAGGTGTCGGCCCCGGCGGTGGGAGTCGGCCGCCGCCGGGGCCGCGATGAACGTCCGGTCAGGACGCGAGGGAGGTCACCCCTTGATCTCGGTCCATTTCTGGGTCCAGATCGAGTAGTCCGTGCAGGTCTGGCCGCGGCTGTCGCCGCAGTCCGGCAGCGGGGTCTTCCAGAAGGCGATCTCCCCGTAGTAGCCCGGGTCGTTCACCGAGTAGAGCGTGCAGAAGTCCTTGAGCGCGTATGGCCCGTACCCGGCGTCCAGGTACTCGCAGGCCTTCGGATTGGCCGGCGACTCGCCGAAGTTCTCGGCGACCTGGGCCTGGACCTCGGGCGTGATCATCCAGGCCATCCACTTCAGCATGCAGTTGGGGTGCTGGGCCTTGGACGACATCATCCAGGTGTCGGCCCAGCCGGTCATGCCCTCCGTCGGCACGATCGCCTCCACGGCGACGCTCTCGGCCTTGAGCGCGTTGACCTGGTACGGCCAGGTCGTTCCGACCACCGTCGCGCCGCTCTTGAAGTTGTCGATCTCGTCGGAGTAGAGAGCCCAGTACTTGCCGACCCACGGGCGCTGCTGCTTCAGCAGGGTCACGGCGGCGTCGAGCTGTTCGGCAGTGAGCTCGTACGGATCGGTGATTCCCAGGCTCGGGTTCGTCGCCTTCAGGTAGAGGGCGGCGTCGGCGATGTAGATCGGGCTGTCGTAGGCGGTGATCTTGCCCTCGTAGGGCTGCGCAACCGCCGGGTCGAAGACCACGTTCCAGCTCGTCGGGGCCGGCGACACGATGTCGGTGCGGTACATGAGGCTGTTGCCGCCCCATCCGTGCGGGACGCCGTAGTGCTTGCCGTCGACGACGTAGTGCGGCGCGTCCTGCAGGAACGGCGCGACATCGCCGAACCCCGGGATCTGGGTCGGGTCGATCGCCGCCACGTCGCCGTTCGCGATCAGGCGATTCGAGGCGTCGCCGGAGGCCGAGACGCCGTCGTAGACACTGCCCCCGCCCTGGCGGAGCAGCGTCACCATCTCGTCGGACGTGTTGCCGATCTTCGTCTGGACCGCGCAGCCGGTCGCCGCCTCGAAGGGCGTGACCCAGTCGTACTCCTTCACGTTCGAGCCGTTCTCGGCGTAGCCGCCCCAGATGATGAGGTTGAGCGCGCCCTCGCCCGGGCCGCCGACCACGCTCAGATCGAGTGCCGGCTTGAGCGGGGTCATCGACCCGTACTCCGAGCCGGACAACGTGGGTGCCGGCGTCGGGGCCACCGTGGCTGCGGCGCTCGCGCTCGGCGCCGCGGACGCGGTCGCGGACGCCGGTGCCGTCGGCGCGCTCGTGGCGCCGCCGCCACAGGCCCCGACGACGAGCGCAACCGTCGCGATCGCCGAGGCGAGATGACGTGTCTTCATCCGGGTTCTCCTCCCTCTGCATGGTCCCCGTCGCCCCCGACGGGGAGGCTGTGCTTCCGCTGCCAGACAAGCCGGACCGGGCGGCCCTGCTGGGCGAGAGCCTCGGTCGACGACGTGGATAGGTTCTGCCTCGTGACGACGAGCGTCGCGCCGGCGTCGAGGCGCACGATGTAGCGCGTGTCCGCGCCGAGATAGACGACCTCGGCGATCTGCCCGAGGGCCGTCGTCTCGTCGTCGGCGACCGGCCCGTCGGGCGCCTCGAGCCGGATCTTCTCCGGGCGGACGGTGAAGGTGCCCTCCCGGCCGACGATGGCCTGGGCCACCGATCCGGACAGGAGGTTGCTCGTGCCGACGAAGCCGGCGACGAACCGGGTGGCGGGCTTCTCGTAGACGTCGGCCGGGCTCCCGACCTGCTCGATCCGGCCGTGGTTGAAGACGGCGAGGCGGTCGCTCATCGTGAGCGCCTCCAACTGGTCGTGGGTGACGTAGATGAAGGTGATCCCCACCTCGCGCTGAATGGTCTTGAGCTCGATCTGCATCTCCTCGCGGAGCTTGAGGTCGAGGGCGCCGAGCGGCTCATCGAGGAGGAGAACGCGAGGCCGGTTCACGAGTGCCCGGGCGAGGGCCACCCGCTGGCGCTGCCCGCCGGAGAGCTGGGACGGCCTGCGCCTCTCATAGCCATCGAGCCGGACCATCCGGAGGGCATCGACGACCCGTTGCCGGCGCTCGTCCCGGGGGACCTTCCGGACCATGAGCCCGTAGCCGACGTTGTCCCCGACCGTCATGTGGGGGAAGAGGGCGTAGTCCTGGAAGACGGTGTTGACGTCGCGGTCGAACGGCGGCAGCCGCGACACGTCCTCGCCGTGCAGCTCGATGCGACCGGCAGTCGGCAGCTCGAAGCCTGCGATCATCCGGAGCGTGGTCGTCTTGCCGGAGCCCGACGGGCCCAGCATCGAGAAGAACTCGCCCTCGGCGATCTCCAGGTCGATGCCCCCGACGGCGACGACGTCGCCGAAGCTCTTCTGGAGGCCGACGAGGCGGACCGCGGGAATGCCATCGTCGTGCACGCGCGCTCCGGGACGCATCCCGGTCTCGATCGTCACGACCCTCCCTCCCGTCAGCGGCATCCCGTCCTCGCGCGTGCCGAATGGGCCGGACCGGGGAACGCCACGGGACGGCGGAACATTGCCCCGCGCCCCTCGCGCTGTCAAGGATCGGGCGGGGCGGAGCGTGCTCGTCCCGGCGCGCGGCACGACTGATCCCCGCGCCTTCCCCGTGCCGGTGGTCGCTCCGAGCGCCCCGTCAAGTGGTACCCTCGGCGCTGCGGGCGTGCGCGCCCGCCGCCCGGGAGCGGTGCGACCCGGGGTCATGACCGCCTGGTACGGAGGATCTCCAGAGATGACCTACGTGATCGCCGAGCCGTGCGTCGATGTGATGGACCAGGCGTGCGTGGCGGTCTGCCCCGTTGACTGCATCCATTTCGAGCAGGGCGCCGACCGGACGCTCTACATCGACCCCGACGAGTGCATCGACTGCGGCGCCTGCGAGCCCGAGTGCCCGGTGAGCGCGATCTTCCCCGAGGAGTCGCTGCCGGCCGAGTGGGCCGAATACACGAAGATCAACGCGGTCTGGTTCACCGACAAGGCCGCCGCGCGGGCGATGCTCGAGGCGCTCAAGCCCGCCTGACGGCAGGCGGCGCCCGTGACCGGGCGCCGCGGCATTCGCCATCCGACGACCGGCCCCCGTCGCGGGCGGCCGGTCGCTTGGTGTCCGTCCAGGGAGCCTCCTCGGTCCGATGCGCATCGTCTCGCTCCTGCCGGCCGCCACCGAGATCGTCTGGGCCCTCGGGCTGGAGGACGACCTCGTGGGCGTCTCGCACGCCTGCGACTTCCCTCCGGCCGTCGCGAGTCGTCCGGTCGTCACGCGGTCGTCGTCGGGAGCGGTCGACCGGGCAGCCCTTGCCTCGCTGCGGCCGGACCTGGTCTTCGCGGGCGCAGGACCGCGCGACTGGGCGGCGGCGCCCGGCGTCGCGGTCGTGGTCCTGGATCCCGCGAGCCTGGAAGGGATCTTCCACGCCATCGCCACCGTCGGCGCGATGACGGGCGCCGAGGACGAGGCCGTCGGGCTCGTGGAGATCCTCCGCGAGCGACTCGCCGACGTCGAGGAGGTCGTGGCCGAACGCCGCGATGAGGGCCACCACGCTCCCCGGGTCGTCGCCCTCGAGGGGATCGATCCGCTGATGTCGGCGGGCCTCTGGCTGCCCGAGCAGGTCCGCCGCGCCGGCGGCTGGGAGGTGCTCGGGAGCGACGGCGAGCCGAGCGCGCCGGCGGCCTGGGAGGCTCTCGCGGAGGTGGATCCCGAGATGCTGCTTCTGGTTCCGCGCGGGATGCACCTCCGCGAGGCGACGCGCGCGTGGAGGGCCGCGCCGCGGCCCCCGTTCTGGTCGGAGATCCAGGCGGTTCGCCGCGGCCAGGTCTTCGCCCTCGACGCCGCGGCGTACTTCGGCCGCCCGGGGCCGCGCGTGATCGAGGGGATCGAGATCCTGGCCGAGATCTTCGATCCCATTGCGTTCGTCGACCTGGCGCCCGCCGCGAGCTGGGTTCCCGTCCCGTGACCTCACCGCCCGGCGACCCGCGCCCGTTCGCCTGCCTCTGGTGCGGGCGGACCTGGCAGCCGCGGGCGGTCGACGACCTGGAGGCGCACGCCCGGCTCTGTCCCGACTGCCTGGGCCGGGCGGGGGAGAACCCGTTCCTCGGCTTCCGGCTGCGGGCGGGGCTGGCCGACCGCGCCGGGGGTGCGCCGGCCCGCACCCACGAGGACGAGCTCGTACCGTACTACGAGGCGCGGGCCGCGGAATACGACGACTGGTACCTGCGCCGCGGCCGCTACGCGCACGGCCCGATCCACGACCTGGCCTGGCAGATGGAGCTGGACGCGGCGACGACCTGGCTCGACGGCCTCCCGCTGCGCGGCGAGCTCGTCGAGCTGGCGGCGGGAACGGGCTGGTGGACCGCGCTCCTGGCGACCAAGGGCGAGCTCCACGCGTACGACGCCGCCGCGGCCCCGCTCGACCGGGCCCGCGACCGGCTCCTCGCCCACCGGCTCCGCGCTCACCTCCACGTCCGCGACGCGTGGGCGCCGCCCGATCGGGCGGTCGACGCACTCTTCGCCGGCTTCTGGCTGAGCCACGTGCCGCGTGCCCGCCTCGGCGCGTTCCTCGGGGTGGCCCGGGCGTGGCTCAGGCCCGGCGGCACCTTCGCCGCCATCGACTCCCTGCCCGACCCGAGCTCGGGGACCGTCGATCGGCTGCCCGCTCCGGCGCCGGACCTGTCCAGGCGGCGCCTTGCGGACGGGCGCGAGTTCACGATCCCGAAGGTGCTCTACGCGCCCGACGAGCTCGCCGTGGCCCTGCGCGCGGCCGCCTTCCGCGACGTCGACGTCCGGGCCACCGGCCGCTTCTTCCTGCTCGCGAGCGGCGTCGCGGCCTGACGCGCCGGGGCAGTGGGATACACTCCCGGCCATGTCGCCCTTCGCAGGTCGCACGCTCGCCACCGTCGGCACCGGGGTCATGGCCGAGTCCATCATCGCGGGCCTGATCCGCGGGCAGCTCGTGGAGCCGTCGCAGGTCATCGCCAGCCATCCGCGGCCGGAGCGCCGCGAGGAGCTCGCGCGCAGCCACGGGATCCGCGTCACCGCCAGCAACGTGGAGGCGGTTGCCGGGGCTGACGTCGTCGTCCTCGCGGTCAAGCCCCAGATGCTCGCTCGCGTGGGGCGGGAGATCGGGCCGCACCTGGCGGCCGGCCAGCTGGTCCTCAGCGTGATTGCCGGCGCCACCACCGCGGCGCTCGAGGGGCTGCTGGGGCATCTCGAGCTGGTGCGGAGCATGCCGAACACGCCGGCGCAGCTGGGCCGCGGGATGACCGTCTGGTACGCCACCCCCGAGACGACTGCACCCCAGCGGGCCCAGGCGAAGGCCCTCCTGTCCGCCCTCGGCGCCGAGCTCGAGGTCGACGACGAGAAGTTCGTGGCGATGGCGACCGCGGTCTCGGGCACGGGGCCGACCTACGTCTTCCTGGTGATGGAGGCGCTCGTCGACGCCGCCGTCCACCTCGGCTTCCCGCGCCACATCGCCCATGACCTCGTCGTCGAGACGCTCGAGGGGAGTGCGTACTTCGCCAAGCAGTCCGGCGATCATCCGGCGGTCCTCCGGAACATGGTCACGTCGCCGGGCGGGACGAGCGCCGCCGCCCTCCACGAGCTCGAATCCGGGCGCCTCCGGACGGTTCTCTCGGAGGCCGTCTGGGCCGCCTACCGCCGGACGGTAGAGCTCGGCGACCAGCTCGAGGCCGCCGCCACGGCCCCCCCGGAGCGCCGTCACCGGTGATCGCGCCCCGATCCGGCGCACCCGCCCCGCGCGGGCTCCTGGCGATCTTCGCCCACCCCGACGACGAGACCTTCGGCGCCGGAGGCACGATGGCGCTGGCCGCCGCGGCCGGCGTGCCGACCTGGATCGTCTGCGCTACGGACGGGGACCAGGGCGGCGAGGAAGGGTCCCGGGAGCTGGACCCCGAGCTCCGACGCGGCGAGCTGCGCTGCGCGATGACGGCGCTTGGCGTCGCCGAGCCGATCTTCCTGGGCTACGGCGACTCCGGGATGGAAGGCTGGACGAAGCCGGCCGGCTGCCTCGCCCTCGCCGACGAGGAGGAAGTCGTCGAGCGCCTCGTCGCGATCATCCGCGACCTGCGCCCGGCCACCGTCGTGACCTTCGATCCCGGCGGCATCTACGGCCACCCCGACCACGTGACGATCTCCGCCCGGGCAACCGAGGCGTTTCGGCGCGCCCTCGCCGAGCCCGGCGGGCCAACGGCGTTCTACCAACGGGCCCTGTCGCGGAGCGCACTCGCCCGCCGGGACGAGATGGAGGCCCTGTTGGCCGCCCTGCGCGGCGAGGAGTCCTCGACGTCGAAGGAACGCACCGCGGACGACCTCCTCCAGCATCGGCGTCTCGGCGAGCTCGCCCGGCCCGACGAGGACTTCACGGCCCACGTCGACGTCCGGCCCGTGCTCGACCGGAAGCTGGCGGCAGTCGCCTGCCACGCCAGCCAGATCCGGGACGATTGGTCGATCACACCACGCGAGGTGCTCGACGCGTGGCTGGGGTGGGAGACGTTCATCCGCGTGGAGCCGCCGCCGCTGCCCGGGGAGCGGGAGACGACCCTCCTCGGCGTGGTATA
>Ga0256868_10001871_pt1 | contig 11199 bp, 10 predicted proteins | sample RVTome_13_FD_187341 | JGI IMG/M metagenome (GOLD analysis project Ga0256868, IMG submission 187341) | Soil microbial communities from uranium-contaminated site in the Upper Colorado River Basin, Wyoming, United States - RVT92D227 HiSeq ... | reverse complement strand
ACCCTGAATTGAAGGGGCAGCAAGAACTATTCGAAGAGCAAATTTGGATTGGCCCGCCGCATCCTTCAGAAGATTCTTATGCTCACTCAAAGCGCCTGATGCTGGCGCAGCTGCAAGCTGCAAAGGAGCAATATGGTCTTGCATCAGCGTTCGTAATCAGCGGCAACTTGTATGGCCCGCATGACAATTTTGATGTTGACGAGGGGCATGTTACTCCTTCGCTGGTTGCCAAGTTTTTTAAAGCCTCGCAAAATGGTCAACCGGTGAAAGTCTGGGGTAGCGGCGTTGCGATTAGAGACTTTACATATTGTGACGACGCGGCACGAGCACTATACGAAGTGCTGTTGAAAGTCGAAGGACCGATAAATATGGGCAGCGGCTTCAGGCATCCGATTAGAGACATCGTCTTAACCCTGCAGAAGATCTGCGGTGATTCGGTTCGTATTGAATGGGACCCCAGCAAGCCGGATGGGCAACTTGAACGGTATTACAACTTGGACAAGCTAAAAGCAACTGGATTTCAGGCGAAGGTCAAACTAGCTGAAGGAATTCAAAAAACGTATGACTGGTACTCAGCTAACTGGCAAACCGCGCGACATACGTGACGAACATAACTAGGAGAAAGACATGAAACTACATAGGCTGAGATGTCATAGCGATTTTGTTTTCTACAAAGAAAAAGAAGCTGTAGAACTCGAGAAGCATATGGCAACGATTAACAGGTATATCCCGAAATGCAAAGACTCCTTCACTGTCGAGGGGTACTCCTATACTGCAGCGCAACAGGTAAAGTTTCTCGTCGACTTTCAGCATGCTGGAGCAAAAGGGGAGATTATTTGGCGGGAGCGTGTTTGTTGCCCAATCACAGGATTCAATAATCGTATGCGTGCGACATTTCATATCTTTGATATAGAAATGGAAGCTTATCAAGATAGCAATATATATGTCACGGAACAGGTGACGCCAATTTATAGCCATTTTGCAAAAAATTATTCAAATGTTATTGGTAGTGAATATTTAGGAGATCAAATTCCTTACGGCAAATCAAATTCCAAAGGAATTAGAAACGAAACATTGTGCGATTTGCAGTTCCCGAGTGAGTCGTTCGATATCGTCGTTTCTCTTGATGTTCTTGAGCATATCCCGGATTATCGAACGGCTTTTCTTGAGTGCTGTCGAGTGATTAAGAAGGGGGGGAGATTTCTTTGGTCTGTTCCATTTGTTCCCCATTCTGAAAACAATATCGTCTGTGCTGAGATGCGGGATGGCAAGGTGCACCACATTATTCCGGCTCAATATCATGGGGATCCCTTGTCCAATGAAGGCGTCCTCTGCTTCACATATTTTGGATGGGAGATGCTCGAGCAAATGCGGTCCACCGGATTCACGGATGCTTACGCAGTAGCCTATCATTCTTTACAGTTTGGTTATCTGGGAGGTGTGCAGTTTATTTTCATTGCGCACAAGTAAGTTATATAAACCATTTTTATCTTCTTGAAGGAGGCTTTATGTTCAATCGTAATGTAGTTGCATGCATCTTTTTAGCAGTATTGTTAGTAGTTGTCGGCGGTTGTAGTCAAAAGACAGATGTGTCTTACACTCCCCCCAACTATACTGACGATAACTTTTTTAAGGGCATCTGTAGAAATCCACCCGCCGGATTTGCGATCTTAGGCCCGATTCAGGCGCAGACAAAGAATAATTTTGCTGTAGGTAGAAAAGCGACTTTCTCTGACGGAACTGTTCGGAAAATCGTTAAGGTAGAGGATAATAACGGCAACTTGATAGTGTTTGTTGACGGTGCTCCGCTCGACGGAAATGCAGTCGGATATCCAAAAGAGATAAAGATCACAGATGCTGTCAAGTAAAATAATTTTGGAGGTGCTATTATGACTAAACGTCCGTTTATTACCGGTATCACCGGTATGGTCGGCGATAACTTTACGTCAATAATTATTGAATTCTGCAGTATATATGCGTGGTAATATGGATACAAAACAGAAACATATTTCCTTTCTTAAATCCGCGTTAACTACCGAGAACCCCTTAATGCCATCGGAACGCTTCCTCCTCTGGATGAGGGAGATGAATGAAAAGGTGCACGTAAAGATCGACCGGGTCCCTTTCTCCAGGATGAGAGAGTGGTATTTCAACGAAGACAGGGGGAATCTGGTCCATCAATCGGGAGGTTTTTTCTCCATCGATGGGATCAGGATCAGGACCAACTGGGGAAAGGTTCCCGCGTGGGAACAACCCATCATCAACCAGCCGGAAGTGGGCTTTCTGGGCATCATCACAAAAAAAATACACGGTATCCTCTATTTTCTCATGCAGGCAAAGATAGAGCCGGGGAACCTGAATGCCGTCCAGTTGTCGCCGACTCTGCAGGCCACGCGCAGCAACTATACCCGTGTGCACAGAGGAAAGGCGCCATTATATCTTGAATACTTCAATGGCGAGAAGCCGGTGAGGATACTCCTTGACCAGTTGCAATCGGAACAGGGCGCACGCTTCCTGAAAAAGCGCAACCGCAATGTGATAGTCGAGCTCAGGGAAGATGAAGATATAGAAGTCCATGAAAACTTCTGCTGGTTAACGCTGGGCCAGATCAAATCTTTTCTTCAATATGATAATCTGGTCAATATGGACACCAGAACAGTGATTTCGGGGATCCATTTTGGCGGATATTCCGCTGATGTCCTCGATTTTTATCAGGCCATGGCGGTAAGAGATAAACAGACCCGGGAGATGAGCATGCTCCTTTCCATCCTCGAAAGCGATCGCCATTTGTATGATCTGGATGAGATTATTTCCTGGATTACCCGCAAGAAATCGCTCTATTATCTGGATGTCGAGCAGATACCTCTGAAAAACGTCAGCCAATGGATATTCGACAACGACGAGATATACCACGAGAAGCGGAAATATTTTTCGGTTATCGGGGTGAATGTAGAGATCGGAAACCGCGAAGTCCAGTCCTGGGACCAACCACTCATCAAGGCGGTGCAGGAAGGTATCATAGCCTTTATCGTCAAGAACATAGAGGGGGTCTACCATTTCCTTGTCCAGGCCAAGGTAGAGGCCGGGAATTTTGATCTCGTCGAAATGGCCCCTACCGTTCAGTGTCTCACCGGAAATTACCGGAAAGGCGATAGTGAATATGAAGTGATGTTTCTCGATGAAATACTCAATGCCCGACCTGAACAGATCTGGTATTCAGCGTATCAGAGCGAGGAGGGAGGACGTTTTTTCAGGGAACAGAACAGAAATATGATTGTGGAGGCGGGAGACGATTTTCCCGTGGAAGTTCCTGATGATTTTATCTGGATGACGCTGAACCAGCTCAAGGTGTTCATCAATTATAACAACTACCTGAACATAGCGGCCCGCAGCCTGATTGCCTCTGTAAGGTTCTGTCAGTCTGCCTGTCTGCTCCAGTAGAACGAATGGACGGGGGTTGTGCGGTAAGGAGTTGTAAAGGGTTGCCGGCTTGATGAAAATAGTAAAGATTGCCGTAATGGGTTGTGCCGCTGTGGCACAGAATTCAATGTTGCCTGCCATCAGAATGGTCCCGGAATGGGATCTTGTTGCCGTTGCCAGCCGCACCGGGCAAAAGGCGCAGCAGTTCGCCCGGCAATTTGATTGCGAAGCTGTAACGGGGTATGCGACGTTGCTCAACCGGCAGGATATTGATGCCATCTATATGCCGTTGCCGACGGGATTGCATCATGAATGGATCATGAAGTGTCTTGATGCGGGCAAGCATGTACTGGCGGAAAAATCGATTGCCTATGATTATGCTTCTGCAAAGCAGATGGTGGAGCTGGCCCGTTCGAAACGTCTGGTATTGATGGAAGACTTCATGTTCCAGTACCACAGCCAGCACCGGTTTGTCTTTGAGATGCTTCGCAACAAAGAGATCGGCGACATACGTGTTTTCAGGGCCAGTTTCGGCTTTCCTCCGCCCCCGAAAGATAATTTCCGGTATGATGACACAATTGGCGGAGGCGCCCTGCTTGACGCCGCAGGATATACCGTAAGGGCCGTTCATTTTATTCTCGGCGCGGATTTTGTCGTCAAGGCGGCAAACCTTTTTTATGACAGGGAGTGCGGAACAAATATCTATGGCGGAGCTTTTTTGTCGAACGAAAAAGGGGTCAGCGCCCAGCTTGGTTTTGGCTTTGATCATTTCTACCAGTGCAATTATGAAATCTGGGGCAGCAAAGGGAAGATTACCGTTGACCGGGCCTTTACTCCCAAGCCCGATTACAGTCCCCTTATTATTGTTGAAAAGCAAGGGGAACGGCAGGAATATTACATGGACCCCGACAACCACTTTGTCGGTTCCATCAGGGAATTCCACAGGGCAATTGTTGAAGGCGACCAGGAGCATCATTACCGTCAAGTATTGTTGCAGAGCAGGACATTAGAGGATATCCGTTCTCTGGGTAGATAAACAAAACGTGAGGTCACCATGTTGGAACCACCGCATATTTCAGTCATCAGTCCCGTTTACGGCGCCGCAGGGCTTCTCGAAGAACTGGTCCGCCGGATCAAGGCCGCTGTAAGTCTTATTACCGAAGAGTATGAAATCGTCCTTGTTGAAGATTGTGGTCCCGATAATTCATGGGAGCTCATCAAAAAATTATGCGTTGAAGACAAGAGGGTTATTGGCATAAGACACAGCCGCAATTTCGGTCAGCAGTACGCCCTCAATTGCGGTCTCGACCATGCCCGGGGAGAATGGGTTGTTACCCTTGATTGTGATCTCCAGGACTGTCCCGAAGAGATCATCAACCTTTACACCAAAGCAAAGGAGGGTTATGAGATTGTGCTGGCCAGCAGGCAGCACCGGCAGGATGATTTCCTGAAGAAGTTTTTCTCAAGGGCCTTCTACCGTTTGCTGACATACCTGACTGAGACACATCAGGACCCTTCGGTAGCCAACTTCGCGATCTATCATCGCAAGGTGGTTGACGCCCTGAAAAGCATGGGGGACTACTCGCGATACTATCCGACGATGAATCAATGGGTGGGTTTTCGCCTGACGAAACTTGACATCCAGCATGCCGAAAGAGAAGACGGTAAACGGTCTTCCTACAGTTTTAAAAAAAGGCTGAACCTCGCTTTTGACACCATCATATCCTTTTCGAACAAACCCTTGCGGCTGGCCATCAAGCTCGGCATCCTCATCACGTTGACCGCCATGTTTGCCGCCATAGTTCTTGTGATTAACTATTTTCTGGGCAGACCCTATGTGTCCGGTTGGGCAAGCACGTTCCTTTCGTTGTGGTTTCTTGCAGGCCTTATCATAACCATCCTGGGAATGATTGGCGTTTATGTGGGGAAAATCTTTGAGACCGTCAAGGGGAGACCAACATATATTGTTGGGGAAAAGATCAATTGCGAAAGGGACCCTGTGTAATATGAAGAAATCACTCCTCATCGGTAGCAACGGCTATCTTGGTCGTCATCTGGCCAATTTCCTCGAGGCGGAAGGTTTTGAAAACCACAATTATGATATACATCCCGAAGCGGTCCAGGGTATCACCCTGTACAAACCTCTGGACATCACCCGAAGAGAAAGGTTTGAAACCCTTGATAGTGAGGTAGATTTCATATTCATGTTTGCCGGACTTACCGGAACGGCCGACGGATTCGACAGGTTTGAGGAATTCATCTCCGTCAATGAAATCGGGCTGCTCAACCTCCTGACCTGGATGAGGAAAACCGCCTGCAAGGCACGAATAGTTTTTCCTTCGACCCGTTTGGTCTACAAGGGCCGGAAAAATTATGCTCTCAAAGAAGATGATCCAAAAGAAACGAAGACGATCTATGCCGTCAACAAAATGGCCGCCGAAAACATCCTTGCCATGTACCGCAATGCCTTCGATATAGAGTTTACGATATTCAGGATTTGCGTGCCCTATGGCAATCTCTTTGATGACGCCTATTCCTACGGGACCCTCGGCTTTTTTGTGGAGAAGGCCAAAAAAGGTGAGGATATAACCCTTTTCGGAGACGGATCAATCAGGAGGACCTTTACCCATGTTGAAGACATTTCCCGTCTGATTATGGAATCTGTTCAGATCGACGGAACCCGAAACGGGGTATTCAACATAGGCGGCGAAGACTTGAGTCTTCTGGAAGCGGCCACGCTTGTTGCGGAAAAATATGGCGTTGCCGTAAAACATGTCGGGTGGCCTGAAATGGCCTTGATGCTGGAATCCGACGATACGGTCTTCGACGGTTCCAGGTTGAACTCTCTTGTTTCCTATGAAAACCGGTTTTCCGTGAAGAAGTGGCTTTCAGCGCAGGGTTGACGGGTAACGACAGAGGTCAAATAATGAATATGCTTTCCCCTTCAAAAACGTGAGAAAAATTCTCGTTTTTTCATGATCAGGGATTGATGGCAAGTTGTTGAGTTAATTTAGATAGGCTTCGCTGGATGGAGTCATAGGCTTCTTCGTTTTACTGATAGGAATTTGCTTTTCAGCATGCCCTCTGTCTCAATATAGCTGAGACACCTCCCCTATGGTAAATTAGAGTAGAGGGCGCGGAGGACAAAGCAGACTGAAGGTTTTGGATATTGGCTGCGGGACTGGCGAATTTTCTGATATATTCGTAAATCATGAATACACCGGTATTGATATTTCCCCGATTTATATCGCGTATGCCGCGAAGCATATCCAATTCCCCGATGCAAGTTTTGATTTTATTCTTATAATGGACATGCTTCACCACTTGGACGATGATGCGGCAAGGCAGGTCTTGTGTGAGGCTTTAAGATTATCAAAGTCAGGCGGAAAGATCTTTGTTTTGGAAGATGCAAAAATACCGGAACTCGTGAATGCTATTGTGAGATTTATTCAGAATTTTGACAAGGGTGGTTTTATTCGTGAACCTCAAGATTACAGAAAAATGGTTCCGGAGCCCTTGGTGATTCAGGAAAAAAATCAGTTTCGAAATGGGGGTTGCGTGTATTATTCAATGCTTTTAAACAAACAGTACAGTATGGTGAGAGACGTTAATTCCATGGACTATCCCGAGGATTGTTATCATGTTCCTTAAAAATTTCATGTCGCTTTTAATAGCCTTACTGATGCTGGGGTTCTTATCTTTCCAGATCTATAAAATCTCTACAACCGATATTCCTGACTATGATAACGCTCTTCTTGCATCGGCTGCGAAAAATTTCGCGTTGGGGCACGGTTACGCGACTTCCTTTCACACAATGAAGAAATTTGATCCGCAAATCTCAACAGGCCCCACCATTATAATGCCCGCGGCTTTATTTATTGAAATCTTTGGTAATAAATACTGGGTGCCGAGTCTTGCAGGAAGTTTTATAATAAGCATCCTGCTTTTTATCGTATTATGGCTTCCATCTAAACTGGGATTGAGTTCAATCAAACTCCGATGCTATTGCTTATTGGTCTTGTTGTTTATTGTTTGTTATGTTTCTAAAGGACGGGAGTATTTATGGTCTTCTCTTTGCGGTGATGTGCCTTCCGCGCTCTTTGCCATTACCGCAACCATGCTGTTATTTTCGTCTAACACGCAGTCTGTTTGGCGTAGCTTAATCGCCGGATTAGTTGCAGGAGCGGCATTTCTTGCGAAAACAATAACAGCTTTTAATATGATTGCCCTGCTAATGCTGCTTCCTGTCTGGCTTTTCCTGATAAATAAGGACAGTCTTTCATGGAAAAAAGCGCAGTTATACATGGTCATATTTGTTGCCGGGATGGCTATTCTTCCAGTTTCATTCGAAGCATATAAGAAAGCATCACTCTCTGTCCAGGATTACAAAGCGTTACGACTTGAAGCCAGACAGTTTTTTGATGAAGCAGGTTCGGGGATTGCTCAGATACAAGCAAGTACGTCACGGTTTGATTACATTAAGAAAAACTTTCATGCGCATAACCGTGCATTCGTTGACTACACTGGCGGGACGTTTTTTTGTTGTATTCTACTCGCGATCATCCTGCTTGCCTTTGCCGGGTCACTGGGTAAAAGTTCATTACATTTTATCTCGTATGTTTTGTTACTGTCATCCCTGGCCCACTTTATCTGGTGGGCATGCCTCGCAACTCAGGGCTGGATTAGGTACTTATATCCAGCTTTGATCTTTTTAACAGTGGGTTTATCAATTTTGATAACCCAGGTAAAAAAACCAGCTCTCCGCATTGCCATTATTTGTCTCTGTGTTATATTTTTTGTTCCAACATTGAATTCATTCAAAACGCGTTTCCCTGCAAGATGGTATAACAAAGAAAGATTCGCTTCCCTATTAAAAGCCGTAGATTTTATGAAGGTAAACAATAATTACAGATATCTTGGGGCCGGACAATGGGCTTCCTGGGAGTTAGAATATTTACTACCAGGTGTAAATAACTTCAAGAAACTGACAGTTCAAGAAGAAAAAGAAATGAAAAATATCGCGTTGGTTCGGGATGTGTCTTACCGGGAGGAAATAGGGAGAATAATATATTTGACGAAACTGGCGGAGTCATGTGAAAAGATATTGTTCTATTCCCCTCCTGTCACTATATCCCTAGTAGTAGACCCGGACTGTTACCGGGAAGCCAGCGCTTGCGAATGTACGGATGAGAAAAATTGTCCGGGCATAAAGAATCCGAGGTGCGAATGGGTGGCGAACGCGTGCGACTTTACGGATGGGGAGACTTGGGTGAATGGCGTTGGGAAGTCTTGGGCTGCCGCTTTTGTTGTCTTCAATTCTTTTCACGCCCGAAAAGAATTAACTATTGGTAAAAACATTACCTTTGCTGATGGAGCTACCCGGACGATAATGAGCACTAGGGATGATGGTGACACTCTGGTCACATTCCTTGATGGTGCTCCTTTGGATGGAACTGTTGTTGGATATCCCAAAAAGTTCACCGTTCATCATGGCAGTAAGTAATTTTTCTATGCCTTATAGAAAGCATGTTTGAAGCGATTGGTGGAATTAATGATGACCGATAACAAAAACAACATCCTTTTTATTCTGGCGCCTAAGATTGACACGGTGATGCCGCCGCTGAGCGTGCCTTGTTTAAGGGGTTACTTAAAGGTGAGAGGATGGAATGTGGGCGTCTACGATTTAAACATCGAATGTTATGTGCATCGCCTGGAGAAATATTTGAATCATTGGAATGTTGAGTTTCAGGAGTTTTGGAATGATGATAAGGCGGTAACTGATTTTTTCAAGAACTATGCTGCTGAAGTGCAGAAGATGTTTGATTTTATCGAAAAGGAAAAACCCGCGTATATTGGCTTTTCTACCTGGCTTACTAATTTTTGCAGCAGTGTGATCATTGCACGGGAAATAAAAAAGAAGTGGCCTGCGATCAAAATAATTTTTGGCGGGGTCGAAGTCTGGCAAAAACTTCATATGGGCAGTCTGGATTCAAAAGACTATGCATTCATCGATGCGTTTGTGATTGGTGAAGGAGAGGCCACTCTTCATGAATTGCTTTGTTCTTTTAAAAATGGGGACGATATTTCCCGATGCCCCGGGGTTGCATTGTTCCGGGAAGATAAACTGCAATTGATGACTCCACGCAACGCCATTGTCCCGCCTAAAAACCTGCCAATGGCCGATTTTACTGGTTTTGATTTAAAGAAGTATATAACTCAAGGTTCGCAGTTACCGTTCTATTTGAGTCGGGGGTGCGTCAATCAGTGTATTTTTTGTGAGGAACGAAAGTTCTGGAGGACCTTTCGTACAAAATCAGGCGAACAATTATTTGAAGAGATCAAGCAGGCCAAAGAACAGTACCCTGATTTTAAATCCATCTATTTTTCCGAGTCGCTTATTAACGGCAATATCAATGAACTGCGAAAATTATGCCTTCTTTTAATCGAAGCCGGGTTAAAAATTAACTGGGAAGGGAACGCTGTTATACGAAAAGAGATGGATAGCGACCTGTTGAAACTAATGGCAAAAGCAGGTTGTTGGCTATTAGTTTATGGGGTTGAGACTGTGTCAAAAAAGCTTCTTGCTTATGTTGGCAAAGTTATGTCAAACAGAGCAGATATTGAGAAGATAGTCAGGGATACCGCCGAAGCCGGAATTCGGGTGACTCTCGATTTCATGTTCGGATTGCCCGGAGAGACTGAAGAGGACGCTCAAGAGAATATTGATTTTGTAATACGAAACAAAAAATGCATACATACGATATATCCTTCCTGGTCCTTTTGCTATCTGACACAGCTTAGCGATGCGTATGCGGATCCTGGAAGATGGGGGCTGAAGCCGATTACGGACGTGTCATTTTGGGAATCCATTGATGGCAGCAATACTTATCCGGTGCGTTTGGAACGGTTTGAACGGTTTTGTGCTGCAATGATAAAGGAAGGTATTGCTATTCAATACCCTGGCGATAAGCTGGCGGACAGAGAAAAAAAACTCGGGTATTATTACGGCTTCAAAAAAGATTTTTGGAAAGCAACAATGTACTTGTTGCAAGCGGCAGAGAAGGAGCCTTGGGATATGGTGCTCAGGGGCACGGTAAAAGTGTGTTGTCAAAATGTTATTAACGAAATCGATTTAGCCAGTACTTCCGAACATACTGTTGAAAATTGGGTGAACGGTGTTGCGAGGGTGCTCAAGGGCACCGTAAAAGCGTGTTGTCGTAAGGTTCTTGATGAAATCGACGTAGATAGTACTTGCGAACATACCGATGAGAATTGGGTAAATGGCGTTGCGAGGTCTTGGGCTACCGCTTTTTTTGTCGCCAATTCTATTCATGCTCGAAGTGAATTAACTGTTGGTAAAACAATTACTTTTTCTGATGGAACCACCCGGACAATTGTCAGCACAAAGGAAGATGGCGAGTCTCTGATTATATTCCTTGAAGGAGTTCCTTTGGATGGAACTGTAGTTGGATATCCAAAAAAGTTTATCGTTCACTCTGGTATTAAGTAATTTTTTTATTCGTTATAGAAAACGCTTGAGTCACGGCACTATTGCGGTTTTTTGCAGGCTCCATTGTGAGTTTCTTATCTCGGCGGAGATCGTTTTTTCGGTAACGCACAATTGATTAACCATTAAGGGTCGAGGAGTAGATATGAAGAAAAAAACATTGATAACGGGTATTACCGGAATGGTCGGATCTCATCTGGCTGATTTTCTTATTGAACATACCGATTGGGAAATCTACGGTTTATGCCGCTGGCGCAGTCCGTTGGACAACA
>Ga0256868_10001870_pt1 | contig 11200 bp, 9 predicted proteins | sample RVTome_13_FD_187341 | JGI IMG/M metagenome (GOLD analysis project Ga0256868, IMG submission 187341) | Soil microbial communities from uranium-contaminated site in the Upper Colorado River Basin, Wyoming, United States - RVT92D227 HiSeq ... | reverse complement strand
CATGACCGTCGAAACCTCCACCTGGGCGACCAAGAAGGGCCTGGCCCAGATGCTCAAGGGCGGCGTCATCATGGACGTCGTCACGCCCGAACAGGCGAAGACTGCCGAGGATGCCGGCGCCGTGGCCGTCATGGCCCTGGAGCGCGTCCCGGCCGACATCCGCGCGGCCGGTGGGGTGGCCCGGATGAGCGACCCGTCGATGATCGAGGCGATCATGGCGGCCGTCAGCATCCCGGTGATGGCCAAGGCCCGGATCGGCCACTTCGTGGAGGCCCAGATCCTCGAGGCGCTCGGCGTCGATTACATCGACGAATCCGAGGTCCTGACGCCGGCCGACGAAGAGAACCACATCGACAAGCACGCCTTCAAGGTGCCGTTCGTCTGCGGCTGCCGCGACCTCGGCGAGGGCCTCCGACGGATCGCCGAGGGCGCGGCGATGATCCGGACGAAGGGCGAGGCGGGCACCGGCAACATCGTGGAGGCCGTCCGCCACATCCGGACCGTCAACGCCGAGCTGCGCCGCCTCTCCTCCATGCGCGAGGACGAGCTCTTCGCCGCGGCCAAGGAGCTGCGGGCCCCAGTCGAGCTCGTCCGCGAGGTCGCGGCGGCCGGCAGGCTGCCGGTCGTCAACTTCGTGGCCGGCGGGATCGCCACCCCGGCGGACGCGGCGCTCGCCATGCAGCTGGGCGCCGACGGCGTCTTCGTGGGCTCCGGCATCTTCAAGAGCGAGGACCCGGCGCGGACGGCGAACGCGATCGTCCAGGCGACGACCCACTACGACAACCCGAAGATCCTGGCCGAGGTCAGCAAGGGCCTGGGCGCCCCCATGCGCGGCATCGCCCTGGAGGCCATCCCCGAGAGCGAACGCCTCGCGGTGCGGGGCTGGTAGCGACGACCCGGCGCACGGGGCGCGCGGGAGCTGCCCGGTGAGGATCGGCGTGCTGGCGCTGCAGGGCGCCTTCCGCGAGCACGTGGCAACGCTCGCCGCCGTCGGCGTCGAGGGCGTGGAGGTGCGCCTGCCGGAGGATCTCGTCGACGTCCACGGGCTGATCCTGCCCGGCGGCGAGAGCACGACGATGCGCCGCCTCATCCGCCGCTGGGGGCTGGCCGAGCCGATCCTGGACCTGGCGCGCTCGGGTGCGCCGATCTTCGGGACATGCGCCGGGATGATCGTCCTCTCGAAGGCGATCGCCGGCGGCGAGGAGCCGGTCCTGCCGCTCCTCGACGTGATCGTGGAGCGGAACGCCTTCGGCCGCCAGCTCGATTCGTTCGAGACGGACCTCGACGTGCCGGTCCTCGGCGAGCGCCCGGTCCACGCCATCTTCATCCGGGCGCCGATCATCGACGAGGTGGGCCCCGGGGTGGACGTCCTCGCCCGCCTGGACGACGGGCGGATCGTGGCCGTGCGCGAGGCGAACGTGATCGCGACCGCGTTCCACCCGGAGCTGGCCGGGGAAACCCGCTTTCACCGGCTCGTGGCCGCGATGGCCTCCGAGCACGCCGACCCCGGCGAGGGTGCCGGCCGCCGACCCCACCCGCTGCGCCGCGCGAGGCCGGGCGCATGACCGGCCGATCGAGCCAGCCCCCGGTCCGCGCGGGGAAGGTTCGGGCCGCCCGGCTGACGGACCTGGCCGCCCTGGGCGAGCTGTCGCGCCTCGCCCAGGCCGATGATTCGGGCGCCCGCTCCCTCGGGCTTCCGCTCGCCGGGCCGCCCATCGGGGTCTTCACCCTCTTCCGCCTGCCGCTGGGCGCCTTCCGTCCCCACGACCTTCTCTACGTCCACGAGCAGGACGGCCACCTGGCGGGCCTCCTGCGCGTGGAGCGCGACGGCCATCGCGACGAGTGGACGATCGTGGAGCTCGACGCCGTCGGGCTCGGCGATGCCGGCGACATCCGCTACCGCCTGGTCCAGGCCTGCCTCCGCGACGTGGCGCGACGCGGCGCCACCCGCTTCCATGTCGCCTGTGCCGACGAGGACGGCAACGTGGAGCTCTTCATGCAGGCCGGCTTTGCTCGCTACGGCGAGGAGATGATCTGCGTCCGGGGTGCCGAGCGCCCGCTCCCGGCCCCGCTCACGGAGGAGGAAGCGGGCCTCCTGGGCATTCGCCCCGTCGGCCAGACGGACGCCGTGGCCCTCTTCCGCCTCTACAGCGCCGTGACTCCCGCACCGGTGCAGCGGCTCGAGATGAACCGGATCGCCGACTGGGAGCTCCCCGGCAGCGGCTCGCTCATGCCGCGCTCCAGCCTGACGCCGATCCTTCGTTTCGCCGACGTCGAATCCTTCCTCCAGGAGGCCCCCGAGGGTGCCGCCGACCCGACGGCCGCGATCGGCTTCGTCCAGGTCGGCGTGGCCAAGGAGGACCAGCCCCACTACCTGCGGATCCTCGTCCGGCCCGGTGCCGACGCGGCGCCGCTGGTGCGGTTCGGGCTCGGCGTCATCGCCGCCCGCACGGAGCGGCGCGACCATCGCCGCGACAACGGCGTCATCGCACCGGTCCGGACCTACGAATCGCCGCTCGAGCACCGGCTCGAGGACGAGGGGTTCGGGACGACCTCCACCGTCACGCTCCTGATCAAGGAGACGCTCGTTCGCGTTGCCGAGCCGGCACTCGTGCCGGCCGTCCGCTGAGAGGACCACCCGTGGCCGACCGCCGTTTCCGCGAATCGATCGACGACCTCGACGCCCTCCTGGCCGCGCTGCCGCCGGAGATCGTCGCGGCGATCCACGCCCTGCCGGAGCGCACCGCCCTCATCGAGGTCGTCATGGACCTGGGGCGTCGGCCCGAGGCCCGCTTCCCCGAGAGCGAGGTGATCCTGCTCGAGCGGGAGGTCACCGAGTCGGACATCGCCCACGTCGTCGACAAGATCGGCTCGTTCGGCGACGACAACCGGGCCGGGATCGAGCGGACGCTCCACCGGATCAGCGCGATCCGGAATCGGACCGGGAAGATCGTGGGCCTCACCTGCCGGATCGGTCGGGCCGTCTACGGCACGATCGAGATCATCGACGACTTCGTGGAGACCGGGAAGTCGATCCTGATCATGGGCCGCCCCGGGATCGGCAAGACGACGATGCTCCGCGAGGCGGCCCGGGTCCTCGCCGACGACCTCGGCAAGCGCGTCGTCGTGGTCGACACGTCCAACGAGATCGCCGGCGACGGCGACATTCCCCACCCGGCCATCGGCAAGGCGCGCCGGATGCAGGTCCGCACCCCCGCCCTCCAGCACGAGGTGATGATCGAGGCCGTCGAGAACCACATGCCCCAGGTCATCGTCATCGACGAGATCGGGACCGAGCTTGAGGCCCAGGCGGCCCGCACGATCGCCGAGCGTGGCGTCCAGCTCATCGGGACGGCCCATGGCAACAACCTCGACAACCTGATGCTCAACCCGACGCTCTCGGACCTCATCGGCGGGATCCAGAGCGTGACCCTCGGGGACGAGGAGGCGCGCCGCCGGCGGACCCAGAAGAGCGTCCTGGAGCGGAAGGCGCCACCCACCTTCGATGTCATCGTGGAGATCGTGGACCGCGAGCGGGTCATGGTCCACGCCGACGTCTCCGAGACGGTGGACGCCATGCTCCGCGGCGACCCGGTGGCGGCGGAGCAGCGCTGGAAGGACGAGGCCGGGGTCCACAAGTCGCAGTCGCGGCCCCGCCCCTCGCCCCGTGAGCAGCTGGGGCGCGACGAGCTCGGCCGCGAGCGCTTCGCCGGGCTCGTCGGCTCGAGCGGCTGGCGGCCCGAGCCGGGCTGGCGCGGCACCGGCGACTACCGCACCACGCCCTGGGACCCGGCGGGTGGCGCGCGGCCGGGCTACCGGCCCGGCGCATCTGGCGGCTGGCGCGAGGTTCGGGGGCGGACCGGCGAGGGGAGCAGGACGCTCCCCGGCGAGCGGATCGCCCGTCACGACGAGCGCGTCGGGCCCCCTGGAGGGGGCGGCTCCCGTCCCAACGGCGCGTCGGGCGGGGGCCCGGGCGGCTCACGTCCCCTGGGCCCTGCCGGCGGCCCGGGCGGCCCGGCCGGATCTCGCGCGAGCGCCATCGAGGCGCCCTTCGTCGCCGGCGAGATCGCCGACCGCGGACCGGTGGAGCGCGCGGCGGCCGAGGCGGCGCTCGAGGTACGTGCTCGCGACGCCCGCGAATGGGAGCGCCAGGCCCAGTGGCGCGACCAGGCGTCGCGCGCTCTCGAGGCCTTCAAGGCGGAGGAGGGGACCGGCCCCGTGAACGTCGCCGACCTGGTCGCCGACGACGAGCGCCTCGCCGACCGGGCGGTCGCCACGGCGGTCGACGAGGAGGGACCGGCGCTCCGCGTGGAGAGCGGGATCCTGCCGACGCTGCGGGTCTTTCCCCACGGGATCAGCCGCAAGCGCCTCGAGCAGGCCGTCAAGGAGCTCCAGCTGCCCGTCATCGTGGCTCGCCTCGTGGACGAGGCGGACGTGGTGATGACGCTGCGCAGCGAGTATCGCCAGAAGGGCCCCACGATCCGCGAGGCGGAGGACCGGGCACTCCCCGTTTACGTGCTCAAGGCCAACACGATCGTCCAGATGCAGGCCAGCCTTACCTCCATCTTCGCCCTGGAGGTTGACCCGCGGGAGGCCGCGCTGCGGGAGACCGAGGAGGCGATCGGCCTCGTCTCGCGCGAGGCGCAGCCGGTGGAGCTCGCCCCCCAGAACGCGTACATCCGGCGGCTGCAGCACCAGATGGCCGAACGCGCCAACGTGGTCTCGCGCTCCCGGGGCCGGGAGCCGTACCGCCGCGTCCGCCTCTACCCCGACGAAGCGCGCGCCTGGCGGTAGGAGCGGCCCGGGCCCAATCCGTCGATCAGCCCCGGCTGCCGAACTCCCGACGGAGCGCGGATCGAGCGGCCCAGACCCCGCACATCCCATGCACCCCACCGCCGGGTGGGGTCGAGGAGGAGCACAGGTAGATCCCGCGGGTTGGCGCGGCGTACGGGTCCAGCCGGGCGACGGGCCGGGCGAAGAGCTGCCGGAGGTCCTGGATGCCGCCGTTGATGTCGCCGCCGACATAGTTCGGATTGTCGGCTTCCATGTCGGCCGGCAACCGGACCGACCGGGTGAGGATCGTGTCCCGGAAGCCCGGGGCGAAGCGTTCCACCTGCGCCTCGATGCGCTCGGTCATGTCGAACGTCGAACCGCTCGGGACGTGGCAGTACGCCCAGCCGGTGTGCTGTCCATCAGGTGCGCGAGTGGGGTCGAAGCGGCTCTGCTGGACGACGAGGACGAACGGGCGCTCTGGATGCCGCCCGCGCGAGACGTCCGCCTCGGCCGCCCGGATCTCGTCCATCGTCCCGCCAACGTGAACCGTGCCGGCCCGGCCCACTCCCTCCGCCCGCCAGGGGATCGGCGCGCTCAACGCCCAGTCGAGCTTGACGATCCCCGGACCGTACCGGAACCCCTCGAGCCGGCGGCGATACCCGTCGGGAAGCCGGTCGCCCGCGATCGCCGCCAGCGACCTGGGCGACGTATCGAAGAGGATCGCCCGGGCCGCCGGGAGCTCGGCGAGCGACGTGATGGGATGGCCGGTCACGATCTCCCCGCCGAGTGACCCGAGCTCCGCGGCGAGGGCGTCGGCGAGCTGCTGGGTCCCGCCGCGGACCACCGGCCAGCCGTACGCATGGGCGGTGATCGCCAGGACCAGCCCGAACGACGCGGTCAGCGGCCGGTCGAGCCGCAGCATCGAATGGGCGCTGACGCCGGTCAGGAGGGCCCGGGCCTCCTCCCCGCGGAATCGGCCGCCGGCGAGCCCGACCGCCGACCGCAGCGCGGGCAGCCCGAACCGGGCCGCGGCGAGCGGGTGGCTCGGGATCCGGAAGATCGGCGCCAGGACGAGGTCCATGACCTTGTCGGCGTCGCGGACGAAGGGACCCATGAGCCGGCGGTAGGCCGCCCCGTCGGCGCCCAATCCGGCGGCCGTCTCCGTGACCGATCGCTCGAGCACCGCCAGGCGGCCCCCGTCGAGCACGTGGGCGAGCGGCGCGGGCGGGTCGATCAGCTCGAGCCCGAACCTCCCAAGGTCGAGGCCACGGAAGAACGGTGACGCAGTCGACGTCCCCTGGACCGCGGAGCAGATGTCGTGGATGAACCCGGGGAGGGTCAGCTCCGCGCTGCGCATCCCGCCGCCGATCGTCGAGTGGGATTCGTAGACCACCACCGACCGCCCCGCCCGGGCGAGGGTGATCGCCGCCGCCAGCCCGTTCGGTCCCGACCCGACGACGATCGCGTCGGGCGCCTCAGCGCTCATCCGCGGATCGTGCGCCTCCGCCGTCGATTACGCCTCGCCGCTGCGACGGAACCAGTGGCGCGGGTGGGCGGCGGTCCAGGCCGCCGAGCGGATCGCCGCGTTGTGGCGGATGTTCTTCGCGTTCTTCCACTGGCGCTTCCGGTCGACGCAGGTCTGCTCCAGCGTCGCCGTCGCCTCGACGCCGAACCGCCCCGCCAGGTTGTGCAGCGTCGCCAGCCAGAAGGCGTTCTCCTTCCGGTGGCCGACGAGGCCCATCATGACCTCGTACATCGGGTCGTTGGCGCGGAGGAGGACCTCGATCTGGACGACCGGCGCGGCGCCGTCTCGGAACGCGCTGAAGGTGATCCAGGCCGCGAACATGTGGCCTTCTGGGGTCATGAAGGTGAACGACTCGTCGTCCGCGTAGATGACCATGACCCCGGTCGAGAGCGTCTGGCCGCCGGGCGCCGAGAGGTTCAGGAGGGCGACCTCGCCCGGGGCGATGCCCGTGATCGGGCCGTAGAAGCTGTTGCCCTTCGGCCAGAACGACCCGAATTCGCTCTTCCAGGTCGCGATGACCTGCTCGGGCGTCGCGTCGGCGCCCTCGAGGCGGACGCGGTAGCGCTTCTGCCAGAGCTGGCCGAACCCCTGCACGGGGCCGACGAGCCGGCGACCTTCCACGTTGAGGTTCATGGCGCTCGCGGGGACCTCCCCCACGACCAGCCGGTCGACCGGCTTCGACCAGTTCGCGTCGCTCGACCGCGGGATCGCGGCCGGCGGCTCGGCCGGTCTCTCGGCGGGCGGCCTGACCCGCGCCTCGGGCGGCGGCGGCAGGTGCGGCGTGCTGGGGCTCTCGACGCTCGCCGTCGGCGCGGTCTCGGTCATCGGCGCGGTCTCGGTCATCGTGGTTCCTTCGTCCTTCCTGAGTTCCCGGTCCTGCATCAGGCCCCTGCCGCGGCCAGGGCTTCGGCTTCGGTCGCGTGGATGCCGATCGCCTCATCGAGGCGGGTGAGGGCCAGGATCTGGCGGTAGTGCTCGCTCAGGCCGACGGCCATGAGCTTCTGGCCCTGGCGCTGGACCCGGACGAGCAGGGTCACGAGCAGGCCGATGCCGCCGCTGTTCATGTAGTCGAGGCGGCTGAAGTCGAGGACGATGACCTTCGCGCCATCCGTGCTCGCCCGGACGTAGGCGTCCATGAGCGGACCCTCGCTCGCCGAGGTGACATCGCCCGAGATCGCGATCTCGGAGGCCCCGGCCGCGAGCGGTCGGACCTCGACCGTGGTCGTTCCCGTCGTCATCTCTGGTCTCCCCTCGTGGCCGCGAGATTCGCGGCGGTCGCGCTTGCCTGGTCGTCGAAGATCCGCATGTAGTCGGACAGCCTGGTGATCTGGAAGATCTCCACGTAGTGCGGGCTGAGCCCGCAGGCTCGGACCTCGCGTCGATCGCGCCGGGCGTCGGCCAGCAGCCGGACGATGAGCGCGATGCCGGTGCTGTTGATGTACTCGGTGGCGGTGAAGTCGAGGAGAACCGCGCCGGCTTCGAGGGCGACCACCTCCGCGTAGGCGGCACCGAGGCCCGCCTCGGCCGCGACGTTGATGTCGCCGTGAAGGTCGATCGTCGCGAGCTCGCGGCCCCCCCGGACCTCAGCCCTGAACGGGATCGCTGGCATCGCCGGCTCCTTCCAGGTGGAGGGTCAGGGTCACGGTCTGGCCCGTGCCGTGGGTCGTGACCTCCATCGCGTCCACCATGTGCTTGATCAGGAAGAGACCCCAGCCGCGCGGCCTCTGCTCGCTGGCGAGCTTCTTCTCGATGTCTGGCTCCTCCGAATCGCCGAGCGGGCCGCCGAGACCGCGATCGGTGATGCGGATGACGAGGTCGTCACCGGCCACGGCCGCCTCGAGCGCGATCGGGATCGTCGGGTCGTTCTGGCTGCCGTACTCGATCGCGTTCATCGCCGCCTCGCTGACAGCGGTCTTGAGGCGCTCGAGCCGGGCCGGTGCGATCCCGAGCCCGGCCACCGCCTCGGCGACCCGGTCCATCGCCAGGCGCTCGTTGCCCGACTCGCCGGGAAGGGTGAGGCGGAGCAGCACGCGATCGCCGGCCGGCTCGGGCCCGGCCTCGATGACCGACAGCCCGCGGCCGCCGGTCCGCTGGAGCGCGACGAGGGTGATGTCGTCCTCCTGGTCCCAACCCCGCCCGACGAAGCCGTGGAGCTCGTCGAGCAGGTGGTCGAGGAGCTCGCTGCCCGGCCGCTCGACGGCCATCAGCTCACGCAGCCTCGGGAACCCGAACATGTCGCCGGCCGTGTCGTGCGCCTCGACGAGCCCGTCGCTGTAGAGGAGGACGCTCTCTCCGGGGGCGAGAACGGCCTCGTGCTCCGGGTAGTCCATCCCGGGCAGGAGGCCGAGGGGCATGCCCGTCGCCCGAAGCTCGATGACCCCGTCCGCCGTCCGGACGTACGGCAGGTTGTGACCCGCGTTCGCGTAGACGACCCTGCCCGTTTGCGGCTCTAGGATCATGTACAGGCAGGTGACGAACATCCGGGCCGGCATCTCCGGCAGGAGGATCTCGTTCGCCCGCTCCAGGACCTTCGCCGGCGACAGGAACCGGGGCGCCTCGCCGCGGAGGACGGATTGGGTGCGGGCCATGATCAGGGCCGCGGGGACGCCTTTGTCGGTGACGTCCCCCACGACGATCCCGATCCGGCCGTCTGGGAGGGCGATGAAGTCGTAGAAGTCGCCGCCCACCGCCCGGGCCGGGCCGTAGTAGGCCGCCACCTGCCAGTCGGGCAGCTGGGGCAGCTCGCGGGGCAGGAACTGCTGCTGGATGAGGGTCGCGACCCGCATCTCCTGCTCGAGGCGCTCACGGGCCTGGATCTCGACCGCCTGCTCGCGGACCAGCTGGGCGACCCGGATCGCGGGGGCCGCCTGGGCGGCCAGGGTGGAGAGGAGCTTGCGGTCATCGGTGCTGTAGTCCTGGTCCGAGAGGCGCGGGCCGAGGTACATGGCGCCGATCAGCTCGCCCCGGGTGACGAGCGGGACGATCATTCGGACGCCGGCGGCCCGCAGCTCCCCCAGCGCCGGCGAGTCGAGCTCGAGGCGCCCGGCATCGACGACCCCGCTGGCCGCCTGGAGGAAGGCGAAGAGCGGATCTGTCGGGGCGATCTCGATCGCCGGACCGGTCGCGGTCGGGGTGTCGGCCGGCGTGACCGACGAGGCAGGTTCGGCCGTCGCGGGTGCGGCCTCCTCGCGCGCGTCCTTGTCGGGCGCCGCGGCAGGGGGCCTCCGCTCCACGGTCCGTTTGATCGACTCGATGAAAGCCATGGTCGAGTTCTACGCCTCCACCGTCCAGAAAACGTTACGAATCAGGGGACGCGACGCCGTCCGTCACGTTTGTGCCTTGGACTGGCGAAGCCAGACGCTGACGGTCGTCGGGGCGACGGTCAGGGCGACCACGCCCCCGACCTCGATCCGCAGGCTCTCGAGGTCGATGTCGTCCCGCAGCCGCGCCGAGAATGCCGCGACCGTGCGCTCTGCGTCGTAGCGGGAGCGATTGAACCGGCGGTCGACGACCAGCTGGACTCGCCGCCGCAGCGGCTGGAAGAGCGCGGCTACCACGAGCGTCGATGCCGCGACCGAGACGGGGTTCTCGCCGAACGCCGGCGCGAGGACCGCCTGGAACACGAGGACGGCCCCGACGAACACGACGGCCAGGACGCCCGTCACGATCGCGTAGCCGATCGTCCGGCTGATGAGCCGGTCGATCTCGTAGAGGCGATGGCGCGTGACTGCGATCCCGATCGCGATGGGCATCGCGAGGATCCCGGCGTAGGCGACGAGCGCCGAGACGAGCGGGCCGTCGTCGGTCCGCACTGCCTGCTCGATCGCGACCCCCACAAAACCCACTCCGCAGACCGCCACGGCCGCAGCGAGCCAGCGGATCTGGAGGCGCTCGATGCGATCTCCCCGCCGGTAGCGGGCGATCAGCGCCGCGACGGCCAGCACGAACAACGCGAGCAATTCGAGGGGGATCGCGTCGACGAACGGCTGGAGGAACCTCGGCCAGCCGTCGATCGCGATCGGGCTCACCAAGTCGTTGCCGCTCGTCATCGGGCCCGGCCGCACCGCCCAGACGCCGAGCCCGAAGCCGGACAGGACCACGAGGATGGCCGCGGGGATCTTCCACCGCGGGCCAGGGAGCGATCCCGTGGGGAACAGCAGAGGGACCCAGCCGGCGACGAGGGCGACGCCAGGGTACGAGAGGAGCGCCCCGGCCCAGTTGACGACCCGATACACCTGCGGGTCGACGAGCGGCTCCAGCGTGTCGGCCGTCAGCCAGGCCGTGGCCAGCAGCGCGTACAGCGGGCCGCTCAGCATGAGCAGCCGGCCGATGGTGTGGCCCGGCCGCCGCCATTCGATGATGCCGCCCACGAGCGACTGCAGGACGCACGTCCCGTTGAACAGCGCGGCGCCCACGAGGATCTCCAGCGGCGGGGCCGTCGAGTAGCGGAGCAGCACCACGTCCATCGCCAACGAGACGGCGGCGGACGCCACGATCGACGCCACGATCATCGCGATCGAGAGAACGCCCGGCCGCCGCGACACCTCGAGCCCGGTCATCGCTCGACCTCCACCCCGGCCCGCAGCCAGACCGTCGCACTGATCGGGCGCACGGCGTCGACCGCGGTCGCGACGAGGGCCGCTTGCAGCCGGGCCAGGTCCACCTCGTTGCGGAGCTCCTCGGCGAAGGCATCGACGGTGCGCTGCGCGTCGTAGCGGGCCCGGTCGAAGCGGCGGTCCACCGCCGACTGGACGCGCCGGCGAAGGGGCTGGAACAGTGCGAACGCGACGAGCGTGGACCCTGCCACGGCCAGCGTCTGGCCCTGGGTGACGCCGGCAAGGATCGCCTGGAGCGTGACGACGGCCCCCACGAACACGGCGACCAGCATGCCGGTGACCACCG
>Ga0256868_10001869_pt1 | contig 11205 bp, 5 predicted proteins | sample RVTome_13_FD_187341 | JGI IMG/M metagenome (GOLD analysis project Ga0256868, IMG submission 187341) | Soil microbial communities from uranium-contaminated site in the Upper Colorado River Basin, Wyoming, United States - RVT92D227 HiSeq ... | reverse complement strand
GAGATCTGATCGACGAGCTCCATGAAAGAGACTATCGACCGGTTAGGATAGATGACCTGCTAAGACAATAAAGAAGGAAAGGCAAGGGCGAAGGATAGTCGATGAAGAAGGCCGTATGAGAGACCGAGCGGGCATGGACCGATTTGGGGACACGTAGCCGATTCAAGAAAATCGGTACATGTCCCCAAATCGGGAGCGAGGGCTCGAATCGAGTGAAGCTTTCCTCGCCGGGGAAAGCGAACGTGCCTTCGAGTCGACTATTCCGAGCCCTCGTTCCTTCGAATGATTAGGCCCGACCGGTCACGTCCTTCGAGCCCCATACTCGGGGAAGCCTTGAGTACTAGAAGCCTCGTCGGCCGAGCCTTCCCTATTTCTTCTCCAGGGACTCGACTAGGGCTTTGAGCTTGTCCTGGCCGGGGCTGATCTCGAGCGATTTCCTCCAGGCGGCCAGGGCTTCGTCCTTCTCCCCGAGCCGGAAGTGACAGTCCCCGACGAAGTTGAGGATTTCGACGCTGGTCCCGGCCCGGTTCAGGTAATCCCGATAATGGGGAATGGCCTCCCGGAATTGACCCAGCGCGTGCAGGGCACGGCCGAGCCAGGCCGAGACGTCCGGCGCCGCGCCCTCCTGAGCCGCGAGGGGCTGCAGCGCGCTCAAAGCGTCCTGGTATCGGCCGGCCAGAAACCGGCTCTGGGCATAGGCCAGGGCGAACCTTTCGTTCTTCGGGCTCTTGGCGAAAGCCCGTTCCAGCGACGCGCCCGCTTCGTCTAGTTTTCCCAGGTTCAGCCACTGGAGTCCCTGCGCGTAATCCCATTCCTCGCTATGGCCGGCGCCAAGCACCATGGACATGATCCGGGGGCGCTGCACGCTCTTGGCAGGACTGATCTCGAACGTTCCGGTCCGGACGGCTCGTTCGGCACCGGCCGTGTCGATCAGCGAAACCTTGACCTCGTAGTAGCCGGGCTCGAAGGCGGCCAAAAGCTGCTCTTCGAAATGGACACCCTCGGCGACGGAACCGGATAGCGGCCGGGACTGGGTCAGGACGACGGCGCCCTCCCTGAGATACACATACCGAATGCGGCCGCCGGCGATCCAATCTCCGGGAAGCCCGAATGCCTGAAAAGCGGTGATGAGCTTATCGGAGGGAAGAAAAGATTTCCGGGCGTCGCCGAGAAGCTGGCGGCCGGCGATCCGGAAGGGAACGACCTCGTCGCTCCCGGCCCGCGTCGGTTCGGCCCCGTAGCCCAAAAAGAGATCGCCCATGACCGGCCCGGCCTGGAGCTCGGGGATCTCGAGCGCGGCCGTGAACGAGCCGAACTCCTTGGAGACCGTGTTTTTCAGGAGCAGGTCAAAGCTGTAGCGGCCGGGAATGCAGGGAAAGGCGTCCTGGAACTCGAGCGAGGTGGCCCGCACCAGGTCCAGCCCGTCCGCGTCGAGGTCGACGGGGAAAGTCTTCTCGAATTGATAAAGGGTCCGGCCCTGGGCGTCGGCGACACGGCCGTTGAGCTCGAAGCCGGCCGTATTCCGGCCCCCGTAGCTAGCCAGCGTCAGCCGGCTCGGCTCCATGGAATAGTGGACGAGGAAGGGCCCGTCGGCCTCTTTGGCGACATAGAGGAAAGCGCGCGATTCGATATAGTTGGCCGTGTATTCGACCTCGACGACGTCTTTATAGCGGAGGAGCGCGTCGGCGTAGGAATCCTTGATCTTCTTGCGCGGAGCGGCGGCGATCCGGGCCATGAGCGTTTCGGAGGCCAGCGAAACCTGGCCGTAGGGCCGGTTCTCGCCCGGGATGAGGGACAGCGTCTGCCGGGCCAGGTTGGGCTCGAGGGTGCGGAGCTGCTCGTAAGCCTGCTCATCCCGGTAATCGCCGATCGCCGTCGCGATCAGGCTCCGCGGGCCGTCGGCGGCGGGAGAATAGAGCACGTAATCGCCGACCCCGTCCCGCTTGAAGAAGATGACGTTGAAGGCGGGCGGGAGGCCCAGGCTCTCGTTCCCCTGGTAGAACCAGATCTCGGTCGGATGGACGTTATTGACGCTGTCGTATTGTTCGATCGTCCGCGGCGGGCCGAGGATGATGTAGATCCGCCCCCGGTCGGTCTGCCAGCCCATCTTGGGCGTGCTCCGGCCGTAGGTCCGGTTGGCGTGCTGGACCCTCCGGTAATGCTCCTCCCGGAACTCGTTGCGGTCCGTCCCCGGCGTCGGATCGCGCTGCTTCCAGAAGGCCTCGATGAAGATGTTCCGCTCCTTGTCCGCGCGGAGCTGGAGGAAGACATCCCGCTCGTGGGGGGTGATGATGTAGACCGCCTCCTCGTCTATCCAGGCCCGGTACCTGTCGGGAAGGGGGACGTCCGGACCGCCCCCGGCAGGGAGGGGAGCAAGTGTCAGGGCAAAAAGGCACGCGGCCGCCAGCGTCTTGTTCATGAGGAACCTCACAGGCTACTTTATCTTAAACGGGGGAATCAGACAACGCGATCCCATTTCTCTCCCCCATCTGGAGAGAAATGGGACGGGCCGTGCGGCGACTGGTGCGACACCGTTCCTCTCCTTTCGGGGTCGAAACGGTGCCTTTCGCACCGCGCCTCTCTCCTAGGTTTTCTGGAACAAAAGAGGCGCGGTACGAAAGGAGCCCGGCACCGTCCCTCCCCTGCCGGGGACGGGACGGTGCCGGGCAGACTCATCGCTGCGAGTCGAGCGTCCGCTAGAACCGGTACTGGAAGCTGAAGCGGAAGGAGCGGGGTTCCACGATGGACCCGACCTTCCCGAACTGCCATTGGTTGTCGACCGAGGTGGGCGTGTTGGCGTTGAAGACGTTGAAGGCGTCGAGGATGATGGACAGGGTGCCGTAGCCGGAGAAAGTGAAGGCTCTCTCCACCCGCAGGTCGAGCAGGGTTTGGGTCGGGAGATACTCGGGGTCGGTGCTGGCGACGACCGAGCCGACGCCGGTGCCGATGACGCTGCCCTCGGGATTGGCCCACTGGGAATGGATCGGGATCTCCTCCAGTTTCCAGATGGGTCGGCCCGAATGGAGGCGGAAGCGGGCGCCCAGGTCGAGCTCGATGCCGGGGATCGTGTAGGAGCCGGACAGCTTGAACTCGAACTTGGGCACGAAGGGCAGCGGGCCTTCCAGGTTGTTGATCGTGTAGTTGAGCGAGCTCATCCAGTTGTTGTCGATGAACATGGGGCCTTCGGCGTTCATGCTGTTGCCGAAGATCCGGTTGGCCATGCCCTCCGTCTTCGAATACAGGATGGAGCCCAGCATCTGCCAGCGGTTGGAGTATCTCTTGTTGAAGGTCAGCTGGAAGCCCATGTAGTCCCGCTTGGGCTTGACGCCGTCGAACTCGGGCATATTGATGACCTTGTAGCCCTTCGCGTTATAGACATTGAGCCACCCGATGTCGCCGCTGTCGATCGCGCCGTCATGGTTGTAGTCCAGCCACTTGATGCTGTAGAGGTTGATGACTTGGCCCGAGGACAACGTGTACGGGATGCGATCGTACTCGAATTCCTGGCCGGTTTCCCGGTTGACGGGGACATTGGCGAAGATGTTGGCCGTGTGCTTGTAGATCAAGGCGGCGCCGACCGAGAAGTCCTTGAGGACCTCGCGCTCGATGTTCAGCGTGACCTGGTCGGTATACTGGTCCTTGAGGTTCGGGTCGACGTTCACCTGCCAGGAGAACCGGTCGACCGGCGCGTCCGTCCAGCTGTTGTACGGGTCGATGCCGCCGATATAGCGGGCCGCGTTCCGCGTCTCGATGGTGTCGATATAATAGTCGCCGTTGGCGTCGGCGATGGCCCACGGCACGCTGTAGAACTCCCACGTCCGCGTCACGAGCGGGGCGTCGGGCCCGTAGCGCCGCAGGAACTCGACCATCAGGGGCATGTAGTAGCGGCCGTAGCTGGCCCGGGCGACCGTCTTGCCGTCCTTGGTCAGGCTGTAGGTCAGCCCGATGCGCGGGGAGAACGTCTTGAAGTCGTAGACGTTGTCGCTCCCCTGCCGCGTGCGGACGACGGTCGGGCTGCCGATGTCGGTCGGCTTGGTCAGGGCCGCATATTCTTCGCCCTCGCCGTACTTCGTCGTCATCCGGTCGTAGCGCAGGCCGATGTTGACCGTCAAGCGCTTCGTCGGCGACCACTGGTCGTCCAGGAAGATCCCCGTGGAGTCGGCCGTCCCGACGGTCATGAAGGGATTGATCGCGTCGTGGAGGTTGTAGAAGATCAGGCCGGTGTCCCCGTACCAGCTCTGCATGTAGTGAACGTTCTGGGTCCAGCGGTAGGGATAGAGGAAGTTGGCGTAGTTCTGGAAATAGCCGCCCAGGGAGTTGCTGCGGCCCCGGGTGAACTGGACGCCGAACTTGATGTCGTGCTCGCCCAGGAAGTCCTCGGCGTAATGGGACAGGTCGGCCTGGATCGTCTGGCGGTTGGAGTGCCAGCCCTCGATGTAGGGGAAGGCGCCGTTGATGCCGTACTGGGCCCATTTCCACCAGTTGATGTAGCAGGGATTGGCCGGCGCGTCATCGGGGACGTGCGGGGTGTCGTTGGTCCAGAACCCCAGGTACTTGGCCGTCAGGATCGTCGTGCTGCTGGGCAGCCACTGCCACTGGGCGGACACGGTGTTGTTCTTGCTGGCGACGCCGTAGGTCGCGGTGGTGTCCCACTCCGGCTGGCTGCCCCAGCTTCCGCCCGTATAGTCGTTGCTCTCGTAATGGTAGGAGATCCAGGCCCGGTGGTCGGACAGGGGTTCGGCCGAGATCTTGAGGTCGCCGTAACGGCCCCAGCTCTCGCCGACGAGGTCCCAGCGCGGCCGGGTTCCGGCGCTGTAGATGTAGTCGAGACCGCCGTAGAACCAGACCCGGTCCTTGACGATCGGTCCGCCGATCGTGAAATTGCCCTCCCAGCTCTTGTTGGGGGGTCCGCCGTAGAGGGTGTTGGCCGGCGAATCCTTCGACCCGACCCAGACGAAGGTCGAGCTGTAAGCGTCAACGTCCTTGGGCTGGTTGCTCGTCCGCCATTTCACGGGCTCGACATAGAAGGCGGCCGTGCCGTGGAAGGCGTTGCTGCCGGACTTGGTCAGGACGTCGATCGCGGCGCCCGAATAGCTCCCGTATTCCGCCTTGGAGCCCAGGGCGACGACCCGGACTTCCTCGACCGCGTTGTAGTTGACGCGGACCAGGGTTCCGAAGGACGCCCCGCGCGGGTTGGTGGCGTTGACGCCGTTGACGAGGAAGACGTTCTCGTTCGAGGCGCCGCCGTAGGCGTTCGGGCTCTTCAGCCAGCCGCCCTGGCTGCCGTGGTCGAACATGCCGGGCGTCGTCAGGGACAGGTCGTAGAAGGCGTCCCGGCTCGTGGGCAGTTTCTCCAGGATCTGCCGTTCGAGCTTGGAGTCGATCGACGATGTCTTGGCGTCGACGATCGGCGAGGCCGCCGTGACCGTGATGCTCTCCTCGATGCTTCCCATCTGGAGAGCCAGGTCGACGACGAGGCTGCTCCCGGCAGAAATCTTGATGTTCTCTTGGATGATCGTCTTGAAATTCGCCAGGGACGCGGTGATTTTGTAGGTCCCGACGGGTAGACTTAGGAAGACATAGGTCCCTTTGGCGGATGTGACGGCCGCGCGCTTCCCCGAGATGAGGGCCGGGCCGCTGATCTCTACGCCAACGCCGGGGAGGGCTTCTCCCCTGTCGTCAACGATCGTGCCGGTCAGTTTTCCATCGAGGATGGACTGGCCGCGCGCCAAGGCAACGTTTCCGACGATCATCAGGACCGCGAGGATGCAAGCCATCCCAATATGCTTTTGGCTTTTGTGCATTCGTTTCTCCTGATTCTTTCTTCTTCCCCAAACCCTGTCTCCCCCGGACGCGCCGGAGGAAACGCCTCGCCCCTCCGTCTTGAGGTGCTTCGTCTCAGATTCTCACCTCCTTCTGGACGTGAGCCTTGGCCCGCTGGTTAAATTATTGCGACCGCCCTCCAGGTCCGGCAAGAACCCGGAACGGATGTCCGTGCGTCCGGACGGAGGCCGGCCGGGTGTCGGCTCCCGGTATGTCCTAAGATCGCTCATGGCAACCCAAGCTCGCTGTTCAAGAGCAAAGCGGCGGCTCCCAAAAGGACGATATCATGTCCCAGCGTCGTCGTCTCAACGGTCGTTTCATCGGCCAGCGCCGACAGGGACCGCCGTTTGATCTCTTGCCGGGCCGGCCCCAGCAACTCCTGGCCGAGGCAGGCCACGCTGCCGGCGATCACGATTCGATGAACGTTCAGGATACCGACCAAGTTGGCCAGGGCCATGCCCAGGAAACGTCCGGCCTCGGCGACAAGCTTCTTGAGCCCCTCGTCGCCGGCCGAAAGCGCTTGGGAGACAATATCCATGTTGATGTCTTCGAACGAAGGGGCAAGCCCGTGAAGCGCGGAGTTAGGATCGTTTTGGGCGATCTTTTGGGCGGATCGGACGATGGCTTCGCTGCCGGCCACGGTCTCCAGGCAGCCGAAGTGCCCGCAACGGCAGCGCTCGCCGCCTTCGACAATGACCACATGACCGAGCTCCCCGGCGCCGAACTTGTCGCCATAGTAAAGCTGCCGGTTGAGGACGATGCCCGCTCCGATGCCGCGGCTCATCTTGATGACGATCAGATTGGGAGAGCTCCCGTTGCCCCCGAACGTAAACTCGGCCAGGGCGGCCACTTGGCTGTCGTTGGCGATGTGGATGGGCACATGGTACCGTTTATTGAGCAACTCTCCCAAACGAAGTTCATCCCAGCCGAGATTGACGGCATTCCTCACGATGCCCTGCTGGGAATCGACCAGGCCGGGCGTTCCGATGCCGATGCCCAGGATGGGGCTCGCGGCGAGCGGGATCAGCCTGTCGATCAGCTCGTAAACCGATGCCAGGACCGACTCGCCGTTCCCTCGCTGTATCTTGCCATGGAGGCGATGCTTGATCTCTCCTCTGAGATTGATGACCGCCCCGCGGAATTCTCTTTCGGCCAAGTCGATCCCGATGAGACAACGCACATCGTCGGCGATGCTTAAAAAGATCGGAGGCTTTCCGCCTTTGGACTTGCCCACGCCTACCTCGGCGACAATCCCGTCGTTCTTCAGTTCATTGACAGCGTCCGAAACGGTGGCGCGGGTCAGGCCGGTCGCCCGGGCGATATTGGCCCGGCTGATGTGGTCGTTGGCGTAGATAGTTTTTAGAATAAGAAGCCGGTTGTGAATTTTCGTCTGCTGAGAATTTGCTTTTTTAATTGGAGTTCTTTATGCTCCAAAAATATGTAAGTTTAGTAAACTTACATATTTTTATTAACAAAAATATACCATCTTGTCAAGCAGGTAAAAAAAGAAAAGCGCTTTCCTTCCGAGGCGAAGACTCGCGGCGGCGCCCCGCCCGAAGCTATTTTTTTTCGCGAAGGGCCGTGATCAAATCCTCCAGGAACTTTATTTTTTCGGGATCCTTGACTCCCGCCAATGCCTTTTCGAGATACCCGAGGGCCTGGCCGAAATCCCCCGCGTTGATGGAGCAGCGGGCAGCCATTTCCAGGACGTCGGGATCGTCCGGCCTCATCTTCAGGGCCTTGTCAAAAGCGATGCGGGCCTCGTCGATCCGGCTCAGCTTGAACAGGATCAGGCCGGCGTTATAAGCGCTGTCGGCGTTCGCCGGGTCGAGTTCGAGGTTCTTCTGGTAATATTCGACGGCCTTGGGCTGGTCCCCTTGGCGTTGCATGCAAACGCCCAGCTCGAAATAGGCCGGGGGGAAATTGGGAACCAGCTGAGTGACCCGGGTCAAGGCTTCGACGGCGTCCGGAAACCTGTTCATCCGCGAATAGGCGATGCCGACGAAATAGAGGGCGTTGGCGTCCTGGGGGTTCTTCTCCAGGAAGGCTTTGAGCTGGGCAACCGCACCCTCGTAATCCTTATTCCGGATCTTGTCGGCGGCGGCCTTGATCTCGGCCTCTGTATTCTTCATCTGCTCGGTCTTCTGGACCAGCTCCTGGGAGACGAGCGTCACGTCCGGGATCTCTACCTTCTGCATGGTGTCCTGAGCCGCTTCGAATCTCCACTCGTCTTCCTTGACGGCGAAGCCCTCTTTCCGGAAGGTCACCTTGTAAACGCCGTGGGGCAGGCCGGCGAACTTGAACTCCCCGTCCTTGTTCGTCTTAACGGTATAGCCCCGGCTCGTCTCGACGTCCCGGAGACGGATTTCGACGTCGGCCACCGGATTCTTCTCGGTATCGACGACCTTCCCGTAAAAATAGTATTCCCGGTACTGGCCGAAAGCCGGGAGAACGCTCATGAGCCCGGCCAGTACGGCCAGGGCCCCTAAGACACGAAAGACATGTTTGTTCATGGACATTCTCCTATTTGGATTTGTACGAGTTGGCTTTTTCCAGGGCTGCCCGCATTTTATCGGGCTGATGCGTCCGACTGTAGATGTCGGCGAGAAGGAAGTAGCCGAGGGCCTTAAGTTCCCCGGTCTCCGCCAAGGAGAGACCTTGCTCGACCAGACTTCTGGCATTTTCGAGCGATCCCGACTCGTCCAGAAGACCGCGGGCCAGAAAGAGGTATCCCTCGGCCCGCTTGGGGGCGATCGCCATCACTTCCCGCATTTCGTTGAGATAGCCCTGCTTGTCCCCCATCCGGAACAGGATTTTCCCCAGGTTGAACCTGGCCCGGAATTCCTTGGGATAGAGGGCGACTTCATCCGCGTAAGCTTTCCGCGCTTCCTCCCAGCGTCCCTGTTCCTCGTAGAGCAGCCCCAGGTTGAAGTGGGCGAAGGGAAATTTCGGATTATCCCGGAGCATTTCGACGAGAAGGGGTTCCGCCCGCTCATAGCGCTTGAGACCGATCAGGCAGGCGGCCAGGTTGAGGCCGTTTTGGGTCAGCTTGGGCTGGATCTCGACGGCTTTCTCGAGACAGGGAAGCGCCTCGGCCTGATTCTGGGCGGCCATATAGACTTCGCCCAACAGCATGTAGGCCTGGACGCTTTTATCGTCGACGGCCAGGGTCCTCTTGCAGAGGGCGATGACGTCATCGCCCTTGCCTTCGTCCATCAGGATGTTGGCGAGCGAGATCAGGGCCTGGATGCTTTCCGGGTCGTTCTTGAGGACGATGTCGAGAGCGGCCTTGGCTTCTTCCTTGCGTCCCAGCTCGGATCGGCAAGTCGCGAGGAGGAGGAGAGCCTGGGAGATTCCGGGGTCATCCTCGAGGGCCGATTCGAGGATCGCGGCGGCGGGGGCGTACTCTTCGCGCATGATCATCTCGCCGGCCCGTTGGACGGATTCGAAGATCCGGAGTTTATCCTTGGGGTCGGCCAGGAATCGGCCTCGGGCCTTCTTCTCGGGGACCGGAGACCCGATATAGCCGAGGGCGGCCAGCCGGGCCACCGTTTCTTTGTCCAAGTTCGCGGCCTGGGGCTTGGGCGCACCGCGGGCCGTCTCCTCGATCAGCCGGTCCAGCTTGGCTTTTAGATCCCGGGCCACGGCCGGAAAGCGATCGACGACATTGACCGATTCGTCCGGGTCCCGGCCGAGGTCATAGAGCTCCAGGCGAGGGGCGCTGATGAATTTATAGCGGGCCGTCTTCAAGCCGTGGAGGGGAGCCCAGCCGAACTGGATATTCGGGGCCAGGGATTCGCTGTAGGCGTATTCTTCCCCGCCGTCCCCGCGCCCGAAGATGAGTGGGACGAGCGACCGGCCTTGGTTCGGCTCGGGGACGGGGACCTTGGCGAGCCCGAGGACGGTGGCGAAGACGTCGACGGTGCTGACCTGGGACGCGACGCGGACGCCCCTCCCCTTTTCGAACGGCGTGAGGACGATCAAGGGGACGTGGGCCGCGTAATCGTAGATAAAATAGCCGTGACCGCTCTCGCCGTGACTGCCCAGGCCTTCGCCGTGATCGCCGACCAAGACAAGAACGGTCCGCCGCTCAAGCCCGTTCCGTTCCAACCAGGCAACGAGCCGCCCGATCTGTTCGTCCATGAAGGCGATCTCGCCGTCATAGAGCCCGACGGGCCCTCCCTTGGCGTATTGCGAAAAATAGGGCTCGGGGGGCTCGTAGGGTGAATGAGGGTCGTAGAGATGAACCCAGGCGAAGAAGGGCCGGTCCTTGCGGCCTTCGAGCCAGGCCAGGGTTGCGTCCACGACTTGGTTGCCCGGCCTCTGGACCATGCCCAGGTCGAGGTGTTTGTATTTTTTAAGGTCAAACTGGTCGTCGTAGTGCTCGAACCCCTGTTTCAGACCCCAGCGGCCGTCGAGGACGAAGGCGCCGATGAACGCGCCGCAGGCGTAGCCCCGGCCCGCCAGGATCTCGGCCAGGGTCGTCTGCTCCTCGCTCAAAGCCGTGTTCCCGTTGACCCTGACGCCGTGAAAGGTCGGATAAACGCCGGTGAAAATCGTGGAGTGGGAAGGCAGGGTCAGCGGCGCGACCGAGGCGCATTCCTCGAAGAGCGTCCCCCGCCGGGCCAGGCCGTCCAGGACCGGAGTGCGGACCCTGCCGTAGCCGTAGGGACCGAGGTGGTCGGCCCGGGTCGTATCGAGCGTGACGATGACGACGTTGGGCTTATCCACGCCGAACTTCTTCCATTCCCGGGAGACCCTCTGGGCGGGACTCCGTCCCGTGAGAAGATTCACGGCCAGTACCGCGCCGACCCCCGCCGCGATCAAGCCGAGACCCCAGACCCAGCGGAATTTCCGCATCATCGACCTCACCTCGTTTTCTGAAGCGCCTCGTAGACGGCCCAGACCGCGCCGGGCCGCATGTATTTCATGGCCCGGAACAAGCGATCTCCATACGTCCGGGAACGGTCGTTCCAGCGGAGCTCGGCGGGATTCAGATAAGCCTCGGGCGTCTTGAAGAAATAGCCCTGGCCGTAGGGGCTGTAAACGACGTAATAGAGGCCGTAGGCGGTCCGCAGGCCTTCCTCTCTCATCCCGTTCAGGATGAGGTTCGAGGCGAAGGCATAGGCCGTCCCGACCCAGACCTCGTCGCCCTGCTGGCTGAAAAGTTGAGTCCCGGCCGACCTCCGGCCGTTGACGGCGCCCAGCAACCCGCCGCCGAACCCGAGGACGTTCTTTTCGAATAAGGTCCTCAGGGCCCTCCGAACCTGGGCGCGCGGAACGATCCGCCGCGCCTCGTCGTCCTCGAGCCCCAGCATCGTCGCGTACCAGACGCCGAAGAGCTGGTCGGTCATGATGTCGTCTGTTTCGGCGTCGATGGCG
>Ga0256868_10001867_pt1 | contig 11212 bp, 10 predicted proteins | sample RVTome_13_FD_187341 | JGI IMG/M metagenome (GOLD analysis project Ga0256868, IMG submission 187341) | Soil microbial communities from uranium-contaminated site in the Upper Colorado River Basin, Wyoming, United States - RVT92D227 HiSeq ... | reverse complement strand
AACCCGGCGAAACCATTCGGCCGCTGCTCCGCTATTGCGATGCCCTCTTTGTAACGAGAGGGGTGTTGCGTGCGTCTATCGATCCTGAAAATACCAAGCCCATCATTCTTCGTGTTTCCGGTGGCACGAGCATGGTTGGCAAAGATCTCTCGAACGAAGGGATTACCACATCGATGGAGGAGGCGATTCGTCTGAATGCCTCAGCCGTGGGTATTTCAATCTTTGTGGGGAGTGAATATGAGAGGGAATCATTATTGAACCTTTCAAAGCTGGTGGATGAAGGGGAGAAGTATGGGATTCCGGTGATGGCTGTGACGGCTGTGGGGAAGGAGTTAGAGAAAAGAGATGCTCGCTACCTTGCTTTAAGCTCTCGGATTGCTGCCGAACTTGGAGCACGAATTGTAAAAACCTACTGGTGTGAGAATTTTGACAAGGTGGTCGATGGTTGTCCTGTTCCTGTGGTCATGGCTGGAGGCCCCAAGGTTGATACGGAGTTACAAGTATTGGAGTTTGTCCATGATGGAATGGAAAAGGGCGCCATCGGAGTGAACCTGGGAAGAAACATCTGGCAGAGTGATTATCCCGTACCCGCGATCAAAGCCTTACGTGCCATCATCCACGAAAAAGCATCTGTGAAGGAAGCGAACGATATATTCGAGCAGGAGAAAACAAAAAAGACTAAAGGTTAGTTCGGAGTGATGAGTTTGGGAAAAAATCCCCTCTCCCCTGGCGGGAGAGGGCGAGGGTGAGGGGGCATCAGACGACATCCCCCCTCAAGATAAATTATTTAATCCGGTTTATATTCCTTCGGCAGGTTTTTGCTGAAGTCCATCCTCCCTGCAGACCGCTAACGTTATCCCGATACCTTTCTTAGTTCCCCAATAAGTGATTTAGAGGACATTATATTTACTCCTATGTTCTTCATTTCATTTTTCCCCTTTTCGTAAAGGCCAGAGATGGCATCCGTTACAAGGACAATACGATAATCTCTTTCGCTTGCTTCATAGATCGAAGTTCTGGGACAGTTTGGATAATTACATCCTGTGAATATTAATGTGGTAACTCCGAGTTTACGGAGATATGCATCTATGGGCGTTTTGTAGAAAGCCCCCCAACGTGGCTTGTAAATTATCACCTCCCTTTTTGATATCTCCTGAACACCTCCTGAAAGCAACAACTCGTTATTGAGTTCAATTCTTTTGTCAAACAAATCGCGTGCAAGCTCACAACCTGTTGTCCCCTCCAATAACATCGGTGCACCAGATTCGACTGCTGCTCGCCGGCATAGATCAACATTGCTTCCGTCACTCTTATAGATTCGGACGATATGGATAATTGGGTAATTCAGGACACGAAATTCGTCCAAAATGGCCTTCATCACGGGAAGCGCTTTGGTAGTACCGGGTATTTCTAAGGGTTGCCCGTCTAATGTATCGCACTGTGTGTCAATAGTTATCAGCACCGACGAAGAAATATCTGGTTTTGTATGTTCATCACCCATGTCTTTTACCTATCGGTATAACGCCAAGGGTCAGGTGCGCTGTAAAGCGTCGCCTGCACCCTCTTGTTGGCCATCCGCTTTGAATCCTTCGTGGAAAGTGACGGTACCCTGCGGAGTATGCCCATCGAAAGACAGAGCGAAGAAGACCTCCTGTGGCACTCCCTCATGCACAAGTCCCGACATGTTCTTGAAACCGAATTTCCTGTAGTAATCCGGATGCCCCACGAGACAGCAACCTTGAGCATTCAGGACTTTCAGCCGTGATAGTCCTTCCTGGATTAGAGCTTTACCAATGCCCTTCCGCTGGTACTCCGGCAACACAGAAACAGGTCCAAGTCCGTACCAGTTCCGGGTGCCGTCCGAGATGATCACGGGAGAGAACGCAATCTGCCCTACCACACGGCCATCCACTTCTGCGACCAACGATACCGTTAGGGCTTTGGCGGCACGTAGCGCCTCGATAATGAATTGTTCGGTGTGGTTACTGATTTCTAAGGTCTTGAACGCTGCGATAGTCACCTCAGATATCGCGCAAACATCGTCATGCGTCTCGTTCCTGATAACGATCTTTGGATTCATGGTCTCATATTCCTCTTTCTTGCAGGCCAACATTATCTTTTGTGTTTAATGCCTATTTTGAGTAAAATTTATGGAGATTTGGTGGTAATGTCAAGAAAATATTTGGGGGGCGGGTATCTAACTGGTTAAAATATAAGAATAAAATATTATAGTTGTAAATTATGTTGCACGCGATATAATTTCCGAATTAATTATGCTTACAACATTCAGACATTTTTTTCTTCGTCTTTACTCAAATCTTGTTGTGTGTTAAGAACGTAAAAAGTAGATTATGGGGGTTTCATTTTGGATTTAACTCCGAAGTAAATAGGTGAGAAAACGATGCGAGTGGCCATGTATTATAACAACAGGGATGTGAGGTTGGAAGAAATGCCAACTCCCCAGATTGGGGTAGGTGAGTTATTGGTCAAGGTGCTGGCAAGTGGCATCTGCGGCAGCGATGTCATGGAATGGTATCGGATCAAGAAAGCTCCCCGGGTTCTCGGCCATGAAACTGCAGGAGAGATTGTTGAGGTTGGTAAAGAGGTAAAACATTATAAAGCCGGTGACCGGGTCTTCGTTTCCCACCATGTTCCCTGTGATACCTGCCAATACTGCCTGAACGGTTTTCATACCCTCTGCGATACGTTGCGAACCACCAATTTCGACCCAGGAGGTTTTGCCGAATATCTTCGTGTTCCCAAGATCAATGTGGATAGGGGTGTATTTTTATTGCCGAAGGAGATCTCTTTTGAAGACGGCGTTTTTATTGAGCCATTAGCCTGTGTCCTACGGGGACAAAGATTAGCAAGACTTGGACCTGGGCAGAGTGTTTTTGTCATCGGAAGTGGAATTTCTGGAGTTCTTCATATTGCACTAGCTTGTGCGTCAGGGGCAGGCCGGATCATGGCATCGGATATCAGCGAATATCGTCTCAAGGCAGCAAAGCAATTTGGGGCGGATGAAACGATCCTTGCAAAGGAAGTTAACCCTGCGAAGATTCGAGAAATCAATCAGGGACGGTTGGCTGATCTGGTCATCGTCTGTGCCGGGACGATTTCCGCTTACATTCAAGCTTTGCAATCTGTCGATCGGGGAGGGACAGTCTTGTGCTTTGCTCCCTTAGAACCTGGTCTCAATTTTGTTTTCCCCTTTTTTGATTTTTGGAATGACGGGATCACCCTCTTGCCCACTTATGGAGGCAGTCCTTTCGACATTACAACTGCTATTGAGTTGATAAGAGCTCAACGGCTTCCCCTTCGGAAAATGATCACCCATCGGCTTCCCCTTAAAGAGACGGGTCTTGGATTTCAAATGGTCGCCGACGCAAAAGATTCCATAAAAGTAATCATCGAACCGCAAAGATAATTAATTTTGACAGAAGGCTAAATTTTTGGTAGGAATGAATTCAGTCCACACAAGATCCTCCTTTTCTCCCATTTGCTAAGGGAGGTGGGGGGATGGGGAGTAAGAACGATGGCAGACAAAGGTCTTGAAAGAAAAGATGTGGAAGAGATATTTGCAACTATTGAGAAACGCCAGGATCAAAAATGGAATGCCCAAGAAGTGCGATTCGATTCGAAAATGAAGGGCCTTGAGGAACGAGTGGTAAATCAATTCCATATTATCTCTGAAGGATTGGTGGACCACATAAAGCTTCTATCAGAGGGCCATGTAGGGATTGTTGAACGACTTGCCCGGATGGAAAAAGAAAATGAACGTCAACATCTGGAGACCCGTGCACTTGTAAAACTTTCCTTTTCCGAATTGGATAGGCGGCTGACTGACCTGGAGTCACAAGTTAAAGACCTACAAGATTGGAGAAGACAGGTTGAGGCAAGATTAAGAACCTAATCCAATCATTCTGACCTTTCTATCTTTCGATTAGCCTTACTCCTATACCGCAGGAAGGACAAATATCCGGCTTCATTCCCTTCACGCACAACCAGATTAGGTTACGGCATATTGAGCCATGAATAGTAGCTTCCCGATAGGTAAATAGGGCCTAAGGGGTGGTGGCCTGTCACTCTGTCCTTTACTGCCAGGACAGTTGTCGGCGCTTCGGCATATTTGAAAAACAGGGAGTCGTGTCCCACACAAAGCCCCAGCAAAATATTGAAATCCGTCTTGGCATCGTTGACGATCACTGCCTGGAGAATGGGATTACACATGGACTCGTATTCCCCGATAAAAATCTTCTCGCTGTCCTTCACACCGATTTCTTCCTTTGGTATTGAGCCGACCTTACATACAACCGATACCGTTTCAAAACCTTGATTTTGCAGGATTCGGGCAACCATTGCCGCCTCCCTGTATAAGCCTACACAAAAGACCAAGCCCAGACGGGTGTACCCCATCTTCCGGGCAAACTCGCATATCTCCTGTATCCGTGGCTTCGTCGGGTGCATCACATATGGCTTTTGGTCTCTTCCGGCGTAACACTCTCCTTCCTGGATGGATGCCTGACGGGCAAATTCCCTGACGTCCGCCGGTTGATACTTCTTCTGTGTCTGGCCGGCAAGCTTCTTTTTCCCAAGAGTAGGGCATGCTTTCGACCCTTTTCCTTTCGGATTCATGCAGACCTTCTCCTTTGGGGTCAGGGCGCAGCTTGCACAATCTGACAGATTACCCTTTTTCATAAATAGCCTCCCTCGAAAATGGGATGTTTTCACATTAAAGGACCTTTCGTTATCACTCTTGTCCAAAATAGGATTCTCAACGCAGAGACGCAAAGGACGCAGAGAGCCCGATTTTTTATTTGGCGGTGAGCCTTTCGACAAGCTCAAGGCCCTGAGCAAAGCCGAAGGGAGGCCGCCAAATAAAAAGGCTTCTGTTACTCTAGAATAGGGCTCTTAACAGCTTGTATAGCCTTCAAAGAGTCCCGGTTTTATGGTCGAAGGGGAGCAGTTTCTGATCCAATCGCCGTCTCCCGATTGGGTCAGAAGAAAGATCTCTCTCAGCGACCTCCGCGACTCTGCGGTAGACCTGATTTTGGAAGAGGGGAATACTGCCAAAAAGTTCAATCAAATTAACTACCGTTACACCACATTCAACCGTTCTTGGACAGCAGTGTTTCGTTATAAAACCTCGTTGGAATTTTTAAAAGACATTAACATCATCGAAAAAAGACTGTTTCCCTAAATCAATGCAAGGCTATCGGCGACGGCCAGGCCGGTTTGCGTAGGATAGAGGCGGCCATCCTGGATTGAGATAAGGCCTTCTTCCTGGAGCCTGTCTATCATTTCCTTTTTTTCAGCAAAGAGATCGTAGTGATACCGGTTCTTAAAATCATAAAGGGAGACTCCTTTTTTCGTCCGGAGACCCAGGTACAGCGCCTCCAATCTCAGTTGCTCCATCGTCAGGGTCTCTGTTTCTTCAACAGGAAGATTCTCTGCCTTGATTGCAGCGAGGTATTGATCAAGGGAACGATGGTTCCACCAGCGCCGATCGGGCTGGAAGGAGTGGGCCGAAGGACCAAGGCCAAGGTAAGGAGAGTGGTCCCAATATTTTTGATTGTGTCGGGAGACATATTTTGTTCCCTTCGCAAAGTTCGACACTTCATAGTGGATATACCCGGCATCTTCCAGGAACTCAGACGTCTTAATAAAAAATTCATACTGCAATTCTTCTCCGGGCATGAGAAACTCTCCGGCCTGGTACCTTACCCCCAAAGGGGTTTTCGCCCCGAGCGTTAATTGGTAACAGGAGAGATGCTCCGGTGAAAAAGCGACGGCCTGTCTCAAGGTATCCAGCCATGAGTTCACGTCCTGTCCCGGAACACCGTAGATCAGATCGAGTCCTATATTTTGAAACCCAGCCTTTCTTGAAGCCTCAATGGCTAAAATGGCTTGCTTTGCAGAATGCCTTCTTCCCAGGAGGCCCAGCACTTTTTCATCAAACGATTGGACTCCGATATTGATTCGATTGATTCCCATCTCACGCGTCGATTCAAGCAAAGGTCGATCAAGATCAGCCGGGTTCGTCTCGATACTTATTTCCGGTTCCGACGTGAAGTCGAAATTTTTCTGTACGCTTGTCAGGATGTCTTCAAGCTGTGAAGGGGTGAGAAGGGAAGGGGTTCCGCCTCCGATGTAGAGCGTATCAAAAACATCGAACATGTTACGGTACATCTTCATCTCTTTAACGAGAGCTTTTAGAAAATCAGGAACAGCAGAGATGGATGTTGACGAATAAAAATCGCAGTAGTGGCATTTACTGAGGCAAAAGGGAATGTGAATGTAGAGACCGGGAGTTTTTCCTGAGTTCATATAGTAAACCAATTGAGGGGTCGAGGGTTCAAGGATTCAAGGGTTCGAGTACTTCTGCTTACTGCCTTCTGCCTACTGATTACTTTTTGATTTAGTTGTCCGTGTTCGTTTTCAAAACAGCAAGAAAGGCACTCTGGGGGATGGAGACCGACCCGATTGTCTTCATCCTCTTTTTACCTTTCTTCTGCTTCTCAAGAAGTTTTCGCTTGCGCGTAATGTCACCTCCGTAGCACTTTGCTGTCACGTCCTTACGGAAGGGAGAGATCGTCGTACGGGCGATGATCTCTCCTCCAATCGCTCCTTGAATGGCTATTTTAAACATCTGTCGAGGGATCTCTTCCTTTAATCTCTCGCAGGCCCGCAGGGCCCTGGGGCGAGCTTGATCGCGATAGACAATTTGCGACAGGGCATCGACTTTCTCGCCGTTGACCAGGATGTCCACCAGGACCAGGGTACTTTCTCTATAGTCAAGAACCTCGTAATCAAAGGACCCGTATCCTTGGGTGACAGATTTGAAGCGATCATAAAAATCATAGATCACCTCGGCCAGGGGCATCTCATAGGTCAACTCCACACGGCCCGGCCCCAGGTAGCTGAGCTTTGAGTTCTCGCCTCGCTTCTCCATGCAGAGTTTCATTACAACGCCCAGATATCTTTCCGGCATGAGCAGCGTAGCGCGAATATAGGGCTCTTCTCCTTTATCAATGGAGACAGGATCCGGGTAGTGAGCGGGATTGTCAACGAACTCGACACTTCCGTCTTTCAATGTAAACCGATAGCGGACGCTGGGAACGGAAAGAATGATGGAAAGATCATATTCCCGTTCCACCCTTTCCTGGACGATTTCAAGGTGAAGGAGACCGAGAAATCCGCACCGAAAGCCCTGTCCCAAGGCAACCGAGGAATCTTTCTGATAAACGAAGGCTGCATCATTCAACATATATTTTTCAAGGGCAACGGCTAAGTCTTCATAGTCCTCAGGAGCGATGGGATAGATGGAAGAGAAGACCACTGGCTTGAATTCCTTAAAGCCAGGGAGGGGCTTGTCACAAGGTCGGTCATCGAGCGTAATCGTATCGCCGATGTGTACGTCTGACACGGTCTTGACACTCGCAAAAATGTAACCCACCTCTCCGGCGGAGATCTTGTCACGTTTTGCTCTGGCGAGCAGGAATCGCCCCACCTCCTCTACCTTATAAGTCGCCTGATTGGACATCAAGCGGATGATATCTCCGTTCTTCACGGTTCCATCAAAGACCCGGCAGTGGATCACCGTCCCACGAAAAGAATCGTACTGGGCATCGAAGATCAGGGCAGCCAGCGGTCCTTCCGGGTCCCCTTTCGGAGGAGGGATTCTCTTTACAATGGCCTCCAGAATCTCTTCGATGCCTATTCCTTCTTTGGCCGAGCATTTTAGATAACTAAAAGGATCCAATCCCAACTCCGAGTCGATCTGTTCAACCACCCGTTCCACATCTGCCGTGGCAAGATCGATCTTATTGATGACCGGAATGATTTCCAGGTTATTTTCCATGGCTAAATAGAGATTGGCAATCGTCTGAGCCTGCACGCCCTGAGCCGCATCGATCAGAAGAAGGACGCCTTCGCAAGATGCGAGGGAGCGAGAAACCTCATAAGAAAAGTCGACATGACCCGGTGTGTCGATCAAATTGAGAACATACTCCTCTCCATCTCTGGCATGATAGGGAAGGGCAATGGCCTGACTTTTGATGGTGATCCCCCGCTCGCGCTCGATGTCCATGTTATCCAGGATCTGGTCTTTGAAGTTTCGCTCATCGACCATACCGGTAATTTGAATGAGGCGGTCCGCAAGGGTCGATTTTCCGTGATCAATGTGTGCGATGATGCTAAAGTTACGTATGTTTTTCATAGATTGTCTAAGAAAATGTGTTTCAAATCCCCCCGCCCCCCCTTTGCTAAAGGGGGGTGAGGTGGAATTTTGGTCTTACGGGATTTGAAGAATCTCTCAGGTAAATCGACTCATTATAAATTATTTCTTGCAGAAAATCCCCCCTTGTGGTATCGTCAGCCAATTTCTTTGGAAAAGACTATATGGGAGGATCATATGAAAGCAAAGTATTTGTGTTTGCCTCTCGGGATGATGCTTTGTATCGGAGCATTTTTTGTTTCCACGCCAGTCCGGGCGATCGACATGCAGGAAGGCATGTGGGAGCATACGATGGAGGTGAAGATGGAGGGTATGTCCGGGGTTCCTGCCATGCCCTTTACCACGACGCAGTGTATGACGAAGAAGGATCTTGTTCCCCAGTCGTCGGAGAATAAGGGGAACTGCAAGATCCTTGAACAGAAGATCACCGGCAATAAGGTGGTTTGGAAGGCTAAGTGCACTGAGAAAGATTCGGTCATTGAGAGTGAAGGGGATATCACTTACAATGGGACCACCTATTCGGGAAGCCAGAAGACGAAAATCACGGAGAAGGGTGGAGAGGTGATGACGTCGACGGCAAAGATGAAAGGGCGCCGCATCGGGGACTGCAAGTAATGCGTCAACAGGCTAAGGAAGAGCACATATCTGCATCGTTGCCCTTATACTCGCTCCGCATGATGGGAAGCAATAACAATGGAAAGAGGCACCGGCAATCGGGCCTTCTGAGAAGCTGGAATACCAACCAAGGTTTTACCCAACGTGGAAGTCGTTGTGGGGTACTCCACGTGCGCCTCACTCGCTAGAGATGAAAGCGCAGGGTGGGACTTGTCCTACGTTCACAAGTCTGAAGTTTTCCCCGGAACTGTTGACTTTTCCTTAAGAAGGAAATGGGATACGACAGCGGGTCTGAGAGAGATAACGTAGATCCGGGAGTGAAGCTCTCCGTCCACAGGGCGGGGCTTCCCGGCAAGGTAATTTTATTTTATATTGCGCCCCTTGACCCCGCCTACAGGGCGGGGCTTGCGGGGTACGTTCCGTTCAAATTTTACTTAAAGGAGAGAATATGCACAACGAGACAAAGAAAGTTTGGAGGATCGGTCTTATTTATCTCATCGTTTTTGGGGCGTTCTCTGCGGTGGGGGCTCAATCTGAATTTAAGGATACGCCGTATTTTACAGGGATGCCGAGCTACAAAATAACTGAGGGAACAGACCAGGAGTTCTCTGATTACCGCTTCTATAACGGTAAGAATTGCACAACCGTTGAGGGTAAAAAACATTACAGGGCTTATACCCTGAAAGAGGGCGCAAAACAATCCAGTGAACTTCAGATTTCGCGAAATTATTCGAATGCTGTTAAGAACATGGGAGGAACCATCGTGTTTGACGGGCAGTGTTCAGGCGCTGACTGCGCTGAAAACTGCGGCGGTCGCATGATGATTGGAAAGGTTGTTAAGGGAGTCAATGAGCTTTGGCTTGAGATTGTGCCCTTCAATGACGGGAATGATTACTACCTCACCGTCGTGGCCAAAGAGGCCATGAAGCAGGATGTGACAGCAAGTTCCATGCTGGATGCCCTCAACCGTGAGGGGCATATTGCCCTTTACATAAACTTCGATACTGGCAAATCGACCATTAAACCTGAATCCAAGCCAATTATAGCCCAGATTGTCCAGATGATGAAGTCAAACCCAGGACTGAAGGTAAGTGTAGAAGGACACACAGACAATGTGGGTAACCCGAAGTCGAATAAGACGCTCTCCGATGAGCGGGCAAAGGCAGTCGTTTCAGCCATCGTCGCCCAGGGCGTTGATGCGAAACGCCTGAGTGCTTTGGGACATGGGCAGGACAAACCCATTGCCGACAACAAGACAGAAGAAGGTAGAGCAAAAAACCGCAGAGTCGAGTTGGTGAAGAAATAGTCACTTCACCCTCACCGTTCGGCTGATCTTACGACGAAGCCCTCTCCCCAGGCATTGGGGAGAGGGGAGGGTGGGAGACTCATGTAACCATTTTAATGCTCCAGGTAATAAATAATAGCTCTCATTAAAACCAGTCCAGACGTTGAAATTACGGCAGGGAGGAGCAAACCCCGTTAGAAATTCCAGCGGGGCATCAAACCTTTCAGGAATGACTTAAAATGTAATCGTGCCGCAGAGTAGCGGGGCATTATTTCTAACGGAGCAAAAACTGATGAGGTCTCTATTAGCTATATTTTAAATTTTCCTCTGGACTTCAGACGCTGGGGCTGCTACTACTCCGGGAATAAAAGACGGTTCTCTTGAGATTTTGCCTAAAAGCCAGGAACCAGGGGATACCCAGCGCATAGAGTGCCCGAAGAGGACCGATAAATCGGCTTTGTCATTAAAGGCACCATTCCGTTCGGATTACGTGAAGCTTGTGGATGCCCTGCTGGTACGGGATAGGAAACATTCAATGAGAGGAGTGAGGAGCACAGAAAAGGGAAAGTCTCCAAATTGAGTGCCTACGATTTTTTGTCCTGCCATTCAAATCCGTTTAAAGGAGGAAGACCATGGACTTAAGAATGGTTTTTACACTCATGCTTGTTCTAACTTTGTCAGGAGAAGCCGTTTCACAGAACGATCCACTAACCCCTGATCCACAAACTGAGACCATTTTATTAGCTGCAACGCAGCAAGTGAAGCCTGTACCACCAGCAGTCTTTCCTAAGACGGACGTCACCAGGACGTCGGCTGTCCCAAAATCACCGGCCGCCCCAAAGACTCCCAGCGTCACCCCGCCTCCATCGGGCACGGCGACACAGCTGAATCCCTCGCTCGTGGCCGTGCGCCAGATGGAAGACGCGGCGAAGCAGATGGAGTGGCAGATGAGGCGCTACCAGCAGGAGATGACGAAGCTCACCCAAGACCCCACCATGATGTCCAATCCCTCGATCAAGGGGCGGGTGAACCCTATCCAGGCGAACGCCGCCCCGACGATGATCCGGAATCTCCGG
>Ga0256868_10001866_pt1 | contig 11215 bp, 15 predicted proteins | sample RVTome_13_FD_187341 | JGI IMG/M metagenome (GOLD analysis project Ga0256868, IMG submission 187341) | Soil microbial communities from uranium-contaminated site in the Upper Colorado River Basin, Wyoming, United States - RVT92D227 HiSeq ... | reverse complement strand
GAAAAATGGGATGAACCTTCTGGTGGAGCGAAATATGTTCATATAATTCCAAAAGTTTCAATACTTAAAATAACTAAATTAAAGGAGATTTAATAAGATGAAAACTGAAAAAGAAATTATAAAAGAATCAAAAACAAAGTATACCAAAGTATACCTTATTAAAATGGTCGGTGGAAATTTCAGTATTTCTTCTCGTTCTATTATTGGAATTACCCCAAAAATAATTTCTCCCTGTATAGTAAAAAATAGTAGTTTGGGTAGTATTAAAACCCAAGAAACTACCCAAACTACCGAAAATGACAACCCAGCAGACAATTTTATGCGTAGTCCTGATAAAAATGCTACTACCCGAACTACCAAAAAACGCTATATGCCGCCACAAAATTTTTAAAAATTAAGGTAGAAAAATGAGCCAAAAATACGAACTATTCAAGCAAACCAATTATGTAAAGATATGGGATATGAGTGTTATAAATTTGAATTTAATAAAAACTTAGGATGATAGAATTTAATTTGTTTTCAATATTAGTCGGGGCATTTCTAATTTTTTTAGCTTGGCTGGATATTAAATCAAAAGAAATTTATTCTTTCATAACGACAGCATTTATTTTGATTATCTGTATGATGCAGCCAGAAAATATAATATATTATGGATTTCTTTCTTCTATATTTGCAGTGATGTTATGGGAAATGGATTATATATACAGATTGGCAGATATTAAGGTAATTACCATAATTGGATTAATGATTAATTCTTTTGCACAATTTATTTGGATGATGATTCTTATAGGAATAATAGGACTTTGTTGGCAGTTTATACTTTTTTCATTTTCATCAAAGAATAAGAAAAAAGAATTATGGAATGATTTTAATAGAGAAGCACCTTTTATTCCTGTTTTTGCCGTTGTTTATTTTATTTTAAAAATAGTATTTTAAAGTCTGAACTTACTTTAAAGATTATTGATATGCGCAGGGTTAGAAAAAATGTTTAAAAATTGGAATAAAGAAGATGAAAGATGTCCTTATTGCGGACAGGTAACCAAACGACTCAGAGGAATAACCAAACAAAATGTAAAGAGATTATTTTCACTTCGCCTTAACTCACTTGGATGGTTTTTAATTATCTATTTTATTCTGCTTGTTTTTATTGCTTGGGTATATAAACTTGAAACTGCTGAATGCAGAGAATTTACCAAAAAAATAAAGGAAGATATTTCTCTCCAAAAATTTATAGAAAATCTTAATTATTCAAACATTTCTTTGCCAGAAATAAAAATTCAGAATGAAAAAGAAAAAGGATGAGATACCTATTCTCTATGCCTACATTTTTAGAAACTTAAATAAAAACAAGAGTAAAATTCTAACTAATGATAATGCTATGCATATTATGAAAAGCATTATAAGAAGAGCGCCGAGATATGTCTATAATGAAATATTAAATGAAATGTGCTTGATGAATTTGCTTAAAAAAATAAATAAAAGGAAATATATTTTTAGGGCTAATAAGAAATGTCTAAATAGGTTAAACAAACTCATCAAGGAATATATATTTCCTTTTTCTCCTTAAAATCCTTTTGCGCTTTGATAAACTCTGAAAAATATTGCAATCGCCGAAGCTATAAGCATCAATGCCATCATTCCTCCCATTAAATGAAGGATACTTCTTCCCCACGGACTTGTTACATATTCATCTGGACAATAAGTATAATCAATGTATGTGGTATTAGATGTTGCATTAATAAGATGTGTTGTGTTGTAAAGCCTTAAAACTCCGCTACTTGAAACAGAATAATCTGTATCTTCTACCCAATAAGTTGTTTGAGGTGTGGTATTTCCGTAAGCTATTGCATTTACATTGCAATCGCTATATTCAGTTTTCCAAACATCATCTCCAGAATATCTATTTGCAAGACTGAAATACTGCTTATCTCCGCCAGTTACATTAATTTGATTACCTGTAATTCTCGCTGTTGTAATGTCAATAACTTCACTATCTGCAAAGGCATTTCCTGTTTTTGAAACTACATTTTCTGATATTATTCCTATCAAGATAGCTCCAAGTAAAAAAAGAATTGCGCCAAGCACTATTTGTTCTGTCGCTCCCATTTTAACCTCCTTTCAATAAGACATTAGTTTTGAAAACTTCTGTCTCTTATTCTCCGTTTTAAAATTTGATGTCCTGTGAATAAATCTGGTTCGGTATAATATTCTCCATATGGATTTGTTACTGGAAGTTCTGAATTGAATATCTCAGCTCCTTTCATAAAATTAATTTTATTGGAATTATTAGGATTAGGATTAGAAGCAGAGGGCAGTTTTATTTTGAATAAATCCCAGCCACTCATTAAACCAAGTTGTTGTGGTTGAGGTTGTTGTGGTTGAGGTTGTTGTGGTTGAGGATATTGAGAAGGTGGTGTTTGAGGATATTGAGAAGGTGGTGTTTGAGGATATTGAGAAGGTTGTTGTTGTCTATCATTATACACAGAAGGTTGAGTTCTTTGAACATATCTTTGAGGAGCATATGCCATTTGCTGTGCTAATCTCATTCTTTGCATAGCTTTTTGTCTGCCTACCCATCTTCTCCATTGATAAACTCCTACCGCCCCCACTTTAGGAATATAATATTTTCCGCTTGGTCCTCTTGGTCTGCCTATTCTTCCTGTTGTTGTTCCGCTTTTTTTAATTCTAACAGGCATAGCAATCTTTGAACCAGTAACAAATCTCGCCAATTTAACAGATGGTTCTGTAAATCTTTTGCTTTTTAATCTTGAAATAAACTTCTCGGCTTTAATAGGTTTAGGAAGACGCCTTTTAATCTTTGAAGTAGTTTGTTGATAGGTTTGTTGTCTTGCTAATTTATCCATTTGCATTTTATATTTTCCGTATTTCCGTTTTCTTCTTATGTTTTCTAATATTCCCATTTTAATACGTGTAATTTAATATATTTAAACTTTGACATTAAATTGCTCCTTTTACCCAGCTAACCAAATTCCAAAAAAAGTAAATAAGAGCAAATGAAAATGACATAATTGCAACCACGCTTCCAAAAAATCCTATTAGCATAGACATTAAGAAAAGAACAACTACTGAAAAGACGAGAAGCAAAGACATTCTTCCAGCCATACCCATTAATCCAAGCAAAACAGATAATCCAATAACTGCAAAAAGAAAATTACCAAATACATTTTCTACAAACAAATAAAATAAATCAAGTGCGGCTGTCATTCTCTTCCTCTCATCCAATCAATCAGCATAAATATCCACGCTAAAATCAATGGCATCATAAGAATTATTGCCATCACTACTCCCAAAATTTCCCTTCCCTCAAAAAATGCTGAATTGGATATTTGCTGATAAAATTTAATTAAAATATTTAACTGGGGCAGGAGAGCAATCCCAAGACCTATGAAAATTAATAATTCATTCGCAAATAAAGCCGCAACAGTTACGACAATCCCTCCCCCTACCATTAATAATCCATTAACTCCGAAAATAGTTTTCCAAAAGCTTGTTGAAGATGTATCTCCTGTAAAACTCTCAGGATTTTTTGCATAATCCCAGATTGTTCCGCTATTGTTGGAGCTTCCTGTTATGCAGGTTCCGTCAGTATCCCAATCAGAGCAACTAAATAAAAACATTGCAAGATTAAATGCAAGTATCATTAGCATTAGATAAATTATTCTGCCCATTTATGCTGTTTTCCTCCATTGCCCTAAAAAATAACCCCAAGTGATAAAGGAACAAGTGAAAAAAATAAGATATTTATCAAAAAATTGCACCGAGGAAATCCCCCTGATTTCAAATATTCCTGTGATACTTCCCGCAAAAATCAAGCCCCATAATAATAACAAAGCTCCCCCGGGCTGTGCAAAATCATATCCTGTTGTGAATGTAAATACAGAAATGATTAGAGTTATAATAAAGAAAAACGCAACTATCTTTGAAAATTCTCTTCTATTGTGAGTATCCCCCCATTCTTCAAGTTCATTAAAAGATTTCAAGGCATCCCATAATCTGTAAGTAGTTGTTCTTGTAACATTTTCAAAAATCCACGGGTCATTTGCCTTTAATAATTCATATCCGCTCCCTAAATCCAAATAAAGATAACCATAAAGAACAGGATTGCTTCCAGAATTGAATGTAATGGAAACATAACACTCATCTAAATTTCCTGCTGAAGTATTATATCCAAGAATATCCCTTGTATTATTTCTTAATTCCATTTTGCAATTAGCAAGGTTTCCTTCAGAGGAACTTGCATTAAAATAAAATAAATAATCTGTGCTTGGAGAATAAATAACTCCTGTTCTTGGTCCTACATTCCAATTTATCCCTTTATATGAATAATTCTGGGAAACCGCTTCCTGTTGCATAGTCATCGTATAACTTGAAGCTGTAGGACGGATTGTTTCTATTAATGTTTCATATCCCGTCTTTGATGCTGTAATTTTATGGCTATAATCAGGATTAACCCAGAAAGTTACAGAACCCGCACTATCTGAATAATATTGCCCGATAGTAACCCATTCTCCTGAGATTTCTCTTTCTGCCTTTACAGAAACATTCGTAATGGGACGGGAAAATCCATCCTGAACTATAATGCTTGAATAAATTCCATCACTTGAACTTAAAAGATATAAAATATATTGGGTTGTAATATTTGTATAAATGCCTAAATAACTTCCAATTCTTTGAGGATATCCAGAAGCAGAATATCTTATATCAAAACTTGAAGATAATGTTCTGTTAGGAGGAAAACAAAATCCAAAACTAATATTGGAATTAGTTGCAGAATAATCAAGAGTTCTGTATTCAGTTCCCGAACCCAGCCGATACTTAAAATTAACTAAATCTATTAATGCAGACATTGAAGATGAGTTCTTTTCATTTTTAAAAGAGAAGTTAAAATACGAGTTAGTTTTAAAACCGCAATATGTAAGATTTATTAGATTTACTTTTTGTGTATTAACAAAAGAAGAATTGGAAAAGGTTCCAGAAATATTTGTAGCGCTTACAACCCAATAAAAATCTTTGTATTGATTAATCCAGACAGAATTTAACGGCAAATAAAATGATGAATTAAATAGAATATTTGTTCCTGATGTTGTTGCAACAGATGTATGATTTGTTCCATCATAAACTAATGTTGCAGAGATAGATGCATAATTTATATAACTCGTTGCATTTAAAATAAAAGAATTATAAGATGTTTCATAATCAACGAAAGTATAATTTTGGCTGTTTTGAAACCAATAAGTATGATTTTTTTCTCCTACTTGAAGTGTTTGAACTGTTACATTAGAAAGAGCGTATATATTTGTTGAAGAATTGCACGTGCCACCTACTGCTGTATTCCATCCATACTTCCAAACTAAAATCCCAGAACCAATAGGCAGAGGAACAGAAGAATAATAATTATGAGCTTGTTGCCTATCATCAACAGCTAAAATATACATTCTTCCTTTTTGAAGATTTATATCCTGTTGTAATGAGCATTTTTGTCCGCTTATTGTTCCTGTTGCCAAGATTGTTTCATTGCAGGTTGGAGTATTTCCAGTCTCAATAATATAGCAGGAAGTTCCCTCAAAAGTATTAGTCAGCATATCAAATTCCTTAATGAAAGTTACTACATCGGTAGTAAAATTTACAATAACTCCTGCTTTTGCACCAGCTGAATAACCTCCTCCTGTTATTGTAGTATGATTATGACTAATTATAATAACTTCAGCAGAATTTAATTTAATAGAAACTATAAATACTATTATAAATAACAACGAAATCCATTTCCATTTCATCTTTAATCCTGCCTAATACGGAGAATATGATGATTGCTCTACCTTATCATAAATTATTTTTGTTATTACTGCAATTAAGACAACTAAAATCAGCAAAGGAAGATATAATTTAATTCCCATACAAGCCATTGAACTTTTTTGACCTATTGAAGAATTATAACTATAATTTCCTCCGTCATTCAGGTTAGTATCAACATATCCTGCACAATTCAAGCTTTGACTTGATTGAGCATAATCCAATATTTCAACTAACGCAGGAACTAATTGAATTAACACCATCACTACTATTACTCCCATAATTAATCCAAGAAGTAAGCTAAACATAGAAGCTCTTTTGTTCATTCTAAATCTTTTTAAAGTTCTTGCTAATACAACTCTCTTTTTTAAAAGAGGAGTTACTCTTATTCTTTTTCCGTTTAAGCTTAATGATTTTCCTGTCTTTGTTCTTATTATCCTGTCTAATTTTCCTTTCGGTATGTTTCTTCTTATTGGAATGTTTAACTGCCTGCTCAATGCTCCTTTTTTCAATTTTGCTTTTTGTATCCATTTCATTATTTTAGACCTCCTAATTTAATTAAGGCATAGCAAAAGCTATGCCCTCTTAAAAAATGCCCTTACCCAGACGATTTTTTTTGAGTATTATTATCTTTTTTTTCTTCTTCCTTTTCTTCTTTTTTTAGCCATTTTATTGAACTTTCCTAAAATTTTTTTTAATGAGTTTCATTGGAACTTTAATCTCTATATTTTTAGGGAATTTAACAAAAATTCTTTTAGGCGGATGCAAAGCTAACTGCCCATTTCTTTTATTCATAAATACTTTTAATTTAAATTTCATATTGTTACGTGTAATTTAATATATTTAAATCTTGTTCTTTCATTTCTTCCTCGCCCAGATTATTTCTTTAAGTTCTGTTGGAGTTTTTAACCTTGCAAACTTTTTCTGCATTAAAATTGTTGGCTCTTTTCCTTTTTTTCCGAATATAAATTCTTCTGACGGCAATAATCCTATATATCCTTTTGGTCCTTTAACCCTTATTGAAGCTCCAAGAGTTCTTCTTGCGGCTTGTTTTCCAATTTCAACTGCCTTCTTTAAAGTTGTTGGTTTTGAAATAGGCATAAATTTTCCCCTTCTTCTTAATTCAGGAATAAATTCATATCCACTTATTTGTCCTGCTTTTCTAAATTTTCGTCCTGATAAAATTGGAATTGAAATTGGAGGCTTTGGAATGCGTGGAGTTGATGGAACTTTTGGAGGCTTTGGAATGCGTGGAGTAAATGGAACTGGAACTTTTGGTATTTGCTTGAATTTTTGAACTTGAACTGGAATTAAAGCAAAAGCAAATCTTTCAGTTGGAGTGGGCTTTTGAATTTGTTTTTCTATTTGGGCGGGCTTTAAAGCAAATGCTTCAACAAACCTTTCAGATGGCTTTAAAGCAAATGCTTCAACAAACTTTTGAGTTTGCTTCTGAGCAAAAGCAAACCTTTCTGCTTCTGCTGGCTTTTGAATTTGTCTTTCCTTAATACTTTGAACAAGAAATCCTCCTCCTACCATCGCTGGAGCAAGAAAAGTTTCTTGAAAAGTTTCTGTTTTCGGAAGCTTTATCTTTGGAAACTTTGGAATTTCTTTTATTAAAATCTGGGGCTGATATAATTTCTGGATAAACTTAACTGAGGACTTTTTTCCTCCAATAAAAGATAAAAATTTTTTCTGAACTTCTTCTTCTGGAATTCTTTTATATGCTAAAATCCTTCCTGTCATAGAAGGAGTTTTTCCTGCCATTCTGAAAAAAGGTTTAGTTGTTTCTTTAAAAGTAAGCTGTGCTTGAAAAACATCATAAGGGATTTCTTTCTTAACAGGCATTTTTTTAAGAAAAGAAACAGCTCTTGCTTCAGAAATTCTTCTTCCAAAAGAGATAGGTTCCACTTTCATTTTACTTGGAGTAATCTTAAGCATCTTTTCAGCATAGATATTTCCAAAAGAAACAATATCCTGATTTAAGTTTTTAAGCAAATATTCTTCAGGCATTAATCCCCTTCTCCTTTCCATTCCTCTCTGCAAAAGCCATCTATCAAAATCAGATAGTTTTGTTTCTTTGGTTATTGCCTCTCCAAACTTTCCAGAAACTTCTGATATAGTTCCTGCCTTTGCTTTAACTTTTTTAGCTAAGGAAATATAAGGCTCTTCACCAATAAATCCAAATGGAGAAGTCGTTACATAAGTTTTTGGTTTGGTTATAGGTGTCCATTCTAATAAAGGCTTCATTTCAAGAATATCCCTCATCAAATTAGAAACTCTTGCTTCAACAGGAGGAACTTTCTGAGTTATTTTAAAATAACCTGCTATTGTTTCTTTTTCGCCAATTTTAACAGGAAACTGAATTTCATCAAATCTTGGCTCAACTTTTGGATATCTATAAGTTATTCTTGGAGCTTTTAATTTTCCAGCAATACCCAAAGCACCAAATCCTGCAAGAATACCTCCTGTTAGCTTTTCTTCTGTTGTGCCTTTTGCAATAAGAATTGCCCCTCCACCCAATAATACAGGAGAAGGAATAAAAGCATAAGGAAGGGAAGTCCCTAAAAATTCTCCTGTTGTTTTTGCCGTCTCTTTATACGTAAGAAACTTATCAGATATTCCAGTTCCCGCCCATATTCCTCCCGTTGTCATTCCAGAAGGGGGAATGATAGGTTTGGAAATAAACACTCCTTTCTCGCCAATTCCTAATCGGGTTATACCTTTCTCTGCAATTATGCCAGTTACCTTTCCAATCCCAGCAGGAACATCTACAAGAGCAAATTTAACTGAACTGTAAGGCGTTACAACGCTTAACGGCGGTTCCTGATAAGGAGAAACTACAAATTCAGGACCACCGATAGTTTCTCTTTTCGGGATTGTGGGAATTACTCTATAAGCAGGCGGGGGCATATCTCCACCTCCAACAGAAGTAAATATAGGCTGTGAAACTCTTTTCCCGTAACTTTCAATATAAGGAGCAATCTTCTGAAACCATTTTGCTTCAGCTAATCTTTCCTGTGGAGTTTTAATTTCCCAAAATGGAGGTGTCTTTCCAGAAGTGGGAATTATAGGAGGCGTTCTTTCTAATTCAGGAAGGGAAATTATAGAAGGTGTTTCTTTTAATAAATCCTCTTTTGTTATTCTTCTTTCTTCTATTCTATAAACAGAAGAGCCAAGAGCAACAGGAACTTTTTCTTTCTGTAAGTAACCAGAAATAATTCCTGACTTTAATCTCTGCTCTGTATATTTTCCTTTAATGTCTGCTAAACTTTGACTATATTTTTGACTTGCTTCCTGCAATGATTTAGTTTGTAAATCTCTTTGGTATTGCTGGGTTGCTTTAAAAGTTTCCTGTCTTGCCTGCTTTTCTATTTGCTCAGCCGTTGAAATTTCTTTTTGCGAAATAGGTGTGCCAGCAGAACTTCCTCCTCCATAATAAACAGGTTTGATAATTATATCCGTCGGTTTTAAACCTTTTGGAAGAACAGAATATCCTTGTCCTCCTCTTATAACCTGATAACCCGATGGAGTAGCCATTAAATTTACACGTAAGTAATATATTTAAATCTTCCTTAAAATTAAGGGGAGAAAGGAAAAATTTCTGTTCTTGATTTTCCTTCCATTATTTTTACTGCTTTCCAAAACGGAATGTTAAATAAACTTATCAAATCTTCAAAAAGAATAACAAGAAGATTTGCATCGTTTAGATTAACTTCATTTTTATATAAATTCCTGTCAGGTCCTTTAAGTCCTTTCTCCCTTACTCTAACAAAAAGTTTATACCCCATTAGAAAATAAAGAAAAATCCTATCGCTAAAGCAATAATAATACATATAGCTATCACAATCGCTTTTCCTCCTACCGCCTTCTTAAGTTTTTCTATCATCGCTTTAGTTACCATTTTCAAAAGTATTTCATCACTATCAGTAGCATATCCTTCTGCTTTAACTTCATCAAAATCCCTGTTAGAAACTAATCTTCTGTCAATTTCTCTTATCAAAACACATTTTACCATTCTCCTTCTTGGCAGATAAACCAGCCAAGTATCTCGTGGGTCAAAAATATGTGCTTTGTTTTTGTAGATAATAATATTTCCAGAAAATAAAGGAACTAAAAGAGGAGTTTCCATTTCTCCTTTTGCATTAAGATAAAAAGCAAGAATTTTATTTTGAGATGGCTTCTTTTTTGATGCCTTCTTCATATTTCTTCTCCATTTCCAAGGATACTTAAATTCTTCCTGCTCCTCTTTTGTTATTCTTCTCTTTTCCCGAAGATAAAATTTTTCCTCTAATTTATCCAATCTATTCTTTATTCCTCTTCTGGTTTTTTCGTCCCGAACATTCTCCATTTTTGTTTTGTCCCTTTACTCAGATTAGATATTGTTCCTTTATGAGCAAACTTTCTTGTAGTTACAAACTGCTCAACAAACCATCCCTTCTTCGCCATACTTGTAGATAAAGTAATTTCTCCCAACTTGGAAAAATAATCTCCAAATTTTTTATGCTTGAATATCCCTGCTAATAATCCTATTCTTTGGCATTCCCTAACAGAAATTCCTAAATCGCCTAATTCTGTTGTGTCAAGATAAGCTACTTTACTGCTGTCTTTTGTTCTCCATACATCTTTGAACAAGTTAAATAAGCTATCTTGTTTTTTTGCAATGGGATAATTAAAACCGCCTCCTTCTTCCCACTGGTCACGTTGCTCATCTAAAACATTGTCTGCATATTCTTCCTCATCTGCATATATATCGTCTGGGTAATCCATTATAACCTCCTTTCAAATTAATCTTCTGCGAGTTCCACAACTGAAACAAATGAAACAACAAAACCAAATCCTAAAGATATGAAAGCAATTCCTCTTGAATAATCATTTGAAATATTCCCAAATCCATAAATCATCATAAAAATTCCAGCGAGGATAAGTATCATTCCTGAAAATATTCCTATGATGGGATTTTTTGAAATTATTGCAATTACAAAAAAAAGTATTCCTCCAATAAAAAGAAAAATTGGAATTATATTTCCTTCATTTCCTGTTGTAGTTATTTTAAAATCATAAGCAAAAATTGTATCTTTCCCGTCCAAATCTCCTTTTCCATTAACAATATAATCTCCTATCATAGAAGCATCGCAAAAAGTATAATTATATTCTGTTCCTAATTTTGTCATCTTAACCTCTCCTAAAATTTGAGTGGAGTTCGGCATTAAAATAGAAGTGATATTAACATAAGAACAATTACTGCATATTTGTTTAAGATTAATACATTCATTAACTTTAAAATTTCCCAAAGTTTCAATGGATGACACGGAAAAAACAGCCATCAAAACCATAATTCCGAATGCTATACCCTTAAGAAATTTCATTTCGGATACTCCCTTATTATTTTTTCTGGAAGAAGATA
>Ga0256868_10001865_pt1 | contig 11220 bp, 5 predicted proteins | sample RVTome_13_FD_187341 | JGI IMG/M metagenome (GOLD analysis project Ga0256868, IMG submission 187341) | Soil microbial communities from uranium-contaminated site in the Upper Colorado River Basin, Wyoming, United States - RVT92D227 HiSeq ... | reverse complement strand
CTGGCAATTTCGGTAAAACTTCGATGGGAGATCATCGCCAATTTGGGGATCCCCGTCGTTCCGGAGGTCATGATCATTAAAGCCACTTCATCCGGCTTTCCCTTCTTTAACTCCTCCTCAAACCGACTGGGTTGTTCTTTATCTAACTTGGCACCTAGATCCAGGAGTTCTTTAAAACTCATCAACCATGGATTACCGATGTAGGTCCTCATGCCCGTTGGGTCAACATAAATGACTTTCCGCACATGGGAGAGTTGTTCCTTCATCTCCAAGAGCTTGTCCACCTGCTCCTGATCCTGGGCGACCACATAGGCTGCTTGGATGCGATTCAGCATCGTCGTTAGCTCTTTGGCGATCGATGAGGTAAACAAGTTGACTGTAATGGCACCAATGGCTTGAGCTCCCATTTCACTGAACAGCCATTCCGGGTGGTTGTCAGTGATAATTCCAATATTTTCACCCCTTTTAAGACCAAGGGCAATAAACCCTAAAGCCGCATGTTTCGTATAACGGAGATAATCCTCCCAACTATAGGCCAGCCATATGCCATACATCTTCTCCCGAATCGCAATCTTCTCCTTACCTAATTGTTCAGCCTGTTTGAATAATATCTGAGGAAGGGTATATTGGGTTAAGGATGATAAAATTTCTTGATCGAATCGCTTTGTCTTTTCAACTTCCATATAAACCCAGCTCCGCTTCAATCCGTATTTTGATGAATCCCCTCTTCCCCCCCTTTAATAAAGGGGGAAAGAGGGGATTAGAACTTGGCTGTCTCACCCAGATAGGCCTTGATGACCTCAGGATGATTTTGAATGACCCCCGGGGTACCTTCTGCAATCCTCTCCCCGAAATTCAAAACCATAATCCGTTGAGAGATACTCATCACGATGGACATATCATGTTCCACCAGGATGATGGTCTGTCCCCATGCCGAGTTTAACTCAAGTAAAAAACGCACCATATCTTCCTTTTCCTCAAGCGTCATCCCTGCAAAGGGTTCATCGAGCACCAATAGCTTCGGCTCTAAGGCTAAGGCGCGTCCCAGCTCAACTCTCTTCCGCATCCCATAAGGCAAAGAGCCGACCGGTTTCTTACGAATAGGTTGCATCTCCAGGAAATCGATCAGTTCTTCTAAAACCTGACGGTGATAAACCTCCTTTTTACGAACGGATGAGGAGAAGAGGGAAGCCTTACCAATGCCATAGTCACAGTAAAGATGTCTCGCCAGTAGCATGTTGGCTAGTACTGTGATACCCGGAAAGAGTTCAATGTTCTGGTATGTCCTCCCAATCCCCTTTCTTGTTATTTTATGAGGGTGAAGGCCTGTGACGTCCTCTCCATTAAATAGGATCTGACCTTTTTGGGGGTGATAATACCCTGTAATACAGTTCATGAGGCTTGTTTTCCCTGCACCATTGGGGCCAATGACACTGACCAATTCACCCGTGTGAACGGTGAGGTCCACATCATGGAGTGCCATCACCCCTCCAAAGTTTAGAATAATTTTCTTCACCTCCAACTCAGCCCGCCGGTCGACGGACTGAGTGGAGGCAAAGACACTGGGCTGACCGCGAAATGCCTTCATCTATTTCCCCTTTAAAACGTAGCTCTATTTTATTGCAGGAGCTTTCAAAACTTTAATTTCTCCCTTCCCAGGAACGAAGAAACTCGACATGGGTTCATAGGTGGCATCCTCGTTAATCTTAATGATCCTTGCTGTAAATGAACCCTGATGGTCCGTCTTGGTATAGGTGGTTTTAGGAACAAGCCCTCCAAAATCCTCATTCTGGAATGTCTCCAAAGCCTTATTGATGTTCTCTGCATTCACAGTGTTATACAACCCAGAAGCTCTATGGAAGGCCCTTTCCATGATCATGGCAACAACTACACCTTCCCAATAAGAACAATCAAACTTACTCACCGTCTTGTACCTATCCCACAATTTCTGCATGATCTCGATTCCAGGTGTCTTATCCTGAGGGAGAACGCCACAGAATTGCATGAAAAGCCGATCACGGATCACCCCTTTTCCAAGCTTCCAGACATCTGGGTCTGTGGAGGTCCACGTTCCAAAGAAAGGTACGTTGTAATTGACACGATCAGCAGATTTGAGGGCCGTTATAATAGCATCCGGAAGGCATTGCATGAAGATATACTCTGCCCCTTTCCCTTTGAGACGAAGCACCTCAGTGCTCAGATCGACTGTCCCCATAGGAAACTCTTCGATACTTACAATGTTGACATTAGTTTTTGCGGCATATGCTTTGCTCGGCTCATGAATCGATTTCCCATAGGCGTTATTAAAGGTCAATAGACCGACCTTGGGTGCATCTTTCCCCTTATGGATGGCCTTGATGTACTCCAACACAGCCTGGGAATCTAAAATATAACTCCCAAATGGCAGATACACATAATCAATTGGAGGGTTGAGAATAGCCTGAAAAGTGGAATAATTGAGGCCAGGTATTTTGTATTCCTGGAGAATTGGCTTCGTTTGGATCCCTGACCCGGCATCCCAGTTGGAGATAATATCCATCTTCTCTTCACAAAACTTTTTGGTAAATTTTACTGCTTCAGGGACTTTATAAGCATGATCGACGATTGTTACTTCGATTTTTCTGCCGGCAATTCCTCCCTTTACGTCATTGACATAGCGGAAGTAGTCCTGTTCCCCTTTGGCATGGTATTGCCCCCAGGAGGAGGATGGACCAGTGAGATTGATAACTGATCCCACTCTAATAGGTTGAGCCCCACCATTCACAACCCAAACCATGCAAATTAATCCTAAGATAATTCCAAATATGAATAACTTTTTCATAATTTTCCCCTCCCAATATTTTTTTTAAGAAATTGACCCTTCGACTGGGCCCATGGCCTGCTCTTTAGCAGCAGAAATCAAAGCGCGCTCAGGGTCAACCCTGAGCAAACTCCGATTGTTAGACCGGAGAGCCGAAGGGTTGACTCCTACTACTGAAAATCTCACTCTAACCCCATTATCTCCTTCTGACGCTTTAGATTCCCACCTCCTTTCTCTGAAGTTTAATGACTAGCAACAAGATTACCAGGCTTGCGCGCCCTGCCTTCGTCCTGAAAGGTGGGACTTCGCGCAGCTCGGCCTGAGTGATGTAACGGCTTAAAGTTGCATTTCTATCAAACCATACCCTCCGGCGTACAGGCACGCCCTTCAACTCGCAATGACCATTTCTGAAGAAGGAAAAGATTCTCTTAATTTAAAGAGAACAATGGGAGTAAAACCTCAACGTAAAGGTGAGTATATACTTATCAAAAAATATTGCAAGTAAAAAATTTTTTACTTTTCCTCTCCCCATTCAAGGGGGGGAGGAAGTGGAAGGGAGGCAGGTTAATTCAAACGGACCGAGACGACTTTCGATACCCCCGGGGTCTCCATCGTAATCCCGTAGAGGGTATGGGCGGCTTCCATGGTATTTTTGTTATGGGTGATCATGATGAATTGAGAAGTCTTTGAAAATTCCTTGACCAATTCGATAAATCGATTGATGTTCGCATCATCTAAGGGCGCATCCACCTCATCGAGCAAGCAGAACGGTGTGGGTTTAATCATGAAGAGTCCAAAGAGGAGAGCCGTAGCCACCAGAGCCTTTTCTCCTCCGGAGAGGAGGTCGATATTTTGAAGCTTCTTTCCTGGGGGTTGGGCGATGATATCGACCCCTGTCGTGGCGGGATCTTGTTCATCCAACATGATAAGGCTGGCCTGTCCCCCTTTAAACAGCCTCGTAAAAACCTCTTTAAATTTTTCATTGACCAAATAGAAGGCCTCCAAAAACCGTTTCGTCGTCGTCCGATTGATCCGGAGGATCGCCTTTTTTAAGGAATCGAGGGCCTGATGAAGGTCGGCCTGTTGTTCTGACAGGAAATCGTGCCGCTGTTTCAACTCCTGATATTCCTCGATGGCCATCAGGTTGACCTCTCCGAATCCTTCCAGGGAACTTTTTAACTCTGCCAACCGTTTTGACATTTCCTCCTTTTGGAATTCCTCTGGGAAAGCTCCGATCGAGGTGGAAAGGGTAGCCCCGTATCGTTCCTTCATCGACTCCTGAAGGTGAGAGAGTTTCAATTGGACCTCTGAGGCCAGAATCTCTTCCTCGTGAATCTTCTGCCTCACCTCTTCCAACTCCCGACGCAAATATTTGGAGGAGGCCTCCACTTCTTTCCATTCATCCGAGAGCGTTTCGACCTTCTCTTTTTGAGTGGTGAGCAACTCTTCTTTAAGACGATGTTGTTTCAGGCTGTTTTCTAATTCCCCTTCCCATTGTTGGATTTTTCCACGAAGCGAGAGGGCTTCTTCCCTGTATTCCCTGATCCCCTTTACTTTTTTGAAGATCTGTTCCCTTAAAGTCCTTTGAGTTTCTGAGAGATTTTGGATCTGACCTTCGAGTCCTTTCTGTTTCTCCTCGATAGAGGCCAGAATGACCTTTTTCTCCGTGATCTTTCCTCCCAATTCTTCTGCCCCTTCCCTAACCTCCTCCACCTTCTTCTTCCATGACTGGACTTGTTCTTCTCTCTCTTTTTTCGCAGCTTCCTCTATCTCCATTTGAGCGGAGACCTCTTTTTTGTCTTTCTCTAAATCTTGATTTTCCTCTTCGAGTTGCTTCTGTTCAAATTGGATGACTTCCATCCTCTGATGGAATTGGGAGATCTCCTTTTTCAATCCTTCCAAATCTCTTTCTCGATGGAGAAGCTCGATCTCCTTCTCCTGAATCTCCTTTCTTCTCTCCTCCAGCTGGTTTTCCCTCTCACGGATCTCTTTTTGGAGGCGTTCTTCTTCCTCATAGGCTTTTCGACATTCTTCCTCTGATTCCTTGACTCTCTGTTCTAAATCTCTCATCTCCCTTCGCCTCTCTAAAAGGCCGATTCCTTGATCCCGGCTTCCTCCGGAGATCACTCCAGAGCTCTCCAGGATGTCCCCTTCCTGGGTGACGAGTGTTCCGAACCCTCCGCCATCCTTCATCCAACGGAGTGCCTCCTCCCAGCGCTCGACGACCCCAATATCTCCGATCAGGAATTCTGCAATCGGGTCAAACCCCTCTTTTACCTTGACGAAACAAGAAAGAGGAATGGGCTTGCCTTCTTCTTGAGAGATTCGGTTTTCTTTCCCGATCCCCTGAACCCCTCTGGGAATAAAACTCCCCCGACCAAGTGACTCCCTTTTAAGAAAGGCCATTGCCTCCATGCCTTCCTTCTCTCCTTCCACAATCAAATATTGCAATCGCTGTCCTAAAACGGCTTCGAGAGGAATCTCGTATTTCGGGTCTGGTTCCAGGATGTCCGCTACGGCCCCTAAAATCCCCTTCCACTTTTCCTGCTCCTCCTTCTTTCGCAGGAGGAGTGACCTCACCCCTTTCTCATATCCCTCATAATTCTCTTGAAGCTCTTTGAGGGAATGGTAGCGAGAGCGGTCCTGCCTCAAGGTCTCCTCCAGAACAGAACGCTCTGTTTGCCTCAGACGCAAAACTTCTTTAACCCCCTCGAGCTCTCCTTCCCATCGAACCTTTTCTTCCCGGTAGATCGATTGGACGGAAAGGACGTGTTCTCTCTCTTTCATTTTTTCAGAGGTAGCCTCTTCCAATTGTTTGAGCTTCCGGCTCACTTCTTCAGATTCTTCATCGTTGGAGCGAGTTCGTTTCTGAAGATCTTCTTTCCTCTCCTCAAGGTGGGCGAGGCGGTTTTTGAGAGAGGTCAGCTGGGTGAGCATGTCGATCAACTTCACCTTCTCGGCTTCCAATTCATCTGAAAGCTCTTGGTTGGTTGCCCTAAAATCGCCAAAGACGATTTCCAGTTCTTTCAATATTTCTTCGTTCTCATAGCGTTCTTCTTCCAGATTCCTCTGAACCTGTTCCATTCTTTTTCGTTCTTTTCTCGTGTCTCTCCAAGCCCCGAGGAATTCTCTGACCTCTTCCACAAATTGATTCTCTTGTTTTTGAAAACCCCCTTCTTCTCTTTTGAAAAATTCTATGTCGGTTTCCGTCTTCTGAATTTTTCTACTCAGTTCAAAAATTTCTTGTTGGAGACTTCGGAGTTTTTCCTCTTCCTCTATTCCCTTCAGCTTCTTGGTTTCGACGAAGGCCTCTTTCTGGGCGTTTTGGGTAGAAATCTCCGTCTCTCGATCCCGAAGGGCTTTGAGATAACCTCTTGCCGCCTCCCCCTTCTCCGAAAGCTCGGTGTATTCCTGGAGGGCAAAACGGATTTCGATTTCCTTGACCTCTTTCCGGATGGCCTTATACTCCTCTGCCCGCTTCACCTGCCGTTCCAGAGTAACGATCTGTCGCTTCACCTCGGCAATGATATCCTGAATTCGGAGAAGGTTTTGTTGCGTGGCCTCCATCTTCATCAAGGCGAGTCTTTTCCTCTCCTTGTATTTGGCAATGCCCGCTGCCTCTTCGATCAAAAAACGCCGATCCTGGGGATTGGCATTGATGAGATGTTCCACCCTTCCCTGTTCCACAATCGAATAACCGTTCACTCCGATACCGGTGTCCAAGAAGAGATCGGTGATGTCCCGCAATCGGCAAGGCACTTTATTAATCAGGTATTCACTTTCTCCGGATCGATAAAGCCTTCGGGTGACAGTAATCTCACTGTACTGCCCATATTCTTCGGGAGCCAATCCATCATTGAAGAAAGTCAGATTGACCTCTGCCATCCCCAAAGGTTTTCTGCCGTCCGTCCCATTGAAGATGACATCCTCCATTAATTTTCCCCGTAAGTGTTTGGCGCTCCGTTCCCCAATGGCCCAGAGCACCGCATCGACAACGTTCGACTTCCCACAACCGTTTGGACCCACAATCGTTGTGATCCCCCCAGGAAAACTAAGGTGGAGACGATCCACAAAGGATTTAAATCCTATCACCTCAAGCGATTTGAGTTTCATGATTTATTCCTGATGATGTAATTAACGAATCATACCCTCATAAATTACAATAACCAAAACGCCCCTCACCCTTCCCCTCTCCCCCGAGGGGAGAGGTGCGGGGTGAGGGGATACGATTTTTCAACATATTCAATCGCCTTATGGAGCCTCTTGATCATTTCTGCTTTACCCAGAACCTCCATCACCTCGTCAATAGGCGGACTGACGGTTCTACCGGTTAAGGCCACCCGGAGGGGTTGGGCAATCTTCACCAAAGGCTCTCCTCGCGTTTCGGCCAATTGTTGAATCAGTTGATGAGCCTTCTCTTTTTCCAAGACCAATTCGTTTGATAAAGAAGCGATGACCTGCTCTAACATCGACATGGTCTCTTGATTCAAAAACTTCCCGGCGGTTTTCTCATCATAAGCGATCTCTTCGCAGAAGTAAAATTCTGAAAGGTCTGCCATTTCCACCAAGGTCTTGACCCTCTCCCTGAGAGAGAGAACGGCCTTTCTCAAAAGATCAGGATCGATGCTCGAGTAGCCCTTGGCTTCAATAAAAGGTTGAACCCGCTGAACCAGTTCATCCCGTTCTATTTTCTTGATATGCTGAGCATTGAGCCAATCTAACTTTCCAGGATTGATCGCTGCTGCAGACCTCCCAACTGCTTCCAGGCTGAATTTCTCGATCAGCTCCTCACGGGTGAATTCTTCCTGATCGCCGTAGGACCATCCCAGGCGGACCAAGTAATTGACTACCGCTTGAGGGAGATAGCCCAGTTTCTTATACTCCATGACCGATTGTGCCCCATGTCGTTTAGAAAGTTTTTTCTTATCCGGACCGAGGATCATCGGGACATGACCGAATTGGGGGATGGTGTAACCCAAGGCTTGATAAATCTGAATCTGCCGGGGAGTATTGTTGAGATGGTCGTTTCCTCGGATGACATGCGTGATTCCCATGGTGGCATCGTCCACCACCACCGAAAAATTATACGTAGGGAGCCCGTCACTTCTTTGGATGATGAGGTCATCCAATTCGGTATTGTCAAATTCCACCCGCCCCTGAATAAGATCCTCCACCACTGTCTTGCCTTCATCTGGAGAGAGGAAGCGAATGGCAGAGGATATTTTAGGAGGAAAGGATTTTCGGTGAAGACAAGTCCGATCGTATTTAGGCTTAGTGCCGGCCTTCAGGGCAGCTTCCCGCTTGATCTCCAATTCTTCCGGTGTACAGTAACATCGGTAAGCTTTCCCCTCTTTCAAGAGTTTCTCTGCGGCCTCCTGATAGAACGAAATCCGTTGAGTCTGATAAAACGGACCTTCATCCCAATCCATTCCCAACCAGGTCATAGCATCCAAGATCACTTGGATCGATTCCTGGGTGGATCGGGCCACATCCGTGTCTTCAATGCGAAGGATGAAGACCCCCTGGGCATGCCGGGCCAGTAGCCAATTGAATAGAGCGGTCCGTGCTCCTCCGATATGGAGATCGCCCGTTGGGCTGGGTGCAAATCGTGTCCTCACCTGTGTCATTGTTCCCTTAAGTCTCCCCAAGTTAAAAGGATTCGAGGATTTAAGGGTTCCAGGGTTCAAGCGATGTGAACTTAACCACTTGAATCATTCATCCATGGAACCCGTCCAACAAGACCTTTGCCAAACTCTTAGTTCTCTGTAGTTCTTAATTATTTCACTTGAATCCTTGACCCCCAGACCCCTTAAATCCTGATGTTTTGTCTTATATAAAAAAATCCCCCTCGCCCCCCTTCATGAAGTGGGGTGGGGGGATGATGTTTCCCAATAAAAAATTTAAATGAGATCGTCAATGGCCTTAAGCGCCTCGTCCAGTTTCTTAGAATCGGTCCCTCCTGCCTGCGCAAAATCAGGACGACCGCCCCCCGTCCCTCCAATACAAAGGGCAATCTTCTTAATCAACTCGTTGGCCCTGAAACGTTGGGTGAGGTCTGAAGTCACTCCCATGATCAGGGAGACTTTATTTTGGTTCTGACCTCCGAGAAGGATGATGCCTGATCCCATCTTTCCCTTCAACTGATCAACGAACTCCCTCATTCGGCTTACATCCTTCCCATCCACCTTGGCCGAAAGGACTTTCACGCCTTTTATCTCTCTGACAAGAGGAAGAAGTTTCGAGAGCTCTTGATGGGATAGTTTGTCCTGAAAGGATGAAAGCTCTTTTTCCAACTCCCTCTGCCTTTCAAGCAACCGATCGACCTTTGAAGAAAGTTCTCCAGGAACGGATTTGAGAGAAGAGGCGATTTCCAAAAGTTCTCTCTCTTCTTCTTTAGTCAATCGGTAGGCCCCTTCCCCGGTTAGGGCCTCGATCCTTCTTACCCCTGCCGCGACTCCCGACTCACTGACTATTTTTAAAAAACCGATATCGCCTGTTCTTGAGGTGTGGGTTCCTCCACAGAGTTCAATGCTGAAGTCTGACACCATCACCACCCTAACCTTCTCGCCGTACTTTTCACCAAAGAGTGCCATGGCTCCTGTCTGGAGGGCTTCCTCCACCTCCATAATCTTCGTTTCTACTTTTAAATTCTCTCGAACTTTCTGATTGATCAAAGCCTCCACACGCTCCAACTCTTTTTTTTCCATCGAAGAGAAATGGGTGAAGTCAAACCTCAACCTTTCTGGTGAAACAAGAGATCCTGCTTGATGGACATGGTCTCCTAAAACTTCTCTCAAAACAGCCTGAAGAAGATGGGTACCCGTATGGTTCAGGGTAATGGCTTTCCGGCGTTCCCCATCCACGCGGAGAACTGCCGGCATCCCTTCTTTCACTCTCCCTCTTTTTACTTTCGCCTGATGAATGATCAACTCCTCCATCGGTTTGATGGTGTTCTCCACTTCCAAAGAAAATTCCTCATGGAAGATCACCCCTCGATCCCCTACCTGGCCACCTGCTTCCCCATAAAAGGGAGTCTTCTCTGTAACGACTTCGATCTCATCCCCTTCCACCGCGAAAGGAACCATTTCATCGCCTTTGATCAATTTCAGAATCCTTGATTCGGATTGAATCTCTTCATATCCTAAAAAGGCCGTCTTCATCCCTTCATTCGCCAGCCGTCGATAGACCCCTTTTGTCTTTCCCTCACCGATTCCCTGCCATGCCTGCTTACTCTTATGCCTCTGTTCCTCCATCTGGGCTCTGAAACCCGCTTCATCAAAACTTGTCCCCTTCTCTTGAAGAATCTCCGCTGTCAGGTCGAGAGGGAACCCATAAGTATCATAAAGCCGGAAGGCTACCTCTCCGGAGAGAATCGCCTTTCCTTCCTTCGGAAGTCTTTCCAACTCTTCTCTCAGAATTTTCAGCCCTGAATCGAGGGTCTCAGAGAAACGCTCTTCCTCATTTTGGATGACCTTTGAAACGAAGGCTTCCGTCTCCCTCAGTTCTGGATAGGCTTGTTTCATCAGATCCACGACTTTGGAAGCAGTTCGATAGAGAAAAGGACCATCGATTCCAAGCATCTTTCCATGCCGCATCGCCCTTCTCATGATCCGGCGTAGCACGTATCCCCTGCCCTCGTTGGAGGGAAGAACTCCATCGCTGATCAGAAAGGTTGCCGCTCGGCTATGGTCAGCGATCACATTAAGGGAGGTGTCGGTTCGATGATCTTGTCCATAGGAAATATGGCTGATCGTTTCGATCTCTTTAAAAATGGGTTTGAAGAGATCGGTCTCGTAGTTACTCTTGCTCCCCTGAAGGATGGCGGAAATCCTTTCTATCCCCATCCCAGTATCGATACAAGGTTTGGCCAGAGGCTGAAGTTTTCCCTCTGCATCACGATTGAACTGCATGAAGACGAGATTCCAGAGTTCCAAGAATCGGTCGCAATCGCATCCCACATGACAGTCGGGGCGACCGCAACCCGCTCCCTCGCCTTGATCAATCACGATCTCCGAACAAGGACCACAGGGCCCTGTCTCACCCATTGCCCAGAAGTTGTCTTTCTCCCCTAACCGGACAATTCGGTCTCCCGGGACCCCAACTTTCCTCCAGAGGGAAAAGGCCTCTTCATCATCTAAATAAATGGTGATCCACATCTTTCCCGCAGGCAACCCCCATTGGCGGATAAGGAGGTCCCATCCCATTTCAATCGCCTCCTCTTTGAAATAGTCCCCGAAGGCGAAGTTCCCTAACATTTCAAAGAAGGTGTGGTGCCGGGCGGTCTTTCCCACTATCTCCAGATCATTATGTTTTCCGCCGGCACGAACACATTTTTGGGAGGTGGTGGCCCGTTTGTAGTCCCGGGTCTCTTCGGTTAAAAAAACGCCTTTGAATTGAACCATTCCGGCATTGGTGAAAAG
>Ga0256868_10001864_pt1 | contig 11221 bp, 26 predicted proteins | sample RVTome_13_FD_187341 | JGI IMG/M metagenome (GOLD analysis project Ga0256868, IMG submission 187341) | Soil microbial communities from uranium-contaminated site in the Upper Colorado River Basin, Wyoming, United States - RVT92D227 HiSeq ... | reverse complement strand
GAGGCCGTCCAGCAGCCCGCGCGGGCCGCCTACCGGGCCGTCGAGCAGCCCGCGTGGGCCGCCTACGAGGCCGTCCAGCAGCCCGCGCGGGCCGCCTACCGGGCCGTCCAGGAGTCCGCGCGGGCCGCACTTAAAAATGTCCACCCCGCCCTCGATATAGCTGCCCGCAGCTACCCGCACGAGCTATCCGAGGTCGTCTCCATGCTGCCGTGCACCCTCGATGTACTCGACGCCCACGCCGACGACGCGGGCTGGTGCGGCACCTGGACGCAGCTACGTGACGACGCGATCAGCGAAGGCCTGCTCGTCGTGGTCGAGGCGCCCGCAGCGGTGACGGCATGACCCTCACCTACGAGGACCGGCGCCGCGCCAGGCTCATGGATCAGATCCGCACCATGGCCCTCGGCGACACGACCGCCATCGAGGGCGCACGCCTCGCTGACCAGCTGACCGGCCCCCGCCTGCGCCACACCTGGGACGCCGAGCAGGAGCCCATCTACGCCCATCTGGTCGCCGAGCTCGGAGCACCCGCCCAGGACCACGTCGGAGCCGGGCCGGTCATCGTCGGCGAGCTCGCCACGCAGCAGATCGACATGACCGCGCTGCTCGCCGAGGAGTGCCCGCCCGCCACCGTGCTCGCACCCGCCGGGCAGGTGGCGTGATGGAGACGGAGACGATCACCGCCGGGCAGATCCGCGTCGGTGACGCGATCGAGATCACCCGCGAGTGGCCGGAAGGTGGGATGTCCATCCGCGGGACGGTCACCGCGGTCGACGCCGGCGCCGTGCATCTCGGACAAGGCGGGACCTGGTACACCGACGCCCTCAGCGTCGGGGGACTCTCCCATCAGTCCACGATCCGCCGGTCCCGCCAGTCGACGCCCGAGCCTGAGGCTCCCGCCGTCGTCCGGCACGCCGGACGGGTGCTCACCCGCGCCGAGCATGACGACGATGGGAACCGCTGGGGGGTCCACAGCGGCCCACTGGCCCTGACCGGGGAAAATTGCGCCTGGCTCACCTGGGCTCAGGTGCTCGCCCTGGATCCGACCACCGACCAGGTGCTCATCGACCTCGGCGGGGGTGCCTGATGGCCACCGGAGCCGAGCACTACCGCCAGGCGGAGCGCCTGCTCGCCCGCGCAGCCATGGACGACGACGGGACCATCTACGAGGCAGACGCCGCCTACATGCTTGCCGCCGCCCAGGTCCACGCGACCCTCGCGCTCGCCGCAGCTATCGGCGTCGGCATGCCCGTCGTGATGGGCGGCGAGGAGTGCATGCCGCAGCAGGACTCCTCCGCGTGGATCAAGGCCGCCAGCAACGCCTACAACCGGGGCGATGCCTGATGGCCGCCGACGACATCACCCTGTCCTGCACGCAGAGTCTCTGCTGGGCATGCACCAGGCCCGACACGTGCGTCTGCCCCTGCCATGAGGGGGAGGACCAGTGACCACCGAAACCGTCGCGGCGCAGCAGATCACACAGCCGGGCCGGTACGACCTGCCCGAGGCCGACTACCACGCCGACCCCATGCGGCACCTCGGGGGCAGCCTGTCCAGCACCGTCGCACGGAAGCTGCTCCCGCCGTCGTGCCCGGCGCTCGCCCGGCATGCGGCGGACCACCCGGAGCACAAGGACTGCTACGACCTGGGCTCGGTCGTCCACAAGCTGATCCTCGGGTCAGGGTGCCCGATCGTCGAGGTCCCCGCCGACACGTGGACGACGAAGGCCGCCAAGGAGGCGCGTGCTGCAGCACGCGAGCAGGGCGCTGTCGCGCTCCTGTCCAAGGACCTCGCCCGGGCGCAGGCCATGCGGGACGCCGTCCACGCAGACCCCCTCGCCCACGCCTTGCTGACCCTCCCCGGCAAGCCGGAGCAGACCCTCATCTGGCGGGAGACGGATGACGTGTGGGGTCGGGCGATGCTCGACCGGTGGCCCGACCCCGACGCGTCCCCCGGGTGCCCGATCGTCGTCGACCTCAAGAAGACCGCGAAGGGCCTCGACGACGCATCGCTCTCAAAGACCGTGTGGGACTACGGGTATCACGCCCAGGCCGACTGGTACTCACGCGGCTACCGCGCCGTGCACGGCGTGACGCCTGACTTCATGTTCGTCTTCGTCCAGGACGTGCCGCCGCATCTCGTGCGGGTCTTCCCCCTCGACGACGAGTTCCGCGCCGACGCCCACGCCCGGAACAACGAGGCCCTCGCCATCTGGCGCGACTGCCTCAAGACCGGCGTGTGGCCCCGCTACGAAAACACCCTCACCCCGCTCAGCCCGCCCCGGTGGGCCAACCTCAGGGAGACCTACTGATGACCGCCACCACCGACGTCGCCATCCAGGGCACCACCGAGCTGACGACGTTCACCCCCGTCGACATGATCGGCCCCCTGCGGACCGGCCTCGAGGCCATGGATCTTGCGCAGGCTCTCGGCGAGAAGATGTGCCGAAGCCCGTTCGCGCCCAAGGCATTCCGCGGCAACGCCGACGCATCGGCGGCGGCGATCCTGGCCGGCATGGAGCTGGGCATGATGCCCGGCCAGGCACTCCGGTCGTTCGATGTCGTCGAGGGCGCAGCCGGGCTCACCTCCCACGCGATGCGGGCGCTCATCACCAGCGCCGGGCACCACATCGAGCTGCGTGAGCGCAGCGCCGAGCGGGTCACACTCGCAGGGCGGCGTCGTGGCGAGACCACGTGGACCGAGATCACCTGGACGATCCAGGACGCGCAGCGCGCAGGCCTCGCCGCCAAGCAGGTGTGGCGGGCGTACCCGGCGTCGATGCTCCTGGCCCGGTGCACCACGACCCTGGCGAAGGTGAAGTTCCCGGACGTCATCGCGGGCATCCCGTGCGTTGAGGAGCTGGCCGACCTGGGCCCGGTCGATATCACCGCGCAGGTGGAGGTCACCCGGCCCGCCGAGAGGCCCACGGCGGCGGGGATCCTCGCGGCCGCAGCCAGCAGCAGCGCCCAGGGGCCCGAGAATATGCCGGATAATATTCCGGCGGATGTCACACCCCAGGCCGCCGAGCCCGAGGTGACCCGCGCCGTCCTGCCCATCACCGACCCGCAGATGCGGATGCTCGGCGCCGTCATGGCGCAGCTCGGCGTCACCGGCGCCGGGGAGCGGAAGCGGAAGCGGCGCCTCACCATCGCCTCCCGGATCGTCGACCGCGAGCTGACGTCCAGCAAGGAGCTGAGCAAGGACGAGGCGTCCGTCGTGATCGACACGCTGACCAGCATCCTCAATGACCCGGAAGGCCCTCGGCGACTGCAGGAGCTGGAGGCATGCGACCCGGCACCCGCCTACGCCGATGACGGCCAGGACGACCCGGACCCGACCACGGAGCCCGGCTGGGGCATGGACGGCGCCGAAGCCGCCGCCGAGGGCGGCCAGGGGTGAGCGTCACCACAGCCCTTGTCGGGCCACTGCCGCAGGTGAGCTTCGCGGACGGCACCCGGGCGGTCTACACCCCACCCCGGGACACCTGCGACCCCCGAGCCGGAGCGTGCACCGAACACCGGACCGCCTGCGACTGCCGCGAGGCCCTATTCGCCGAGCAGCGCCAGGAGACCAGAGCCGCCTACGAGGAGGCAAACCGCACCGAGCAGGCCATGCAGGCGGTCGCGCGCCTACACCGCAGGACCGACAACCAGTACGTCGGCACCCGGTGCGACGAGTGCAGCAAGCCGTGGCCGTGCCCCACCTGGCGGATCGTCGCCCCCGCCGACTGGCTGGTCAGCATGTGGGAGAAGCACGGCACCGGACCGGCAGCAGCGGACTGGGGGGTCTGGTGATGGCGCACCACCAGCAGGACGCCCGCCGCCGCCACCGGCCGCCCCTGCTCGACACCACCCACGCGGCATGCCGGACCGCCGACCCCGCCGTCTTCTACCACCCTGAGGGGGAACGCGGCCCGGCCCGACGGAACCGGGACAACGCCGCCAGGGCCATCTGCGCGGGCTGCCCGATTGTCGCGGACTGCCGGCAAGAGGCCCTCACCAACCGCGAGCCGTACGGCGTGTGGGGCGGCCTCACCGAAGACGACCGGGAAGAGATCTGGGCGGCCTGCGGCCAGGCGCGGGTCGCGTCGTGACCTGCTTACAGTTCCGGGTCCGCGGAATCCCTGTCACGCAAGGCAACCACAACGCATGGAAACCCAAAGGCGCCGACTTTGCGCGCATCGTCGACGCCAACCAGCAGACCCTCCACCCCTGGCGGGAGGCGATCCGCTCCACCGCCGTCGACGCCGCCGGACCCTCCTGGCAGCCCCTGGACGGGCCCGTCCGCGTCCTCCTGCACTTCGCCCTCGCCAAGCCGGCCAGCGCACCCAAGACCCGCCGGACCTGGCCCATCGGGGCGCGGTCCGGCGACGTCGACAAGCTGGCCCGCGCCGTGCTCGACGCGCTTACGGACGCCGGGGTCTTCGTCGACGATTCCCGCGTCGTCGAGCTGATCGTCAGCAAGGACTACGTCGGCGGAGCCGTCCACTCCCCAGGCTGCCTGATCATCGTCCAGCCGATCCAGCACACAGTCCCCCTGCCCCACCCCGACCCAGAAGGAGCGCTACCGCTGTGACCACGATCCAGACGCACGACCCGAAGACCGGCGAGGTCATCGACGGCCCCCAGATCAGGCCGTTCGCCGAACTCCTGACGCTCCTCGACCACGGCGCAGCGCACGCCGAAGCCAGCCGGGTCCTGCATGACCTGTCGAACGCCGTCCGCGACACCGGCAAGGCCGGGAACATGACGATCCGAGTCGAACTCAAGCCCCTCAAGGGATCGACGTCACAGCTTGTCGTCTCCGCGCAAGTCGGATCGAAGCTCCCCAAGAGCGAACCGGCGGCCGCCGTGTTTTTTATCGACGACGACGGCAACCTCACCCGCAACGACCCCAAGCAGCTCTCCATCGACGGCCTGCGCGTCGTCGAACCCAAGCCCACCCGCACCGTCAACACCCACGCCTGAGAGGCATCACGTGACCGAGATCGACATCGACAACGTCAAGACCCTGCTCGACGCCGGAGCAGCCAGCGCCAGGACAGCCAGCTGGTCCGGCGTCGAGGGCGACGAGCACGTGCTGACCGCCGTCGTCCCCGACGGCTACAAGATTGCCAGCCTCGACATCGCCCGGCTGGTCGCCCCCTACCAGGACACCCCACAGCGGGTCCGCGGGACCGTCACCCTCACCGACACCGTCTCCTGGCTGGCGTACTTCGCGAAGCACGGCAGCCTCAACAGCGAGGTCTACGGCGACGTCCGCGCAAGCACGGTGACCGCCGTCATCAACGCACCCACCGACAGCCTCACCCCAGGGTGGGGCGACCACCGCGCGATCCTCACACTGGAACACTCCGACGCCTGGAGGGCATGGACCAACGGCAACGGGTCGCTGTTCAGCCAGGAGACGTTCGCGGAACACCTGGAAGCCCGCACCCCCGACCTCATCGAACCGACCGCCGCCGACATGCTGGAGCTGGCGCAGTCCTTCCAGGCGACCACGGGTGTGACCTTCGAGTCCGGCACGCGGCTGGCCTCCGGGCAGCGGCGCCTGCAGTACCTGGAGACGATCGAGGGCCGCGCCGGGCAGCGCGGACAGCTCGACGTCCCCACCCAGATCGCGATCCGCGTCCAGGTGTGGCGCGGAATCGACATCGCCGTCCCCATGACCGCCAGATTCCGGTACCGGATCGCACCCGGCGGCCTCGCCCTCGGATACGTCCTGGACCGCGTCGACGACGTTCTTGACGCCGCCTGGCAAGACCTCCTCGGCGACCTCACAGGCGCGCTCCCGGTCCCGGTCCTGGCCGGTCGGGCACCCACCTACGCCTGACCCCCGATCGCCTCCCGGCCGTCCGCTGTGGGGAAGCGGCGGCGGCCGGGAGGCCCCACACCACCACCCGAAAGGACCCGCAATGATCAGGCACCCGATCCCCCTGGCCAGACTCGTCGAGCAGGTCTGCGACGACGGCAGTGACTACGACGACGGCGTCATGGGGTACGTGTCCGGACGCCTCGACGGCCACATCCTCACACTCAGATTTGAGCGCGACCAGGACGCCCCCGCCGACCAGGACGGCGACTTCGACTCCGCCGAGTACCGCTTTCACCTCATCAGCGGAGAGGCCATCTGATGGCCTCCATCGACCCGGGACTGGTCGTCCGCCTGGACGTCGACGCCGAGGCACTCGGCGAGACCCTCACCACGCTCGCCGACGTCGCCCAGCAGCTCGCCGACGTCCTCATCCTCGCCCGGGACCTGCTCGACGACGCACAGGCCGCCACCGCCGCAGCGATGGAGGCGAGCGAGTGAGCGTCGTCCGGCAGTACGCCATCCGATGTGACGCCTGCTACGTGGTCGTCGGCTGGTCGCCCACGGCCGGGACGGCACGCCAGGAGCGCCACGCGGCCGGCTGGGTGCGCGTCGCCACCGGCCGGGACCTGTGCGCGTCCTGCGCTGCCGAAGCCGCCGAGCAGGCCGCGCAGCGATGACCGACTTGGTGGCCAAGGGCAGGACGGCGGGGCGAAGGCGTTCGGGGTGAACGTCTCCCTGAACTGCGCCAAGGGCATGCACGGCTCCTGCACGGGCTGCGCCGACTGCACCTGTCACCACGTCACCAGGCCCGCCGATTTCCGGGCACGCGTCGAGGCACGCAAGGCCGAGGTCGCCGCAGAGGAGGCGGAGGACTGACGTGGGCGCCGGGAACGCCATCGTGGTGACAACGCTGTGGTCGCAGTACCTCAACGACCGGCCGTTCCGTGCCCTCGTCTACATGGCGTTGGTCAGCCTGGACGACGCCGCGGACCCGAGGTACTGGGCTGGGTGGCAGCCGCTGGCGCACGCGTGTGGTTCGCCGGCTCCACGCGACTGCGAGACCGGGACCGCACACACCGATGGAGAGCGCGAGTGTAAGGAGTGCGCGGCGTCTCAGCGGGTCGTGCGCCGGGCTGTGGCGGGGCTCGTCGCAGCCGGGGCTGTGACCCTTATTCGGCGACCCCGGAAGGGCGTTAACGCCGAGTACTCGCTGAGACTCACGGCCGTCCCGGATGGCACGAAAAAGTGTCAGGCATACGGCTCTGGACCGAAGTCACGTCGGACGCTCAGCGTCCTACAGACGTCGGACGCTGAGCGTCCTACAGACGTCGGACGCTCAGCGTCCACACTGCAGGACGCTGAGCGTCCTACCGAGGAGTACCAGGAGGAGAACTCAGGAACACAACCAGGAACAACCTCGGCTTTGGTGCCCACGTCACCTGCGCCTGTGGACGACGCGCCTCCGGCGGCGCCGAACGACCCAGCCGAATTGATCTCTTGTCCGTCGTGTCGCTGGCTGCTCTGGGAAGGCCACGCGCCCGACTGTCAGACCCCCAACCTTCGAGCCCTGCGAGGGACTGCGTGACCACCCGACCCCCGGCGACCCTGCGCGGCGCCGTCGACCTGGCGATGACCCGATGACCAACCCTCGCCCCGACGGGCCACCCACCGGGCCCATCCCCACACCCACCCTCGCACCCGACGACGTCCGCGCCATCGAAGCCTTCGCCACCTGGTGCGACCAGCGGGCCGACCGCGCCCGCCGCCTCACCCACTCCGGCACCTGGCGCAGCGCCGCACGCCTCGCCCGCGTCTACCTCCGGACCCACGCATGACCGCGCCCACCGTCGGCAGCCTGTTCACCGGCTACAGCGGCCTCGACCACGCCCTCACCGACGCCATCGGCCCCGCCCGCCTCGCCTGGGTCTGCGACAACGACCGCGCCGCCACGAAGCTGCTCGCCCACCACCACCCCGACGTCCCGAACCTCGGCGACATCACCGCCGTCAACTGGGCCACCGTCCAGCGCGTCGACATCCTCACCGGCGGATTCCCTTGCCAGGACATCTCACACGCCGGCCTCCGCGCAGGCCTCACCCCGGGCACCAGGTCCGGGCTCTGGGCGCGGATGGCCGACGCCATCGACCACCTGCGACCCGCCCTCGTGGTCGCCGAGAACGTGAGGGGCTTGCTCAGTGTCCGAGCCGATAGCGACGTGGAACCCTGCCCGTGGTGTCTGGGAGACGACGAGGGTGAACCTCCTCTGCGGGCACTCGGAGCTGTACTCGCAGACCTGGCCGAGCTCGGGTACGACGCGGTCTGGCACGGCCTACGCGCTTCCGACGTCGGCGCACCCCATGCCCGATTCCGGGTCTTCGTCGTCGCATGGCCGCAATCTGGCCACCCCGACAGCATCGATCGCGCACGGGGGACGGCCGCAGGACAGCCGGGGGAAGCGGGATCTGCGGCTGGATCTACTGCACGGCCGGAAAACGACCCGCACGAGCACCCTGCTCCCGGGCATCGTCGAGACGCTGCTGCTGCCGACACCTCGGGCGACCGACGGGACGAAGGGCGGACCGAACCAGCGCGGATCGTCGGGGGGCCTGATGCTCCCCTCGGCGGTGCAGATGCTCCTGCCCACCCCGACAGCGACGCCCTACGGCAACAACCAGTCCCAGAGCCCCGGGGCGACGGTCCGGCCGTCCCTGGACGGGTTGGCGTCGACTGGGGCCCTTACGCCGCCGCCGTCGCCCGCTGGGAGCGAGTTCTAGGCCGCCCGGCACCAGCACCGACCGAGCCGTCACGCACAGGCGGGCAGCGCCTGAGCGCCTGGTTCGTGGAGCACATGATGGGCTGCGATCCCGGGTGGGTCTGCGACGTACCGGGCATCTCGCGCAACGACCAGCTGCGCCTGCTCGGGAACGGTGTCGTCCGACAGCAGGGCGCGACGGCGATCCGGCACCTGCTGGCGGTCATCGACCAGCTTGCGGGGGTCGCCGCGTGAGCGCCCGCAGGAACGCCGCTATGGCGTCAGTGCGGGTCATCCCGGGCCGGACGACGACCACGACCCTGCGGGGCGCCTCAAGCGCCCTCAGCGCCTCCAGGGAGCCATCCCAGACGGCCGGGTCCACCCGGACCCCACGGGGCGAGGGGAGCGGCGGCACGTCAGCACCCCTTCCCTGCGAGGTAGTCGGCCAGCTCGGCCCCGACCAGCACCCGGGCATCGGCCGGGAGCGGCTTGCCGGTCCACGGGTACTGGAGAGTCCCGTCCACGATGAGGCACGAGACGTAGGTGGCGCCGTTGCAGCCGATGTACACGGCGATGGTGTTTCCGCTGTCCGTCATGAGAGAACCGTAGCTACAGCCGTAGCTACATGTCAAGGGGGTGGAGCGTGACCCCCGTCGGCCACGTCCCGCCGCACCGGCGCATCCACCTCGACGACGTCATCGAGATGCTCGACCGCGGTGACGACCTCGACCGGATCTGCACCCAACTTGGCGTCACCCGCAACGCCATCACCACCGCGCTCGCACGACGCGGCACCCCCGAACAGCGCGCCCGCATCCTCGCCGCCTCCGCCGAACTCGCCGAACGGAAACGGCAGGCCGCCGCCCAAGCACGACGCACCCGGACCTCATCCGGGGTACGAATCGACTACCGGAGGACCTCATGACCGACCAGCAGCTCACCGATCAGCTCTCGCGCCCACCGGCCGTCGACACCATCCCAGCCGACCACCAGCTCACCCCGCCGGACGCTGCGACCACCGACCGCCGGCCCTGGCACCAGGTCGCGCCCCTTGGCGACGACCCGACCGGACACCAGGCCATCGCCCACTTCGGGGCCCGCGCCTACGCCGAGTTCCTGGCCCTCGCCCAGCCTGGCGCACCGAAGTGCCACGCCCGGGACTTCGAGGTCGCCTACACGGCCGTCACCGCACTCCACGGCCGGACCTGGCCCGACATCCACCACGACCTGTCCGACGCCGAACGCGCCGCCGAAGACCTCCACGCGCTCCTGAGGTGGCTCAACATCGACCCCGACACCATCGAACCCGCCGGAGCCGCCACGTGACCGACGACATCACGTCCGACGCCTCAGCCGCAGCCCTCGACCTCGTCGGCCGCACCGGCGCCAAGGCGCTCGAAATCGGGTACCTCCACGACGACGTCCCCGTGGAGGACGCCGGCTGGTACGCGCACGCCCAATACCGGGGCGCCCGCATCATCGTCGAGCACCAGCCCGGCCCGGCCCGATGCCTCGAAGCCCTCGCGGAACGCCTCCTCACCGGAGCCAAATGCACCGGCTGCGGACGCCTCATCGCACTCTCCCGTGACGGCGCAGCGTTCTACCGGTCCGGCACCCTCATCGACGGCACCCCCTGGAGCGAGGCTGACGTCCGCAAGGCCGGGCAGTGCCTGTGGCGCCGCGAGGGCCGCCGCTGGGAGATGGGATGCAAGCCATGAGAGGCGATCCCGAAGCGCCCGACTGCACCAACCGCCCAACCCACGCCGTCATCTGGTCCAAGGGCCACGGCGTCAACGCGTCCTCGTGGTGGTGCCTCGACTGCGGTGAGTTCGTCGAAGGCCAGCCACCCCGCCGAGCACGGAAGGCACTCCCATGACCCCAGACCGCACGGCCGACCTTCCGATGTGCATCACGCAGGACCCCGAACAGCCTGCAGCGCCGGACTTCCTCGACGTATGTGCCGTCAACGCGACCGAGATCGCCTGCTCCATCCACTGCCCCGACGAGTGCGACGGACACCCGATCTGCCTCCCCTGCCTCGCGCTCGCCGCCATGGCAGGAATGCTCAAGTGACCACCGCCCTGCTGTTCCTGGTCGCAACGGCGGCGCTCGCCGCCTGGGTGGTCGCCGGGACCTGGTTCACCCGCCGCCGACACCAACCGCCACCCGCCGACCCCGTCGGCCTCGACTGGATCCCGTCCCGCACCGTCCGTGGGCGGCTCGTCACCTGGACCCCAGACGACGAGCCAGCCACACCACTACCGGCGGCAGCCGGACCCGACTACCACGCCAGAGCAGGAGACACGCGGCGCCCATGAGCAGGAGCTGGGAGCGGGGCAGCACCCGCGGATGGCGCGAGCTACGCCTACGCGTACTACGCCGCGACCGACGCACCTGCCAGCTACGCCTACCCGGCTGCATCGGCACAGCAACCCACGTCGACCACATCACCCCAAAGTCCCAAGGCGGCACCGACCACATGACCAACCTTCGGGCCTCATGCCAGCCATGCAACCTCCGCCGAGGCGACGGACGCCGCCCCCGCACCACCACGACGGCACCCACCGACCCGCCACCCACCCCGAGGACCACATGGTGACCCACATGACCCACAATGTCCGATTCGCCCAACTTTCGGAAGGGGGGGAGGGACAG
>Ga0256868_10001863_pt1 | contig 11223 bp, 9 predicted proteins | sample RVTome_13_FD_187341 | JGI IMG/M metagenome (GOLD analysis project Ga0256868, IMG submission 187341) | Soil microbial communities from uranium-contaminated site in the Upper Colorado River Basin, Wyoming, United States - RVT92D227 HiSeq ... | reverse complement strand
AACCGGTATGCCAGGCCTTCCATCTGGAAAAAGCTGTCCAGATTCAGGTAGTTATCATCAGATACCGTAATGGCATAATAAAGAGGCCTTTTCCAGTTGTTAGTAGCAAGGAGGTCGAGGATCATCAGGTGGTTTTTCGTGAGATAACTGCGCTGTTCCAGTTCCCATCTCATCTCCGGCTGCAGTTTATCTTTGTTGGTTCTGGCAACAGTACCGTTCGCCAGTACAGCGGCGGTATCTACCGGTATGAAAAACCTGCGTGTTGGTATAAAATCAATTCTTTGTCCGATATCGGGTAATTGTTTGGTACGGGGGTCATCACTGGCCACAAAGTCGATTACCTGACGCAAATCGGAATATTCCTTGATCCGGTCGATCACATAAACAACGTCACGGTTTCCCGAACGGTATTTGTCAGGTGTCAGCGAAAATGGCACCGGATCCGAACTGTATGCTTTACGTTGCATCTGTTCAATGTACCAGTCGGCACCCAGATAGCTCAGGTTCATTACCCTGACGTCGGTACGGATTCCTTCCACTTCCTGTGCGTACCAGAGAGGGAAGGTATCATTATCCCCGTTGGTAAAAAGGACGGCATTGGGAGCACAGGAATTCAGGTAATTGTAAGCAAAATCGCGTGCCACATAACGTCCGGAACGGTCATGATCATCCCGGTTTTCACTGGCCATCAATACAGGTACAGCTACCAGGGAAACAAGTGTAGCCATAATGGCGCCGACGGTTTTTGGCAGGAATTTGCGTAAAAGGTCATAAAGCACAAGCACGCCCAGTCCGATCCAGATAACAAAGGCATAAAATGAACCTGCATAGGCATAATCCCGTTCACGAGGCTGTAACGGGTTCTGATTCAGATAAATAACAATAGCAATGCCCGTCATGATAAACAATGCCAGGATCACGTAAAAATCATTCCGGTGTTTCTTGTAATGATAGTATAATCCGGCCAATCCCAGCAGCAGCGGAAGCAGGTAATACCGGTTGCGGGCCTTGTTATTTCGCATATAATCAGGAAGTTTGTCCTGATTACCAAGTCTCATGTTGTCGATAAAGGGAATCCCTGATATCCAGTTTCCTTTGTTTATTTCGGTTTTGTAATTCGATTGTATATCATTCTGACGGCCGGCAAAATTCCACATAAAATACCTGAAGTACATATGCATTACCTGGTATCTCCAGAAAAACCGCACATTCTGTGCAAAATTCGGACTTTTCTTTCCCTTGTTGTAATCATAAACAATGTCGCCTTCGCGATTACGCACCGGTTTTCCCTCAGCATCTGTTCTGGCATGGAACAGATCACTTTCCTTCAGGTTGGCCCATTGAACATATGCGTTGATGTGGCCTCCGTCAGCGTCATTGCTCCACATCCTGGGAAAAATAGTTGTAAATTTTTTATCATATACATATTCAATGCGGTAATTATTGGCCTTGTATTTCCCATCGGCTTTGTAATAGAATGGTCTGCCTTCTTTGGAACTGAGAATGGGGGCATTAAAATAATGTCCGTATAACAATGGCCTGTCGCCGTATTGCTCACGATTAAGGTAGTATAAAAGAGAAAACAGGTCCTCAGGATCATTCTGATCCATGGGCGTATCGGCTGATGAACGGATCACCAGCATGGCATAGGATGAATATCCGATCAGGATGACTGTAATGACGAGTATCACTGTGTTCAGAATAACCTTTTGTTTTTTCCGGGTGATGTACAGTCCGTAAAAAATCAGGCCGATGAGCAGAAGTGCGTAGAAAAGGATGCCTGAGGAGTAAGGCAGGCCAAAGGTATTGACGAACATGAGTTCAAAAAAAGAAGCAATTTTTACCGCTCCCGGCATCACAACATAGATGATACCGCCGAGGATGACGGCAGAAACCAGTAAAGCTTTCAGTATTCCTGCCCCGGTGATTTCATACTTCCTGAAATAATAAACCAGCACAATGGCAGGAATGGCCAGAAGGTTCAACAGGTGAATGCCAATTGACAATCCCATCAGATAAGCGATAAGAATTAGCCACCGGTTGGCATAAGGCTCATCGGCAACATTTTCCCATTTGAGGATGGCCCAGAATACAAGTGCGGTGAAAAGTGAAGAACTGGCATATACCTCACCTTCCACGGCCGAAAACCAGAAAGTATCTGAAAACGTGTATGCCAATGCACCAACCAGACCGCTTCCGATGATGGCAATCATATTACCGGTGGTAAGTTCATTGTTTTTCCCGATGATTTTCCTGGCCAGGTGGGTAATGGACCAGAACAGGAACAATATGGTAAGGGCACTGGCCAGGGCCGACATGGCATTAACCATTGTGGCCACACGGGTCACATCACCGCCGGCGAAAAGGGTAAAAAAGCGGCCCATAATCATGAAAAGCGGGGCTCCGGGCGGATGTCCGACTTCGAGCTTGAACGCTGAAGATATGAATTCTCCGCAATCCCAGAAGCTGGCTGTGGGCTCAATGGTTGACAGGTAAACAAAGGCGGAGATAACAAATACAATCCAGCCGGTAATGATATTTACGAGCCTGAAGTTTTTCATGAACGTTAGGTATTAATAATAATGCGAAATAAGTGAAAAATGTTTAAACATTATATTTTAAGTCGAATTTGAATTTTTTCAAACAAACCTGTCAATACAACTATTAGAAGGGAAAACAGAATTGATTTTAATACACCCGCCCAGCCTTCCAGGAAAAATTGGGGCAATAGTTGTTGCAATGGCCACAACACAGGATATACCAGTCCCGGAATCAGGTAACAGGTAAGGGTACTCCGGCCCGCAGGCATAAGGATACCGGCCCATCGGACAGATTTCATAACGTCGGTGATAATATAAATTACAGCAAAGGTAACGAAGCTGATGCCTGTACATATAGCTGTCCAAGATGGAGTTGCCATAATTTTGGAGATTCCCCAGAGCGGTCGGAGGCCATATCCGTAAACAAGGGATACCAGGGCCGGAATGATTAGCAGTAGCGGAAAGAGAAATTTATTGCCGTTTTTTGAACGGATATAAATACTTGTTGCCAGGACACCGCTCATAACCAGTGCATGGTTAGAGGCACTGACCATTAGCCTGAATCCCTTGCCTGTCCCTGATAAAGGTATGAATTCCTGTACATTGAATGCATGAAGGATTATCCAGAAAACAATAATGATCCAAAGCCTGTTTCCTGATAACAGAAATAAAACAGAACAAACAAGATAGGCCCAGCCTATAAGGCCCAGTATTCCCCACCAGTGAGGTCGCATCCACTGGGCTTCCGCGGGAGTTCCTCCTTTATACATCAGGGCCAGCACAACTAAAACAAGAATACCGGCAGCCTGTAAATACCAGACCGGTATTGTGCCGAAAATCCTGTCCTTCCTGTAAGAATTCCAGATGAGCAGGAAGGCAAGGATCATGAAAATTTCCCATAAAGTCCTGGTTAATTGGGGTATATCGGACCGGAAATTTTCGTGATTTACCATAAAAAAGCCCATAACCAGGAGTGCCAGTGTTCGCCGGAAAATATGCAGCAGGATCCTGATTTTAGAATCGCCTTGCTTTATTCTTATCCGGATGGAAAAAGGTATTGAAAGGCCAACAATGAAAAGAAACGCAGGGAAAACCACATCGGCAAGCCCCATACCGTCTTCTTCCGCTGTCGTATGCTCAAGCCATCCCGGGATATTGTTCAGGGTCCACAGATCGTTTACAAAGATCATCAGCAGCATGGTCAATGCCCTGAAAATGTCGACTGAGTCGATACGTTCTTTCATGGTGTAGTCTGCAGGGATATCATATGGTCAAACAGGGCCCTGAAGCAATTTGGCTGGGAATTTTTTTCATTGCCGGATTGTGCTGCCTTGTCATGGAACTCTATAAGAAATGCTCCGGCCGGGGACCAGACCGTCTGGACCATGCCGGCAAATCTGTCTTTCATTTCGGGCGCCGAGTGCTGCCGGAATGTTACCATATCATCAGCCTGCTGTATGGCCACCTCAGGGATGCGCCACGGACAGGTCACCACCTGAAAGCCTTTCATGGCAAAATAAACCGGTGTTTTGTCGGCACGTTCGTAATGCCAGTCACATATTATTACATCTTTTGGTATCATGTCAACAGCCCGGTATGTATTGTTAAAGCTGGCTTCCCATTCTCCCATGCCGGTGGTTCTGCCGTCGATCAACCGGTCACCCCAGATCCAGAGTTTCCGCCCATGCTCAGCCAGATGATTATGGATAACCGTAACTTCTCCGGCAAAAAGTACTGCCTTGTCGTGGCCCGAGCAACGCCTGCAACTGTCGTGACCAATGTAAAAAACTTCGTCCATACCCGCGTGAAATGCATTTGCTTCGAAGGCCGTGCATATTTCATCCACCAGGTCAAACACTACCTTATGAACACCCGGATGCAGCGGGCAATAACTTTTACAGTAAAGGCCATCGGCATTCGGCCAGTGATAATCCTCCGGCATTTTTATATATGGGGTTTCATCAAATTCGGGATAAACCCTGAGCAGGTTGTTGACTTTTCCGGCCCATGATTGATGCCCCAGCAGATTAATCTGGGGAATGATCCGGATATCATGATTTTGGCAGGCAAGAACAAGTTTATTCACGTCTGCGGAGCTCAATGCGACATCATCCCTGAGCTCAGGATGTGATTTGTACTGATAGTTGAAATCAACTCTTAAAATCAGCGTGTTCACGAACCGGGGAACCAATTCATCATGGATAAACCTGATGAACTCATCCACTTCGGCGGGTTCAGGAGCGGCAATGCATAAACCGCGAACAGGGAACAGGGAGTCGGGTTTTACTGACCGGGCATACATTCCGGCTACAGAAAATCCAAGCACCAGGATGGAAATGAAAAATGATTTCTTCATCTTCGTAAGGATTTTAAGTTATTTGGCAGGCTGCAATATTTATATCAGATAAATACAAACTTAATAATTTAAAATTTTACCTTTGTTGCCTTGTTAAGGGAGTTTTTAGCAGTTAATAGGAATAATCAGCAGAACAATTTCTGATATTTCAATACACCGATAATAAATTCCCAAAATATTAGTTAATTCTTATGTCTCATTTAAATGATGGTAATTATGAAAAAGTTAAAAATCTGGCAATCTTTCCTGATCATTGTTTTTATGGTAATACTGTCGGTTTCCTGTAACAAAGATGATGAAATCGCACTGGACTTTGATATAACTGTACCCGACAACTGGACCTGGTTTATACTGGGCAACGAGGGACTGGTATATTCGGCCCAGAGGAATGCGGAAAGTACAGAGGATTCGCTCAGGGAATTTCTGTTGATTTACAAGGAGCCTTTACCCGGCTATAATTTACAGCTTTATTACACCCAGAGGAAAGGGGCCATCATGGCTTCCGATTTCTATGTTTCAACCGTGGTGGATGATGATACGGTTTATAACGGGAGCGCGTGCAAAAGATTTATCTACAGAGAGGCAGGCAAATACATAAGTCAGTCACAGGACACCTTTGACGTTGATCTGATAACAAGCGACTATTTGTTTTTTAATAAGGACAATGGGTATTTCCTCAATTTTGTCACCGTTGATACACTTTTCGATACGTACGGACCGATCTTCAATGACATCATGTCTACTTTTCAGTTCAAAAACTGATTATTAATCTATAAACCAGCATTTGTTTTCTGCCTGGCACCGGTAATCCTGTCAGGCATTCTTTTTTTCCGGATGGGGCATTCCGAAGACAAACAGGCAGTAAAAGAACGTAAAAAAGACTATGCTGTCATATGATTCAAGGGTGTCGAGCGTGAACATGGAAAGAACGGCGATACCGGCAAAAATGTTAAAAAGAAAGAAGCGGGTTGTTTTTCCCGCATAAACAGGATACAGAAAACAAAACAGCATTACCAGGAAACCGGGCAATCCGAAAGAAAGGATATAAAAGACAAACTGGTTGTGTGGTTTCCCTTCCCAAACCGGATCAATTGCAGTGAGATCTTCCTGTGCTGTTTGCAGCATGGCATTATATACATCGCCTGTTCCCAGGCCTGTCCAAAAATTATCCCTCAGAATGTTGCAGGCAATTGTAAGGAATGCAAATCGCTGTCCGAGGGAGTGCCTTTGCACATAACCTGTTCTCGATAAAATATGAATTTCCCAAAGTGTCTCGTACAGGCGCTGGGTTATACCGGGCTTTTTACTAAACCTGTAATTGGCCAGACCTTTTTCAATGTTTTGAATATCAATACTGTCGAGTCGGGCCAGTCCGGCCGAGTCCTTTCGGAATCCTCTGGAGGTAAGGTATCGGCGAAGGGTATAGCTGACGGATTGTCCCTTGTGATCCGAGCTGTCGTATGGCATATTGCTGATGCGGTTCCATTCCTTTCTTAGTTCAGGTTCACACACATAGAGATCGATAGGATGTCCGTTTTCAAGTGCGCCGGTACCGGTATTATGGGAATAGGCATTACCATTGACTGTGAATGTTTCCAGAGTGGACAGGTCGACTGGCATGGCCCGGAAGTTTTTCATATAAATGGAGGTTGCATAAATTACAACCATTGTAATGAAACAGGTTATTAAAATAATACTGCCTGTGAGGAGATAAAACTTTCTGCTTTTTATGGCGATACCGACAAAGAAAAAGACAGCCATAATCATAAAGATAATGATACCTGTAAAGGATTGCAGAAAAAAGAGGAAAACGGTGAGGAAACCGGCACCGGCAAAATATAGTAATCTTGCAGTATATCCTGAAGAAATGTCTTCCTGAAATGTCAGGTACAGAAAGATAAAAAGTGCCATGTTAATCAGCAGAGAAAAGCGGATGTGGAGCATAAAAACGGAAATCTTTCTGAAGTTCCCGTCAGCCGGAGCACCCGTAATCCAGAAGTGGATCAGGCATACCAGAGTTGAAACCATTACTGCCGAAGAAAACAACAGGAAAAGCATTTTCAGATTTGATTTGGTCAGGGGACGGGAGGTTCCCATAATAATGGGGAAAAGCAGTAAGGGTAAGGAGTTTTTGATTTTAGCAGCACCTGTTTCCATATTGTCTGAAAACAGAAAACCAATGACATACATGATAAAAATAAAAGCAAAGACCAGTATGGAAGGCGTGCGCCTGATTAGGGCAACTTTTTGTTTTAGCCTTCCTTCAAGGAGCCAGTTTATAATAAGCATAAACTGAGAAATGCTCAGCAGGTATTTCGACAGTGGGAGACAGCAAACCAGTAAGGCCAGACTGAATAAATACACGTAATGATGCAGGTCATCCCGCCCGATGGAGAACTTCATATCCGGAGAATTAACATAACAATTTCATTGTGAACAGCTGGTCAGCAAGGTTATGAAAATAAAATTCAGAAAACATCTTGTAAAATTAAAATAAATTGTATTTTTGCATCCCTATTTTTAGGGTAAGTATTAAGCATACAAAAGAATTTTATAACAACGATATTACGTGAATACACTGAGTTATAGAACGGTGTCGGCCAATAACGCTACAGTTCAGAAGGAATGGTATGTAGTGGATGCTACCAATCAGGTGCTGGGGAGGCTCAGTTCTCAGGTTGCCAGCATCCTCAGGGGGAAACACAAGACAAGCTTCACTCCGCATGTAGACTGTGGTGATAACATTATTATTGTCAATGCTGAAAAGGTTCGGTTAACCGGGAAGAAATGGACTGATAAACAATATATCCGTCATACCGGATATCCGGGAGGACAGCGTATTACTTCACCCGCTGATGTGGCAGTAGATAATCCCGGCAGGATCATTGAAATGGCGGTGAAAAGCATGTTACCCAGGAACCGCCTGGGCAATGCAATTTTTAATAATTTATATGTATATGCTGGTCCCGATCATCCGCACACTGCCCAACAACCCAAGGAACTTAAATTAAATTACAAATAAAAGTTATGGAAGTAGTTAACGCCATTGGCCGTAGGAAAAGCGCGGTAGCCAGAATATATGTAAAAGAAGGCAAAGGCAGGATTACCATAAATAACCGTGAATTACAGGACTATTTTCCGCTCGAGCAGCTCCAGTATATTATTCAGCAACCCTTGAACCTGGCTGAGGTTACCGATAAATATGATATTACGGTAAATCTTCAGGGGGGAGGAATCAAAGGACAGGCAGAAGCTCTTCGTTTGGCCATTGCCCGTGCCCTGGTGCTTGTTAAGCCTGAAAGTAAGGAAACACTGAAGAGCGGTAAAATGCTTACCAGGGATCCCCGTGAAGTTGAACGTAAAAAACCTGGCCAACCCGGTGCAAGAAGAAGGTTCCAGTTCAGCAAACGATAGTATCCTTCAATTTTGTTTAGCATCTAAATTGGTGAGACTCATTTCTGAAAGGATCTGGCTACTCATCAATTGATTTTAATAGAACGTAAACAACCATAACATGCCAAGAACATCCATTCAACAATTATTAGACGCAGGTGTACATTTTGGTCATCTGAGAAGAAAGTGGAATCCCGCCATGGCTCCTTATATTTTCATGGAAAAAGAAGGGATCCACATCATTGATTTGCAGAAAACACAGATTAAACTCGATGAGGCTTCTTCTGCCCTCAAGCAAATAGCCAAGTCGGGCCGGAAAGTATTATTTGTTGCCACAAAAAAGCAGGCAAAAGATATTGTAGCTGAACATGTGCAGAAGGTAAATATGCCTTATGTAACTGAGCGCTGGCCCGGTGGAATGCTTACAAATTTTCCTACCATCCGCAAGGCAGTTAAGAAGATGTCTTCGATTGATAAGATGGCAACCGATGGAACCTATAATAATTTATCTAAGCGTGAAAGGCTGCAGATTGCCCGTCAGCGTGCAAAACTGGAAAAAAACCTGGGCAGTATCGCTGATCTTACCCGCCTGCCTGCTGCCATGTTTATTGTAGACATCAGCAAGGAGCATATTGCCGTGCATGAAGCAAGAAGGCTGAATATACCCATCTTTGCCATGGTGGATACCAATTCGAATCCTAACCTGGTTGATTTTCCCATTCCGGCAAATGATGATGCCTCCAAATCGATATCACTGATTCTTGAAGTGGTATGCGGTTCTATTCATGAAGGGCTGGAAGAGCGTAAACTCGAAAGGGACAAGGAAATAGATGCCGCTGACAAGAAGAGCAAGAAAGGTGAAAAATTCGAAGATCTGGAAGAAACGGATGAGGAATTTGAGGAATCACGTGAAAAGCGGGCTGCTGCACGCAAAGCGCTTTCCCTGAAAGCTCCGGCCAAAAAGGGTGTGGTACTTGAACTGGAAGAAGAAGAGGAATAGAACAAATAAAAAGGAATATTATGGCTATTACAGCAGCAGATGTCAGCAAGCTGAGAAAAATGACCGGTGCGGGCATGATGGATTGCAAGAACGCGCTTGAGGAATCCACAGGAGATTTCGACCAGGCTGTTGAGATCATTCGTAAAAGAGGTCAGCTGGTTGCCAGCAAAAGAGCCGACCGTGATGCAACCGAAGGTGTGGTTCTTGCCATGGTGAACACCTCTGGTAACTTCGGGGCCATGGTTGTTTTAAACTGTGAAACCGATTTTGTGGCCAAGAATGAGGATTTTATCAAATTTGCACAGGAGATACTTGATCTTGCACTGGACAAAAGACCTTCTGATCTGAATGCATTAAAGAGTCTTAAGTTTGGCGGCCGTTCGGTAGGTGATCGTGTTACTGAACAGGTTGGTATTATAGGTGAAAAGCTCGATCTTTCGTACTACACAAAAATAGAAGCATCACAGGTAATTCCTTATATCCATCCGGGAAACAAACTGGCCACCCTGGCAGGCATGAACAAGGCAGTGGATGTTAAAGTGGGCAAGGATATCGCCATGCAGGTTGCCGCCATGAACCCGATTGCGGTTGACAGGGCCGATGTAACACCCGAGACCATTGAAAAAGAAAGGGAAATTGGAAGAGAACAGGCCCGCAATGAAGGGAAACCGGAAAACATGCTTGATAAGATTGCTGAAGGTAAACTGAACAAATTTTTTAAGGAAAGTACGCTGTTGAACCAGGACTTTACCAAGGACAGCAGCAAGACCGTAAAACAGTACCTGCAGGGTATTGATAAAGATCTGACAGTTACCGGATTTGTAAGGTATACGTTGAATCAGTAATAATTATTACGTAGAGACACAAAATCTTGCGTCTCTACATTTACAATAATAATATCGGGGTGATTTTACGTCACCCCGATATTTTTTTATATTTACAGTACTAACCAAATTCCAGGCATCATGGCACTGAAATACAAAAGGATACTTTTAAAGTTAAGCGGAGAAGCGCTGATGGGGGATAAAAAATCCGGTCTCGATGAATCCGTATTGGAATCCTATGCCCGGCAGATAAAAGAGATCCAGGATTTAGGCGCACAAGTGGGCGTTGTGATTGGAGGCGGGAATATTTTCAGGGGCGTTGCCGGCCAGAAAAGCGGATTCGACCGTGTAACCGGCGATTATATGGGTATGCTTGCCACGGTAATCAATGGACTGGCTTTGCAGACATTTATCAACCAGGCAGGCGGGAATGCCCGGGTACTTGCTGCCATTGAAATGCTTCCCGTGGCGGAGCGGTATTCTAAAACGCTGGCGGAGTCGTTATTCGGACAGGGTTTTGCTCTTGTATTCACGTTTGGAACCGGAAATCCGTTTTTTACCACCGATACAGCCGCAGCACTCAGAGGAGTTGAGATTGGCGCTCACGTAATTCTTAAGGGTACCCGTGTTGACGGCGTATATACGGCTGATCCGGAAAAGGACCCTCACGCTGTCAGATACCCTGATATTACCTTTGAAGAAGCTTACAACAAAGGTCTTAAGATTATGGATCTTACCGCTTTTACCATGTGCCGCGAAAACAATGTCCCCATCCTGGTTTTTGATATGAACACGCCTGGAAACCTCAGGAAGGTTCTTGAAGGGGAGGGGATTGGGACGCTGATTCATAATTAACGGTAAAAGTAGTCTTAGTTTTGCAGTCATGTAGCTTGCCCACCGTAGCTCAGCGGAGGAGGGTTATGCAGTCTTGCAGTCTTGCAGTCTAATAGTCTAATAGTCTAATAGTCTAAAAGCCTAAGTCTGTTTCCCCGAATTATTCACAGAATTTAATTCAGGCTGATTGAAATTTAAATCTAAAAACCTAAATTTGTTTCCATTACCTTCAAATCCCTTATCAGATGGAAGAAGAAGCTAAATTCTGTGTTGAGC
>Ga0256868_10001860_pt1 | contig 11231 bp, 10 predicted proteins | sample RVTome_13_FD_187341 | JGI IMG/M metagenome (GOLD analysis project Ga0256868, IMG submission 187341) | Soil microbial communities from uranium-contaminated site in the Upper Colorado River Basin, Wyoming, United States - RVT92D227 HiSeq ... | reverse complement strand
AAAGTGCCCGACGAGAAATTCAGAGACAAAGTTTATAAAACCATAGAAGAAAATCTGACCACGATGAAAAGAGAACTGGGGACACCTCCTCCTCGGGAGGAAGTCGTGAAAGTCCTTAAAGAGAGATTTGAAAAAATGGTGGGGAAGTTGACACCGGCTTCATTGAATCCAGAAATTCTCGAGAAGATGAGGCAGATAGAAATATGGATGACCTCAGAAGAATTTCTCCTGAAAAAGACTCCCCGAATTCCAGAAGGAGTTAAAATCAGGGAAGGTGTAGAGGTCCTCTATGGTCTCCACAAGGCCAGAGGAGGTTTAATTCGAACTGCCGAGGAGATCTCCGAAGGGAGAATTGAAGACATTGCCATCTCTGGAGATTTTACATTCTTCCCAAAAGAACAACTGATCGGATTGGAAGAATCCTTAGAAAAAGCTCCGCTGAAAGAAGAGAAGATCATAGAAAGAGTGGAAACCTTTTATGAAGAGAAGGGGGTAGAATCTCCAGGAGTGGAATCCAAGGACTTTGCAATAACAATCTTGAATCCAGTTAAAGCTTCTACAGTGCAAAATGAAAAATGAGAAATGCAAAATGCAAATTTCTTATCATTAATTTTAAACTTTACATTTTGCATTTATATTTTGCATTGATCTTTTAAGATAGGATTTCCTTCAAGGCTCCCATCAGGCAATGGATATTCCGAATTTTACAGGTCTCTCCCATGAGGCCGACTCTCCATATCTTTCCTTTCAGCCAGCCTAAACCTCCTCCGACTTCGATGTTATACTCGTTCAGAAGTCTCGACCGTGTCTTGGCATCATCGACCCAATCAGGAAGAGATACCGAAGTCAACATTGGCAAACGATACCCTTCCTGTGCAAAAAGTTTGAATCCGAACCCCTCCAGTTCCATCTTTAAGCGATCGCCCAACATCTCATGACGCTTAAACCTTGCCTCGAGTCCCTCTTCATAGACAATCCTCAGCCCTTCCCTCAATGCATAAAACATCGATACAGGAGCGGTGTGATGATAAACCCTCTCTTCTCCCCAATATTTTTCAAGCAATAATAAATCAAGATAAAAACTCTGAACCTTTGTCTTGCGGGACCGGAGGACATCCATCGCTTTGGAGCTCACGGTGATCGGAGAAAGCCCTGGTGGAACGCTAAGACACTTTTGGGAACTACCGTAGCAGACATCGATTCCCCATTCGTCAGCCCTCACATCATATCCTCCCAAAGTGGTCACTGCATCTACCACTAGAAGGTTATTCCCTTTTTGGCAGTAAGCCCCGATCTCTTCAAGAGGTTGCCTCACCCCGGTGGAAGTCTCCCCATGAACGACGCCACAGATTTTGGCCTCGGGATGTTCCTTTAAGGCCTTGATCATTTTTTCTGGTTCAACGATCTTCCCCCATTCCTCCTCGATCCGAATGACTTTTGCACCGCATCGCGAAGCCACCTGAGTCATCCTGTCTGCAAAGAAACCATTCACTCCAATGACAACAACATCTCCCGGCTCAACAAAATTGACAAAGGAAGCCTCCATCCCTGAGCTTCCTGTAGCAGAGATAGCCAAGGTCACCTGGTTTTTCGTCTGGAAAATGCCTCTTAACATCTCGCTGATCTCATCCATACAGGCCAGAATTTGGGGATCGAGATAACCGATGACCGGGTTGGACATGGCTTGATAAACCCGGTAATGAACATTGCTCGGCCCGGGACCCATAAGAATCCTATAGCTCGGATGCATATCTCCTCCCATCCACTTTTCCATCATCAAACCTCCTCCAAGAAATTTCTTCAAAAGTCTCGAAATCTCTGATCAAGAGAGCGTGTATTAGTTTTTCAAATCTCTCTCCAAATCTAATTTCATGCCATCGCTGGCCGCAATGACTTTCAATCCCAATTCTTTTTCTAATTCGGCAGCCACCACCCAGGGCTTTGCCTTGATCATTGTCATTCCAAAGTGGGTCAAGATGGCTAACTTTGGTTTGGCTTTTTTAAGGATCATTTTCACATCTTCGATGGAGAGATGATCAATCGGCCCATCACCAATTGGCTTCAGTCGAACGACATGGACAATCAGGATTTCTCCTCGATAAAGATTTGGAAGTTCCGGAAAGAATTTGGTATCCGTCATCCACGAAACCGTATGGGGCGATATCTTGAAATTGATCCCATAGGTCTCGACTCGATGCTGGTGCTTCCGAGCGGTCGAGAATGGAATGTCTCCTATACGGTATTCGGAATCCTCCTTCAACACCTCCACTTTTTCAACATAACCCATCACATATTTTAAGATAACCGGATCTTCTTCCAAGGCATCCGCAGGAGCGAACAGAATCCCCCTTTTCTTAAACCCTCCCTCCGTCATGGCCTCGATCATGACGTTGATATCTCCGGAATGGTCTAAGTGTTTGTGGGTGAGGAGAATGCCATCCAATAGGGAAGGCTCTAATTCCAGCTTGCTATGAAGACACCGGACCAGGGCGCCCGGACCAGGATCGATGTAGAGATTCGTCTTCCCCACTGAGAGCCAGGCCCCACCGGAGGCTCGGAGTTGCTTCATCACCACAAATCGGGCACCTGCCGTACCCAAGAATTTAATGAAAGACATATGATCTAAACGAATAGAATGAATGATAGCGAATCAATCAAAAATCAGCAACAAGAATCAATGTAATTTCTCAAGCTCGCTAACCTCCGAGTCATTCCCCTTTTTCCAGTTCTCTTAACTTCTCATCATTCAGCCCAAAGTAGTGCCCGACCTCATGGATGACCACTTCTTTCACCTTCTCTTCGATCTCCTCCTTCGTTTGGCACATCGATTCAATAGGGATTTGAAAGAGTGTAATCTTATCCGGAAGGACATTCCCATAGTAAAATCCTCTTCGATCAAGAGGGACGCCTTGATAAAGTCCCAATAATTCAAAAGGGGATCGTAGATCCACCTCTGAGAGAAGATCTCGCGAAGCTCGGTCTTCGACCACCACATCCACATTTTTCATTTTCTTTTTGAAAAATTTGGGAAGCCTCTTCAGCGCTAAGACCACTAACTCCTCAAACTCTTTTCGAGTCAGTTTCATGGCGAGAGAAACGAATAATTCGAATGGCACCAAATTTAACGAATCATATTGGATAATCCTATTCGGGTCATTCGCTATCATTCGTTCTTTTATTAATTATTTTTGCAACTCTGGTACGATCTTCTCGAAGTAATCCAGGACCTGCGGGTTGCTCAAAGCATCCCTGTTCAGAACCGGCCTTCCGTGGATGATATTGGTGACAGCACTCTCCACCTTCTTCATATTCATGGTATAGGGGGCATCAGGCATCTCCATGAGGATTGCCGGAACATGTCGGGGAGAAGCCTTCTCCCGCAGAGTCTTTTTAATCTGATTCTTCAATCCCTCCGTCAGACTGACACCCGGGTTAAGTTTCACGAAGAGGATGACACGCTGGTCTCCCTTCCAATCCTGCCCAATGGCCAGGCTATCAGTAATCCCTTCTATCTTCTCTACCACGTTATAAATTTCAGCCGTGCCGATCCGGACTCCAGAGGGTTTCAAAACAGCATCAGAACGCCCGTAGAAAGTAATGCCTCCAGTGGCTTTGTGCATTACGACGTAGTCGCCATGGCGCCAGATATTTGGGTAGTACTCAAAGTAGGCGCTCTGATATTTTTCCCCATTTAAATCGTTCCAAAAATAGAGAGGCATGGGAGGAGCAGGAGCTTCGCATACCAGTTCTCCCTCTTTATCCCATATCGGTTTCCCATTCTCATCGTAAGCCTTTATCTTCATACCAAGACCTGGGCCCTGCAGTTCCCCAGCATAGACCGATTGAATAGGGCTGCCAATGGCAAAACAGCCGTTAATATCCGTGCCCCCAGAGATGGAATTGAAATGGAGATCCTTTTTGATCTCCCGATAGACCCACTCGAAGCCATCTGCTGAGAGAACAGAGCCTGTTTGAGAGATCTCTCTCAGCGAGGAAAGATCATACTTTTCCCCAGGCTGGATCCCCTCACTTCGAAGATAGTTTACAAAGCTCGCGCTGAGGCCAAAAATGGTTATCTTTTCGTCCTCTGTCATTTTCCACATTGCATAGGCATCAGGATAGTTCGGGTTGCCATCGTATAAGACGACGGTCGCCCCCACCCCCAGTGCGCTGAGCAACCAGTTCCACATCATCCAGCTGCAAGTAGTAATATAAAAGATTTTGTCCTCGCGTTTTACGTCCGTATGGAGGATGAGCTCTTTCAATTGGTTGAGCAGGATGCCACCGGCGCTTTGCACCATGCATTTAGGTTTGCCCGTTGTTCCGGAGGAAAACATAATGAATACGGGGTGGTCAGCGGGTAACTGTTCAAACTCAAGAGCAGGCTCCTCTCCCTTAGCCAAAAAATCTTCATAATGGATGGCGTTAGGGATATTGCCGATATCCGGTTTATTGCCCACATAAGAAACAATGACCACTTTCTTCAGCGAAGGGATAGCTTTGGCAACTTCTGCTGCATTCCCCAAGGTGTTGAAAGACTTTTCCTTGTAAAAATAGCCGTCTACTGTGAACAAAACCTTGGGCTCTATTTGACCAAGTCGATCCAATGCAGCCCCGGGACCAATGTCCGTAGCACAGGAGGACCAGACAGCTCCCACACTGGTGACAGCCAGCATAGCTACAGCGGTTTCGATCAGGTTTGGCATGTAACCTGCAACCCGGTCTCCCGGAACAACCCCAATCTCGCGCAAGGATTTTGCCAGTCGAGCGACCGTCGCATAAAGCTCTGCGTACGTCATTTTAGCAGATTTGACGGTTTCTCCCCTGAATATAAAAGCCAGTTGATCGTCCCGATATCTTAGAAGATTCTCAGCAAAATTGAGCTTTGCCCCGACAAACCACTTTGCCCCCGGGAACTTTTTCAGATCATCTACCACCTGATCAAACTTTTTCGAGGCTTTGATATTTGTAAAATCCCACACAGCTGCCCAGAAATCAGAAATAGAATAAACAGACCACTGATACAATTCACTATACGTTTTAAATTTTTTTCCAAACTTTCGGTTAACGAATTCGATGAATCGCGTTATATTGGCATTCTTGATCCGATCTCCAGAGGGTATCCAAAGGGGTTTTTTTGACGGTTTCATAGAAGGTCTTAGGGTAGGTTTCTTCAAAGGCTTTTTTGAAAGTTTTACGGAGGATTTCTTGAAAGTCTTTTTCGAAAGCTTTTTTAAAGGCTTTCTCAATAATTCCCTCGAAGGTTTTTTCAAATGGGTATTCGACGCTTTCTTGGAAGTCTTCTTCGAAAGTTTTCTCGAAGTTTTCCTCAATGTTTTTTTCATGAATTCTTCCCTCCTAAACTATTAATTCCGCGGATAGACGTTAATTGAATATCACTCTTAAGATTTCCCGTCAAGAAGTATTTGCCCCTCAAAAATAGATATTGACTCGATCCAGTTCCCCCTCTCCCTTGATGCCTGCCTGCGCGAAGCCGCTTCGGCGAAGGCAGGGGAGAGGGCTGGGGTGAGGGTACATTATCACCATTTCTATCCCCCTCCTCTTAATCCCCTCCCGCCTGAGGCTGTGTCTTAATCATGATGGTGGGTAGGATACTGGCAGAACAGACAGTCAGGCTCCTCAGCTTTAGAATGCGGTCATTTAGAGGTATGGGTAATGGAGCTTCTTACAAATACTGTTTTTTCATGGGGTTGCAGCCCAGTAACTGGCCAATAAAGGGTTTCCGCTCTAAAGCTTCGTCACCTGACCGCCTGTTCCGTCTTGCAATGCAAGGGGTCCCTCTTTGATTACGACACAGTCTCCCTGGGGAGGGGAGTTTTTGAGGGTTGCGCTCTTCAATGTCTATTTTTGGGTGCCTCAAGAAATACGCTCAGCCCATAGTGGTTTTCACCTCGCTTTGGAAGGATGATTGCCGCCCTTTTGAGTAGAAAACTTTTATTTTCTAACCTAATATGTTATTAATTTTCCATAAATTATCTCACAGGAGATAAGTGTGGGCCTCCTAAAAGAATTAAAAATGCTTGACCTCTCAAGGCTCTTGCCGGGTCCCTACTGCTCTCTTCTCTTAGCCGATTTAGGCATGGAGGTATTGAAAGTCGAAGACCCTGAACAGGGTGATTATACGCGAGGGATAGCCCCCATTCGGAAAAAGGACAGTGCTATTTTTCTTGCTTTGAATCGAAATAAAAAAAGCATAAAATTGAACCTCAAGATAAGAGAAGGAAAGGAGATTTTCTATAAGCTCATTCAATCCTATGACATCATCTTAGAGAGTTTCAGACCGGGGGTGATGGACCGTCTCGGCATCGGTTATCAGGAACTGAGAAAAAGAAACCCCCGTACCATCCTATGTTCCCTTTCGGGATATGGTCAAGATGGACCTTATCAAGAGAGGTCCGGACATGATATCAATTACATCGGGTTGGGAGGAATACTTGAGATAACGGGAGTAAAAAATGGGGATCCTATCCTCCCGGGAGTTCAAATCGCAGATATCGGTGGCGGGGGAATGATGGCTGCGATTGCCATTCTGGCTGCGGCCATCCACCGGGAAAAAACAGGTGAGGGGCAATTCCTGGATATCTCCATGATGGATAGTGTTGTCTCCTGGCTCTCCATACATGCAGGAAAATATTTCATGGATGGAGAACTCCTGAAACGAGGGGACATGGCTTTGACAGGAAGATATGCCTGTTATCAAGTCTATCCAACAAAGGATGGGAGGCACATGTCTCTGGGAGCGCTGGAGCCTAAATTTTGGAAGAACTTCTGCGAAGCAGTCGGACGCAGAGATCTGATGGATAAACAATTCATCGAAGCAGAGGAACGGCTTCGTGTCATCGAGGAGATTAAAAATCTTTTTAAGACTAAAACCCAAGAGGAATGGGTTGACTTTTTCAAGAAGGCGGATGCATGCTGTGAACCCATCTTAACCTTTGAACAGGTCTTTCAGCATCCACAAGTTCTCCACCGACAGATGGTGGTGGAGGCCGAACATCCTGTTGAAGGAAATGTCCGCCAGTTGGGAAATCCCATCAAATCATCCCGATTCCCTTTTGAGATTCGTACCCCTTCACCGGCATGGGGAGAACACACCATCGAGGTTTTGAAAGCGATGGGTTATTCAGAAGAAGAGATCAAACAGTTTAAAACGGTAAAAGCAATCTAAACAGATCATCGGAATGATGGAATATTGGAATAATGGAATAATGAGTAAGAGAAAGAAACAGAACATCCTTTCTTTAAAACCCATCATTCCAATATTCTGTTATTCCATCGGTTTACGGCGTGAGTGATGGCCAAAATTGAAATTGACCAAGAGCGCTGCAAGGGGTGTGGGCTTTGCACGATTGCCTGTCCGAAAGCGCTGATCCGGATTGGGGAAGAAATTAATCGTCAGGGATATTTTTACGTCGTTTGGGAGGCGGATGGACAATGCACGGGATGTGCTATTTGCGGTGAGATCTGTCCTGATGTTGCCATCCAAGTATGGAGGGAGTAAAGATAGATGGGGAGATGGGGAGACAGAGGGATAGGGAAGGAGGCAGATAGTGGAATATTGGAACAATGGAATAATGGAATAATGGAGGGCAACCGAAGTCGTTCCTGGATGGTAAATAATTAACCCAATATTCCAGTATTCCAACATTCCATTATTCCAGGTGTATCTATGGAACAACATTCTGAAAAAATATTGGCCAAAGGGAATGAAGCGATAGCCATGGCTGCCATTGATTCGGGATGTCTCCTCTATTTTGGATATCCCATCACTCCCCAGAATGACATCCCGGAGTACCTTTCCAAGCACCTTCCTGCTTTGGGGGGGGAGTTTATCCAAGCGGAGAGCGAGATTGCTTCGATCAATTTGCTCTTAGGAGCTTCAGCCACTGGAGCAAGGGCCATGACCTCTTCCTCAAGCCCTGGGATCTCCTTGATGCAAGAGGGAATCTCCTATATGGCAGGGAGTGAACTTCCAGGACTGATCGTTAATATCTCAAGGAGTGGACCAGGACTGGGCGGAATCTCTCCCTCTCAGGGAGACTATTTTCAAGCCACACGGGGTGGAGGACATGGAGATTATCGAACGATCGTTCTTGCTCCTTCCTCGACTCAAGAAATGTATGATTTAACCTGTCTTGCTTTTGACCTTTCCGACAAATACCGAAATCCTACCATGATTCTCGGAGATGCCTTGATTGGACAGATGAAGGAACCCCTCGTTCGGAGAAAGTTAAAGAAGATGAACCTCCCGCCGAAAGACTGGGCCCTGACCGGAGCAACAGGGAGAAAACCCCATCGGATTAAATCCCTTTACCTCCAGGAGGGCGAACTGACAGAACATAACTGGAAACTTTACCAGAAATATGAGAGGATGAAGAAAGAGGAGGTCCGCTTTGAAACGGTCAATGCTGAAGATACCCGGTTTATCATTGTGGCCTTCGGGAGTATGGCAAGGGTTTCAAAAACCGCTATGGAACTGGCAAGGGAGGAAGGGATGAAAGTGGGTCTATTTCGACCCATCACTCTTTTCCCCTATCCTGAAAAAGCGCTTTTCGATATTTCAAAACGGGTCAAACAATTTTTAACCGTTGAATTAAATACAGGGCAGATGGTGGAGGATGTGAAACTCTCGGTGGACCGGGATGCACAGGTCTATTTTTACGGGAAACCCCCGGGAGCCTTACCCCCTCCGGAAGAGATACTGGTAGAAATCAAAAAATATTACAGCGAAGGGCATGGCGCATAGGGGAAGAGTTTTTTGCTTTGTTTCCATTTCCATATGCCCTTCACACTATGCTCTCTGCCCTATGCCCTTTGTCCTTTTGGGAGGAGAGATGGAACTTGCCTTTAAACGTCCCGAGTGTTTAATCGATATTCCATTCCATTTTTGCCCCGGATGTCACCACGGTATCGCCCATCGATTGGTGGCAGAGGCCATCGACTATTTTAAGATCAGTGAAAAAACAATCGGGGTCGCCTCCGTGGGTTGCTCTGTTTTTATGTATGATTATTTCAATATCGATGTCTTGGAGGCGCCTCATGGAAGAGCTTCGGCTGTGGCCTCCGGAGTGAAGCGTGCCAGGAAGGATCGAATCGTCTTCACCTACCAGGGAGACGGAGACCTCGCCGCCATTGGGATCGCAGAAGGGATCCATACGGCCAATCGTGGTGAAAACATTACCATCATCTTTGCCAACAATGGGATCTACGGGATGACCGGAGGTCAGATGGCACCCACGACCCTTCTCGGTCAGAAGACGACTACAAGCCCTTACGGAAGGGATTTCACTTACGACGGCTATCCCATCCGAATGGCAGAGATGTTAGCGACTTTAGAAGGAAGCGCCTTCGTGGCAAGAGTGGCTGTAAACAATCCCGGCAATTTGATGAAGGCTAAGAGAGCAATTCGTAAGGCCTTTCAGATACAGATCGAAGAAATGGGTTTTTCTTTTGTCGAGGTGTTATTGGCTTGCCCCACCAATTGGGGGATGACGGCTTTAGAAGCTAATAAGCGGGTCGAAGAAGAAATGATCCCTTACTTCCCATTGGGTATTTTAAAAGAACGAGAAATGGCAGACTACCTATAAATTAAATTTGGAAATTGTCTATGGGCAGGGGCTAATAAGCCAGTTTGGTTCGATGTGAAAGGATAAGATGTTTAAATTTTATAGATCATGGACATAGCCCTTTGACTAAACTGGCATCCTTACCCTGACCTTAAGACCAGAGACTTTATTTATCAGGTAAATTATGGATAGCGACCAATTCTATTACAACCTCATTATTGCCGGATTTGGAGGACAGGGAGTAATGGTCATTGGAAACCTTCTCGCCAACGCTGCCATGATAGAAGGCAAATATGTCACTTACCTCCCTGTTTACGGAGTCGAAATGAGGGGTGGAACGGCCAATTGCACTGTTGTGATCTCTTCTCGCCAGATCGGGTCTCCTGTGGTGGAAAGACCCCATGCTGCCATAGCAATGAATTTGCCTTCTTTGATAAAATATGAACCGCTTATTTTACCCAAGGGACTTCTGTTCATCAATTCCTCTCTCATTGCGCCCAAAGAGATTTATCGGAAAGACATCGAAAATCTTTCCATCCCTGTCAATGAGATTGCGATTGATCATGGAAACCCAAAACTCGCGAATATGGTCGCATTAGGCGCCTTTAATCAAAAAACCCAATTGGTTCAGATGACTTCTCTATTTGAATCCTTAGAAAAGGTATTAGATGAAAGATATGGTCATCTTATTCCATCCAATATCAAGGCTATTGAAATGGGAGCCAAGTTTGTTCAATCTCTTTAAAGGGCCCTGAACCTTACATGGTTCAGGGGCGAGGGGAAAGGAAAAATCATGGAAGAAGAAAGGGTGCTCGAAGAGATCCGTGTTGGGGAAAAGGTTAAGGTCTTGAGAGAGCAGAAAGGCCTTTCACTGAAAGAATTGGCCGACTTAACTGGATTTTCTACAGCATTGCTCTCCCAGATGGAAAACCACCTTGTTTCCCCATCCCTTGGAACGATGATCAAACTGGCGAAAGCACTGGGGGTCAGAGTGGGCGACTTTTTTGGTGAGACAGAAGGAGAGCCTTTCGCGATTGTAAGAAAGGACGAACGGAAAACCGCCTCTCGATTTGCCTCAAAAGAAGGAGTGAAGTATGGTTATTTATACGAGTCTTTAGGGTTTGAGAAGAAAAACCGCCATATGGAACCTTTCATCGTAACTCTGGAGCCCGCTACCATTAAAACTTCCAAGACCTCCGTTCATGATGGGGAGGAATTCATCTTTGTTCTCGAAGGTGAAATGGAAGTGATTCTGGGAACCCATACCGATGTCCTTTACCCGGGGGATTCCATATATTATGATTCTAATATTCCCCATCGCGTCCAATGTCACCAAGATAGGATAACAAGAATATTGGCTGTGCTCTATACCGCCAGTACATAAAAGCCGAATCGCGGATAGTTCGCAGAGCAAGAAGATTTAAAATTCAAAATCAAATGGCAGTCCGACCATGAAAAAAGTTACTCCTTTTCTTTTAGTAGTTTTCTCAATCTTCATACTTCCCAACACAGGTTTCAACCAACCCGCTCTCAAGGTCGGAGCCTTGATCCCCTACTCCGGTCGATGGGGAGATTCAGGAAGGGAATGCGCCAGAGGGATGGTGGACGCAGCCAAATGGTTCAACCAACGAGAGGGAGCCTCTG
>Ga0256868_10001859_pt1 | contig 11236 bp, 11 predicted proteins | sample RVTome_13_FD_187341 | JGI IMG/M metagenome (GOLD analysis project Ga0256868, IMG submission 187341) | Soil microbial communities from uranium-contaminated site in the Upper Colorado River Basin, Wyoming, United States - RVT92D227 HiSeq ... | reverse complement strand
AGCCCTGTCCGCAGTGCGGCAAACTACTCATTATGTACCGGGACGGTTGGGTCAAATGTACTGCCTGTGAATATAAAGATAAACTGGATGAAGTAGAAAAGATAGGAGCGGCAGCATGAAAATCTTGGTTATTAACGGACCGAACCTCAATATGTTGGGCAAACGAAATAAAGCCTATTATGGTGATAAAACGTTGCCACAGATTGACACCCTATTAAAAAAGGAGGGGAAAATCCTAGGTGCCGATGTAGTTAGCTTTCAGTCCAATAGTGAGGGCGAACTTATCGACTTTATCCAGAAGAATTCCCCTCAAGCCGCTGGCATAATCATAAATCCGGGAGCACTGACCCATTATAGTCTCTCGCTGCGGGATGCTTTGGTTGACAGCGGATTGCCGGTTGTGGAGGTCCATCTATCCAATATTTATGCTCGTGAAGAGTGGCGGGCAAGATCGGTAATGGCTCCTATTGTCAGAGGGCAAATCAGCGGATTAGGTTGGCGTGGATACATCGCTGCGCTGCAAATTCTGGTTGATGAACTGAAAGTAGAAAAATAAGAGTGAGCCGGCTGCAAAAACTACGCCACGCTTTAATCCAAAGGGAATTGGATGCACTTGTAGTTTCTCAGCCGGAAAATCGACGCTACCTCTCTGGCTTTACCGGTTCCGCTGGTTGGCTAATTATTTCTAATATTAATGCTTATCTTGCTGTAGACTTCAGATACATTGAGCAGGCTAAAAAGGAAGCCCCTGACTTCAATGTCATTAACGTAAAAGACGACGTGGTCAGATGGCTGCCCAAATTCCTCTCAGATTTAACGTTCAAAAATGCAGGCTTTGAAGCTGACCGGGTTCCTTTTGCCACCTATGAGAAGCTTTTAAAAACCATAAAAGATGGCGGCTATCAGCTTCAGCTTGTTCCGGTTTCAGGCATGGTGGAGTCAATTCGCGCTGTGAAAGAACCCGAGGAACTGCATTATATATCGGAGGCGGTTAAACTGGCGGATGCTGCTTTCGACCACGCCAAATCGATACTTCGCCAGGGAATGACCGAAAAAGAAGTAGCCTGGGCATTGGAGAAATTTATCAGGGAGAAAGGCAGTCAGGCCGTGCCTTTTGACATTATTGTGGCGTCTGGACCCAGCGCGGCTTTGCCACATGCCAGGCCTTCAGAGCAACTACTTCTTAAAAATGTGCCGGTGGTTATTGATTTGGGGGCTCGGGTAAACGGCTACTGCTCCGATTTGACGCGAACTTTTATAATAGGTAATGGAGACAAGACTTTTTCTAAAATTTATGATATTGTTTTGGGTGCGCAATTAACAGCTCTAGCCACCGTAGGTGCCGGTATGAATGGTGACCAGGCTGACAGATTAGCCCGGACAATTATCGAGCAGGCGAACTATGGCGATGTCTTTGGTCATGGACTGGGACACGGTGTCGGTTTAGAAACACATGAATCTCCGAGGCTTGGGCCAAACTCTGTGGACTTACTTGTTGATGGCATGGTTTTTACAATAGAGCCCGGAATATATATCGCCGGCTGGGGTGGAATCAGGATTGAAGATACGGTAGTCATGGAAAAAGGTAAGACGAAAACCCTGACCCGAGCGGATAAAAAGGCAAACATCTCTTAGGAGGTTTATTATCCTATGATTGACGCCGGAGAATTAAAAAAAGGGATAACCATCGAGCTGGAGGGACAGTTATATCAGGTGCTCGATTACCAGCATATAAAGATAGGACGGGGTTCAGCGCAGGTTCGTCTGAAGCTTCGCGATGTTCGTGCCGGCCATAATACTGAGCGCTCTTTCCAGGCTAGTGAGACATTCACCAGAGCTTTCTTGGAGCGCCGGCCGGTACAGTACCTTTATAATGAAGGCGGCCTCTACTATTTTATGGATACCAAGACCTTCGAGCAGATACCTATGGATAAATCGATGCTCGGTGATACGCTGAACTATTTGAAAGACGAGGCAAACTTGGAGATGGAGACACATAAAGGTAAACCAGTGGGTATTCAATTACCTGTTTCGGTGGAGCTTAAAGTAACGGAGACAGGCCCCGGCTTCAAAGGCGATACCGCCTCAGCCGGCAGCAAACCGGCTGAGCTAGAGACGGGAATTACGATTAAAGTCCCCTTTTTCATAAATACCGGCGATACCATTAAGGTTGATACCCGCACCGGGGAATATCTGGAAAGGGTAAGCTGAATCTTTGATTAAAGCTGACCTTCATATTCATACTGAATATTCTGTGGATTGCACCACGTCATTGGAGCAGATAATTACACGTTGCCTCGAAGTCGGCATCAACTGTCTCGGCATAGCTGACCATAACACCATTGCCGGAGCCCTGAAGATGAAAGAAATAGCTCCCTTTCACATCATCGTCGGAGAAGAAATACTGACTTTGGACGGCGAAGTTATCGGATTTTTCCTTAACCAGGAGATACCCAGCAAGCTGTCCATGAAAGAAACTGTAACCCGGATAAAATCCCAGGACGGGCTGGTATGTATTCCCCACCCGTACGACAGGTTACGTTTATCCGTATTTAGAGACCAGGTATTTGACGACATTATGCCAGATGTTGATATTATCGAGGCTTTTAATGCGCGCAGCCTTTCGTCAGGCAATTCCACCAGGGCCTGGGAACTGGCTAGAAAATATGGCAAACCGACCAGTGCCGGCAGCGATGCTCACACACTTCCTGAAATAGGTAATGCTTATGTTGAAATGCCTGATTTCAATGGCAGAGATGAATTCCTGGTTTCGCTAGCTAAGGGAAAGATTTCAGGCAATAAGTCAAACCCTACGGCTCATTTTATCAGTACCTGGAACAGATTAAAGAAGCGCTGGTCTTAAGAGAGGTTCACTTGTTGACCATCGGTTGGTTTTCCACCGGCAGAGACGAGGCGGCAAGGCAGCTTCTACAAGTCGTATACCAGAAAATTCAGAGCGGCGACATCAAGTGCCAGATTCTCTTTATTTTTAGCAATCGAGTGCCAGGTGAGGATAAGGAGAGCGACTTATTTTTTGAGCTTGTTCGAACTTATAAAATTCCCTTGATTTGCTTTTCCTCTCAGAAATTCAAAGACGTAAAAAGCATAACAGACAAGGCAAGGGAGGAAACATTACGCTCGTGGCGCCTTGAATATGACCGGCAGGTTATGGAAAAATTGGATGGCTTTTGTCCGGACCTATGTGTACTTGCCGGCTATATGCTCATCGTCGGTGAAGAAATGTGCCGTCGATACAATATGATTAACCTTCATCCAGCAGCTCCCGGTGGACCTAAAGGCAGTTGGCAGGAGGTAATCTGGGAATTGATTGAGAACAAAGCCACCGAATCAGGCATAATGATGCATCTGGTAACGCCCGTGCTGGACCGTGGGCCGGTAATAACTTACTGCACCTATCCCATTAGAGGTAAACCATTTGATAGCTACTGGCGGGAATTTGATAGCCACCCTGTAGCTGAGATAAAAAGGGACCAGGGCGAAAATAATTCGCTGTTTCAGCTTATCCGCAGGCATGGACTAGCCCGAGAGTTCCCGCTTATTACCTCAACCCTGAAAGCTTTCAGTCAGGGTGAGGTTACGATAGAAACCGGCAAGCCATTTGACCGTAAGGGAAGTCCTATATCAGGATACGACCTGAGCGATGAAGTAAATAGAGCCACAGGATTGCCATGAGCGTAATCTGTTTTGACCTCGAAGGTCCGTTAGCCACTCAGGATAACGCCTATGAGCTGATGAAGCTTTTCCCCGATGGAGGCCGTATTTTTGAGGTTATAAGCCGCTACGATGACTTGCTCTCCATAGCTGCCAGGTTCGACTACGAGCCCGGCGATACACTGGCTCTCATAGTACCTTTCCTGGTTTGTCATGGGATAACGGAGAATGACATTTCCGCTCTGGCGAGAAAGGCGACCTTGACCGCCGGGGCAATCAGCCTAATCTCCCGGTTGAGCGCACAAGGCTGGAAGATATTCTGCATCAGCACCAGCTATGAGCAGTATGCCAAACACATCGCTCGCAGGCTTGGTATCTTTGCTCAGAATATTGCTTCCACCTCATTCCCGCTGGATAAATTTTCTAAAGAGTTATCTAAAGAAGATTTTAGTTTTTTAGAGACGGTGGAGAAAGATATCCTGAATAAACATCCCCTCGACGACGATTGGATAAAAAAAAGGCTTGACCGCTTTTATTGGAAGGAATTGCCCAAGACAGGCATTGGTCGACTTATACAACAAGTGCAACCAGTTGGTGGTAAGCGTAAGGTAGAAGCCCTGCGGTATTTCGCCGAGGCTCAAAAGCAACCCTTCGCCAACTGGGTGGCGGTTGGCGACAGCATCACCGACTTTAAGATGCTACAGGCCGTTGACCAGGCAGGCGGTCTGGCGATTGCATTTAACGCCAACGAATATGCCCTGCCCTATGCGACTATAGGTCTGGCCTCCACACATCTCGACGACCTTAGACCTGTTCTGGAAGCGTGGGAAAAGAGCAAACGTGCAGCCGTGGAAAAGCTGGTCAGGGAAAAAGAGAAAGTTGGCGGCAGCGGCGACAGGAGCTATTTCCACTGGCTCCATGGGATTATAAGTATAGCGGCTCCTCTCGAAGTCCATAAGCGAATCCGCCGTATCGTTCGGGAAGAGGCGGCTAAGCTCGGCTGAATTCACATGGTTAAGATTGACGTAGTCGGCTTCGGCGCCATGAACATCGACCACCTGTGTCAGGTCGAAGAGCTTGTCGTTGACGGCGAGAAGTCGGTGAAAGATTTTAAATCTATCCCCGGCGGGTCGGCAGCTAACACGATTTACGGATTAGCCAGACTGGGCCTCAAGACAGGCTTCGTCGGAGCTGTAGGCGCGGATAAGTATGGGAAAGCACTGATTGATGATTTAAAAACTGCCGCCGTTGACACCAGTCATATCAAGATTAAAAAAGCAGAAACAGGCTCAACGATATGCATCAGCGATAAGCTGGGGAGGAGAGCTATATACGTCTCCCCCGGGGCTAATAACCTCCTGGATTCCAAAGGTGTAGACATCGCTTATTTCAACCGAGCACAAATGGTTCATCTATCTTCCTTCGCCGATGACAGACAGCTCAAACTTCAAGTAGCCTCAGTAAAAAAGCTTAAGGGCTCAGTCAGCATCAGCCTGGCTCCAGGTATGATCTATGTTACTAAAGGATTGAAAGCTTTGGCCCCCTTACTCAAAAGAACCTATATCGTCTTTATGAACCGTGAGGAGATTGAAAGACTGACGGGCAAAGACTTACAAGCTGGAGCCAGGGAGCTTGTGAAAATTGGCTGCCGGATTATCGTTGTAACCCTGGGCAAGGGTCTGGCTAAAGGCAAAGCTGGGATGGTTACGGCCTATATACGCCACGGGGAAAAGGAATACGAGGTTGTGTCCGAAAAATCAGGTCGGAAATCCCCGCCAGAGACGACCGGCGCCGGCGATGCCTTCGCTGCCGGCTTTCTCTTTGGTTTACTCAAAGGCAAAAAGATTGAAGAATGCGGCTTGCTGGGTGATATAGTCGCTGGATTCGCCATTAAGAAAGTTGGGGCTAGAACCGGGCTGCCGACTTTATCTCAGCTATCTCAGGAATACCTCAAACGTTCAGGCCACCGCCTGTAGATGTTTATGCCTTTTTCGGCCCCTTAACCTGTGGCCCGCTTAAAATCTGGTCGACGATGCCGTATTCCACAGCCTGGTCGGCATTAAGGTAGAAATCGCGGTCGGTATCATGAGCAATCTTATCCATCGGTTGGCCGGTATGCTTGGCCAGTATATTGCGAATCAGGTCCTGTAGCCTCATGATTTCGCGGGCGGCTATTTCAATATCGGCTGCCTGCCCCTGGGCGCCGCCAACCGCCTGGTGCATGTGAATCGTCGAGTGGGGTAAAGCGTAGCGCTTGCCTTTCGTTCCGGCAGCAAGTATGACCGTCGCCATGCTGGCCGTCAGCCCGACACAGATTGTAGACACCTCCGGCCTGACGAGCTGCATGGTGTCGTAAATGGCCAGTCCAGCAGAGATAATACCACCCGGCGAATGTATGTAAAGGTTTATATCCCTGTCCGGGTCTTCATGCTCCAGGTAAAGAAGCTGGGCGATAATCAAGCTGGCTACCTGGTCGTTAATAGGCGTCCCCAAAAATATAATTCGCTCTTTCAGGAGCAGCGAGTAAATATCAAAAGCTCGCTCTCCCCGCGCACCACTTTCAATAACCATTGGAATTACGTTTTGTGGTAAATCTTTCATTTTTCCTTCCCCTTTCTAGAATGAGTAACTCTTTTTTTCTCTGTAGCTATCTCCACCAGCCGCTCCACGGCTTTCCGACCTATCAGAAACTGCTTAATTGACTCGCGGGCTTGCGGCAGGCTGAATAACTTTCTGACATCCTCAGCTTGCTTGTCCGCATCCTGCGCCATCTTTTCCACTTCCACATCTACTTCCGAATCAATCACCTCTATCTTTTCAGCCTCAGCCAACTTGCCCAGGACCAGAGACCGGACAACACGCTTACTGGCTATCGATCGCAATTCTTCCCTGTGATTCTCCATCGTTTTATTAAGTGTTTTCAAATAATTTTCCAGACCGGCTATGCCTTCCGCGAAATGTCTGGCTTCCTCATTTAGTAACCGGTCAATCTCCCTCTCCACCAGCACCGGAGGGTACTCGACTTCCCCGAGTTCTACAAGCGCATCAACCGCCTTCTGCTCCAGTTCCGCTCTAGCTCTTTCATCAGCCCTGGTTTTAAGATTTGACTCTATCTGCTCTCGTAGCGAAGCCAGGTCCTCTCTGCCCAGGCTTTTGGCGAATTCGTCGTCAACTTCCGCCAGCTTTTTTTCTTTTATCTCTTTGACGGTAACCTTAAAGGCGTGGTCTTTTCCCGCCAGTTCCTTCATCTCATAGTCTTGCGGGTAGGACAGGACAAAGCTCTTTTCTTCGCTTTTAATCATTCCTGCCAGCTTCTCGGCAAATCCGGGAAGGGGCAAGCGGGTTTCCTTTACGACCTCATATACAACGTCTTTACGGATAGGAAATTGCTCGCCTTCTCTCTCGCCCTCAACGTCTATGGTGACTACGTCGCTGAACTGTACCGGGCGGTCTACCGGTAAAAGCAAAGCCTGTTGCTCACGAAGCTGTTCGATGGTGGCATCAGTATCTTTTTGGCTTATTTTAACCGGCTGGGACTCAACTTTTATCTGTTTATAATCACCGAGCTTGACTGTCGGCTTGAGCGGCACCACGGCTTTAAAAATCAACGGCTCTGTTTTTACAAGTTCGAATTGAGGCTGAGCAATGGGATCTATCTTTTGCTCATCCAGTGCTTCCTTATAAGCCTTTGGTATCAGGTCTTCCAGAGCTTCCTGAAATAAGGCATCTTTGCCGATATGCCGTTCCAATATGTCTCTCGGCGCTTTTCCCTTGCGGAAGCCTGGTATGGAGACCCTTTGAACCAGGCGATTGTAGGCTCTATCGAGATATCTATCTATCTCCACCGGCTCCATCTCGATATTAAGCGCAACCTGGCTATTCTCAATTGGCTCAGTAGATACTTTCATTTTTACCTGCTTATATTATACCTTACGATATTCTCTTCTGCGAAAAAATCAGTTATTTAACACTAAGTATTTCAAGGGCTCACCCTCAACCTGACCCTCTCCCGACAAGGGACAGGGGAAAACAACAAAAATGGTTACTCCCTCCCTAAGAGCTAGTCAGCATCAAAACAGTTACTCATTCTGCTCAAATGTGCAGAATAACACTAAAACAATTTCTCCCTCCCCTTAAGGAATGAGAACAGCATTAAAATAACTTCTCCCTCCCCTGGCGGGAGGGAGTTAGAGGGAGGGGGAAAACCTCAAGCCTTCTTCATCTCCTCATCCGCCAGTTTCAAATGCAATTCATCGAGCTGTGCTTGAGACACGGACGACGGTGAATCGCTCATTACATCGATGGCGCTCTGATTCTTGGGAAAGGCGATTACCTCTCTGATATTGTCCGCGCCTGCCAGCAGCATCACCACGCGGTCTATACCCGGCGCAATTCCGCCGTGTGGCGGTGCTCCATAATCGAATGCTTCCAGCATATGTCCGAACCGCGACTCTATTTCCACATCATTGTAGCCCAGTAGACGGAATATTTTTTGCTGCAATTCGCGGGTATGAATCCTGATGCTGCCGCTGGACAGTTCGTAGCCGTTGCACACGATATCGTAATGGCGTGCCCTGACTTTGGCCGGGTCCTTATCCAGCAGCGCTATATCCTCTTCACGAGGCGAAGTAAACGGATGGTGCATGGGCTCCCACAGCTTTGTTTCTTCATTCCAGTCCAGCAGCGGGAAGTCAACAACGAAGAAGAAGGTCAGTTGGTTCGGGTCGATTAGCCCCAGCCGGCGTCCCATCACCCGCCGCAGCTCATCCAGCACCTTATCCACCATCTTGGGCTTGCCGGCCACGATTAGTATCAGGTCGCTCGATTTAGCTTCAAATTTACGGACTATCTCTTTTAACTGCTCCGCTGTCAGGTACTTGGCAGCTACCGATTTGACCTTGTCCGGCGCTAGTTTCTCCGGGCTGTCAAAGCTGCCGGCGGGTAGCGCCAGCGTTATCAGTCCTTTGGCGCCGGAGGACTTTGCCAGCTCGGTCAGCTCTTCCGTCTGCTTATGGGAATAGTCGGCGCAGCCGGGCAGGCAGATACCCTTGACCTTGCCGCCGCCTTGTATAGTCGACCGGAAAACTGCGAACTCGGATTCGGCGACAATTTTAGACAGGTTTTTCAACTCCAGCCCAAAGCGTATATCCGGCTTATCCGTGCCGTACCGCTCCATCGTTTCCGCGAAGGAAAGCCGGGGAAATGGTTTCACCATTTTCATTTCCGGCTTGATAGTTTCTACCAGTGAGGTGAACATCTCTTCCAGCAGACCGAGTATGTCCTCCTCATCGATAAAGCTCATCTCCATATCGAGCTGCGCAAACTCGGGCTGGCGGTCGGCCCGCAAATCCTCATCGCGGAAGCATCGCGCTATCTGGTAGTATTTCTCAAAGCCCGCCACCATCAATAGCTGCTTAAGCTGCTGTGGCGATTGAGGCAGCGCGTAGAACTTGCCGGGATGTATGCGGCTGGGCACCAGGTAGTCACGGGCACCTTCCGGTGTGCTCTTGAATAATATGGGCGTCTCGATTTCCACGAAGCCCTTGGCATCGAGGAAATCACGCATGAATTTCTCCACCTTGTGACGGAGTATGATATTGTCCTTCATTCGGGGGCGTCTGAGGTAGAGATAGCGGTATTTCAGACTCAGGTTTTCGTCGACTTCCACGTCCTCGTTTATATAGAACGGCGGCGTCTTGGCGGTATTGAGAATCTGTATGTCGCTGGCGATTACTTCTATTTTGCCGGTAGGCAGCTTCAGGTTCTCGGTGCCCTTAGGACGTTTCTCTACTTTTCCAGTTATTTTAGCTACATATTCGTTGCGTAGATCGTTAGCTGTTTGGTGTGCTTTTTTCGATGTTTCAGGGTTGAAGACTACCTGGGCTATACCCTCCTTATCCCTGAGGTCGATGAATATAAGCCCACCGTGGTCGCGCCGCCGGTGAACCCATCCGGCTAGAATTACCTCGTGTCCGATGTGTTTTTCTGTTAGCTCTCCGCAGCTGTGGCTCTTGAGCAAGTAGACCTCCTGACGTGTCCGAGCATTATAGCTCAAGGCAGCTTCTTGTTCAATTTAAATAACCCACGGTAATATCTCCGAGTTCATAGTAGGAAAGTAATTATGTTAAATCATCATTTAAGAAATAATCTATCAGAATTGAATAATATATGGTTCTTTAAACTTCCATTCTGCATTGAAACACTTAGTATAGTCGCAGATGTGTTATAATAATGACAAATGGATTTTGTCCAGATCACTAATATTTGTAAAACTGGTTTTAATTGTTATCATTGGCTTACGCCATTTCTGACAATTTCTTCGATATTATTAGCGGTTCTAACATTTTGGACTCGATACTGGGCCAACGTTTCTAAACCCAGCAGGGAAACAAATAAAAGCTTTCATTTTAGACAATCATTTGCCACGCTCTGGATGTATATTGCCATGTTGTGTACGATCCTTGCAATTGGACTTGCAGTTTGGAGTTGTTCAACAACCTTCAGATTGATAAACAGTTGGGCTGTAAGTTTACTTATAATGGCGCTTCTTATGCTATTCTGTTCAATTGGGTGGGAAAGTTTTAGGGCAATCTTAATTTTATCTGGTAAACCATATGCCGAGAACCCCATGGTAGTCTTTAATGGCGAAAATAAAAAGGACAAAGATAAAAAATGGAGTGGGAACAGGAAGTATGGAGCCGCATTCCTATATCTCGCAATACCGGGGCTATTTTTCGTTTCCTTGAAATTAGGTGGCGTATTGGGCGGACTAAACTGGTTATTTTATATTGGTATCACATTATTTGTGCTTGCTACTGTATTCCTCATTGTTGTAGTAATTCATAGCAGAAATTTCAAAAATATCAGTGAAAAAGTGGACAAGTAGAAGCAGTGAATCATAGTGAGGGATTCAGAATATGCAAAGGTGAGGTGCTCTTTGGAATGACCCGAAGCGGACACCTCGCCTAGTAATACCCGAATCGAAAACTCGATTCCGCAGCGAAACAGATTATAGCCGGTTGATTTCTACTGGCCGCGTTTCTCCTTGATCACATCCATGAACAGGTCGCACGTCTCGTTATAGAGGCCTGATTTGACTTCTATCTTGTCACCCAACTCTATGTATTGTCCGGTACTGGTGTCGTAGACTGGCCACTGTGTCAATCCTTCCTCGTTGGGGTCACCTGTAGCGGCAAAACGTGTCCAGTATCTCATCATTGTGTCAGATAGTGCTTTATCCGTATCATTGTAGTACTGATCAGCCTTTAGAGGAGACAGAAAAGGTCTAAAATTGTTGAAGACGTAACCTATATCCAAAAGATGATAGGCACCCAACATCTTGGCTCCGGGCGGTACCCGGCTGAACTGATAAAAATAGGCTTTGGACTTAACATTGCTCATGGCGCTGGCATAGACTTTTGCAGGGCAAGTAAAAGTGAAGAGCGTTATTACCTGCTTATCGGACGCCGCGGCCTGTTTATCATCCGCAGCCGGATACATGGTCAAAACCTGTTCCGCTTTATCTCCGAACGTATTCTGTACATATTGTTTATAGGAATCAATG
>Ga0256868_10001857_pt1 | contig 11239 bp, 8 predicted proteins | sample RVTome_13_FD_187341 | JGI IMG/M metagenome (GOLD analysis project Ga0256868, IMG submission 187341) | Soil microbial communities from uranium-contaminated site in the Upper Colorado River Basin, Wyoming, United States - RVT92D227 HiSeq ... | reverse complement strand
GTATCTTAAAGAAATCGGAAAAGTAAGACTTCTGACCGCTTTTGAAGAGGTTCTGCTTGCCAAGAAGATTGAATTAGGAGATCCGGAAGCTAAAAGAATGTTGGTCGAAGCCAATTTGAGGCTTGTAGTAAGCATTGCCAAGAAGTATGTGGGAAGAGGAATGTTATTTCTGGATCTTATACAGGAAGGTAACCTTGGGCTTATCAGAGCGGTTGAGAAATTTGATTATAAAAAAGGTTATAAATTTTCAACCTATGCCACCTGGTGGATCAGGCAGGCTATAACAAGAGCCATAGCCGATCAGGCAAGGACCATAAGAATACCGGTGCATATGGTGGAAACAATAAACAAATTAATAAGAATACAAAGGCAGCTCCTTCAAAAATTTGGAAGGGAGCCTACTCCTGATGAGATTGCAAAGAAAATGAAGTTTTCATCTGAAAAAGTAAGAGAGATTATGAAAATATCCCAGGAGCCGGTATCCTTAGAGACTCCTATTGGAGAAGAAGAGGACAGCCATCTGGGGGATTTTATAGAAGACTCTGAAGTAGAGGCGCCTTCTGACGCCGCTTCTTTCACTATGCTTCAGGAGCAGCTTCAGGAGGTTCTAAACACATTAAATGATAGAGAAAAAAAAGTCATTCAGCTGAGGTTTGGACTTCAGGATGGCCACCCCAGGACGCTGGAAGAAGTGGGAAGGGAGTTTGGCGTTACAAGGGAAAGAATCAGACAGATAGAATCTAAAACTCTGGGAAAGCTGAGACATCCAAACAGGAGCGGTGTCTTAAGAGATTTTCTGGAACGCTAGGATAGTTATGATATTTCCCACTACGATATATTTAAAGCTGAAATTAAGTGTTTAAAATCAGAATTATTTAATTAGTTTATTTCAATTATTCATGTTAAATTGCTATTGAAATAAACTCCTTATATACTATAATAGCATATCGTTGCCATCTCTAATCCCCGATAGCTCAATGGTAGAGCATTCGGCTGTTAACCGAAGGGTTGTAGGTTCGAGTCCTACTCGGGGAGCCAATTTAAATATTTTCTTCTTTTTATAAGAAGCACCATACATCATATTACTCAAAATAGAAAAGCTATGGGAATACTCCTCTCGATGGATTCAAAATATTGACGAAAATTTGATTCTCTATACCATTTTTTTAAATATTTATTTAGCTCTGCTTCATTATCTAATTATAAAAGGAATAGCAATAGCAATTGCACCAATAAAAACAACTACTAAAATGAAAAGATTGTATCTCGTATTATAATTAAGCAGTAGTGATGAGTCATAGTATTTATCTACATTTTGGTCCTTATACATTTTTATTAGTCCATTAGTTAATTTAACCCTAGTCTGTTTTCCTTTAATAAGTCCTATTATTACTATAATGTTTACTACTATGACAAGGGCTACTATTATAAACATAACTAAAAATAAGCTTGTGTCTTTCCGCGAATCACCTGCCATTATGGAGTTTATTCCTAAAGACAACAGATTAAGTAAAATAGCGGTTATAATAAAAATGGTATCAGTACGGGTATTTTGTTGAATTTCTGAAACAAGGTGTTTATGGACTTGTTCAAGCATAGTGGCCTCCTCTCTTATAAAATATACATATTATTTAAAGCTTTATTATTACAATATTATTATACATCTTGGGGCAGCCATTTCAGAACGATTTTGGCAATTCTTAAGATCTATAAATACAGCAAAAGGTTTTTTAAGTTAAAATTCTAATATTTTACCTCTTTATTCTTTTTAAGCAGTAGCTAACTGTTTTGGTTTTTTCCTTAATAATATTGATCCAACAAGAGATCCGGCAAATGCGAAGATAACCAGAGCAGTCCATCCGTACCACAAATCGACAAACCCTCCTGATTCTCTTAGATTGGTAATAAGAACGACCCACACCAGGATGTTAACTAAAAGACCCGCAAACCAAATGCTTTTAGGACAAAACCTTCCTATAAACAGACATACGATAAAATTATAAATAGATACGCCGCCAAACATCAAAAGTATAGCTATTTTCTCGCTAAGCACTTCCATTAATCCCTCGCCAATCAAAAAAGATAGAAAAAATCCCACTCCTCCGGCTAGAATAGAGATTAAAACTGCTATAATTATTGGAAAAATGGCTTTTACTTTCTTTGATGAACTCTTTTTAATTATTAAATTATTTATCAAGACCATAGCTACAATAATAACAACAACAAAAATTGCAAACCAAATAAAAAAATACATGTTTTCTCCTTTAATTGTTTTGTTATAGAATTTGAATACTTAGACGGTTTGAATTAGTAAAGGTTACATATGTCAGTTTATAGTAGAATTTAGATTTTTAGGAATTATATTTAAAATAGATAATTTGATTAAGAGTTTAACCTCTCTTTTATTCTATTATCCGGTATGCTTTTATAACTACCACAAGCTATCCCAATTTACCATTTGCCACTTGCTCCACCACCGCCTGAAGATCCGCCTCCAAAACTACTGGAACTGCTGGAACTACCAGAATGACTTGAACTACTGCTGGATGAGAAAGAACCGCTAGAGCTCGTTCCAGAACCGGAAGATTCCCATAATCTTGAAATTGTTGAGGTCTTTTTTTCATAAAAACCGCAATACCTGCATTTTTGTTCGATTTCAATTCTTCCCGGGGATTCATAGGTTGGTCTTACAAGTATGGTCCGCTTTATTGACAAACCGATCTTATGGCATTTCGGGCACTTGTGAGTTCTAATAAAAGTTCTAATATAGTAAGTTAAAAATAGTACTACAAAAATCCCTCCAAATATAAACCAGGGAAGAAGGGCTATAATTATTGGAAAAGCTTTAGAATCAATAAATCCTTTTTCAGGTACACTATTAACTGTATCAGCATATGCAACTGCAGCTTTTCCCTGTTCCCGATATATTTTATTTGCAATTTCTACAACACCATTGTAGATTCCTGAATCATAATCATTTTCCTTAAATCTTGGTACAATTACATTTTCTATAATTTCTTTTGCCTCAAGATCGGTTATTACTCCCTCAAGACCGTATCCCACCTCAATCCTTAAGGGTCTGTTTCCAACTTCTCCTTCAGTGCAAATCAGTATAAGAATCCCGTTATCTTCTTTCTCTTTTCCTATTCCCCATTTTTCAAATAGCCTGGCGGCATATTCTTCTACAGTAATACCCTGCAAACTCTCCACTATTGCTACTGCTATTTCACATGTAGTTTCTTTTTCGACACTTGCTATAAGTTGTAAAGTTTTTGTTTTCCATTCTTCTGTCAGTGTGTTGGTATAATCATTTAAAAATCCCTGATAGGCTGGATAATCAATCTCATCTGATTGTGTTATTTTGGATTGCTGTAAGTCGGTTGTTTCAGAAATTGCCTCTTCTTTAGAGGAACATGAAGAAATGAAAAAAACAGCGGATAGAATCACAAATAAGCAAGTAAAAATTACAAATAATGAGATAGATTTTTTATGTTTCATTTAAAATTATTTAATTATTTTTAATCATGAATTACGGAAATTCAAATATTCATAGGTTAATATTATAATTTCTTTACAATATTGTCTAAAATATTTATATTACCTGCTTTAACGATGCCGTACCATTAAAAATCCTTGAATAGGTATAACAAATCCTTAAAATTGATTAACGCAATTTGTTCGCTGCTGGTAGAAAAATTCGTTAAAATCTTAAGAAGTAATAAGAGGTATTAAATTACAATAGTTTGTTTTTTCATTTTATAAAAACGTATTAAATTCAATATAGATCGTATTAATTCGTCTGAAAACAATGTAATATAAATGCCTATAATACCAACTTTCAAAAAAAATATTAAAGTATATGAAGTAATAATAATAAAACCAGTACCAAACAATTGTGTATAAAGCATCCACTTTGTATCTCCAATTCCTCTAATCCCATTCCCAACTACGGCATTAAGAGACTTGGGAAATAAAATAAAAGAAGTAACAATAAGAAAAAACGCAGCTTTTTCAATGATAAGTTTATCGTTGGTAAAAATGCTCAATATTTGTTTTGGAAACAATATGAATGATAAACTGAAAATACATGTAATAAAAATAATATAAATGATGGATACGTTCATGATAGTTTTAGATTCTTTTCTGTTTTTTTCACCTATTTTATGGCCTATAAGTGTAAGTGTTGATTTACCTATGCCGGTATAAAAACAAAATACTAAAACTTCCATCCCGAAAGTAAGAGTATATATACCAACGGCAATATTACTTATACTATTCAATGCCCTGATTAAAAACAAATTTGCAAAATGCCATGCAAACTGTTCAAATCCAGCTGGAATTCCGACTTTGATAACGTCACGGTATTTTTCCCATCTTGCTTTTACTATTTCCTTTAAACTAAACTTAAACGGCAGTTTCTTTGAGATAAATATATAGGCGATCAATATCCCTGTCGCTATTATATTCGAAATTGTAGTTGATAAAGCTGCACCCCTTAAACCTAATTCAGGAAATCCTAATTTTCCAAAAATCAATACCCAATCCAATAAAATATTTAATATAACTTTACAAATTCCTGAATACATAATTGGCTTTGTTAATCCAATACCCAGCAATATAGATTGAATTGATGTGTCAACACCAAAAATAATTAGTGAAAAAGATAGTATTTGTATATAACTTACACAATAATCTATTAATATATTATCTACACCTAATATGGAAAATATCTTTTTTGAGAAAAAAAACCATATAAAAAATAAAATCGTTGATAACAGCAAATTATAACCTATGGAGGCTTCTGAATACGCTTTTGCCTCTTTCATTTTTTTAGCTCCGATATTTTGGGCAACAACAATTGTTGTACCTATGGAAATTCCAAACATTATTGAAATAGTAGTGAAATAAGGAAAGGTAACGTTTCCAAGTACTGACAAATATTCAGATTTTAAATTACCTAAAAAAGCTCTGTTTATTAATGTTTGCAGTTGAAAAATCAATCCCTGAACAATTATCGGTAATGCGATTAGAATTATCTTATTAAAATAATTTTTTACATCATTTTTAAGCATGAAATATCTTCCTACTTTATTTGGGCCCTGATCTTTTATTAGTAATTTATATTCTCCATAACTAAGTTGGCCAGAGCGTAAGTCTTTCGATTTAAGGATTGTAAGTTAGAACTCAGCTTCCTGCTCTAATTTTAAAATTATGATATAAATAGATTTATGGGCAGGAATCTCTTAAAATAAGTTTAGGTTCGACTAAAATTTTTCTTTTAGGTATATCTTTTTTCTCAATGAGCCTGACCAGTATCTCTAATGCCATAGCTCCCATTTCATACTTTGGCTGTGCAATGGTTGTAATGGATGGGGTATAAGTTGAAGAGAAGCTAATATCATCAAATCCAATAACTTTCAAATCTTTGGGAACATTAAATCCTTTTATATTAGATGCTTTAATTACTTCTATTGCTAAAACATCGCTTGCCGTTATTATCCCTTCAGGTCTATTACTCATTTCTAATAATTTAAGAGTATTTTTAAAACCAATTTCTACATTGTAGTCATCAAATATTATGTATTTTTTTTCAATGGGTACGCCAAATTCTTTAAGAGCTTTTTTGTACCCCTGTAGTTTTTCATAAGTAGGTATAAATTTTAAAGATCCACCTAAAAATGCTATTTTTTTTATTCCTTTTTTTAGCATATGCTTTGTAGCGATGTAACCGGCTTTTACCTCATTAATTCTAACAAAAGGGATATCAATATCTTTAAGCATCCCGTTTATGAAAACCGTTGGGATGTTTTTATCATATATGTATAAATAATGCTGGAAATCTCCTTTAAACTTATTCATTTCAGTAGAAATAAAAATAATACCCGCTATATTTTTTTCTAAAAGATTTTTTAAAAGTTCAGTTTCTTTTTTAACCGATGATTCTGTATTGCAAAGAAAAACTGTATATCCCTTTAAAAAAGCTTTATCGCTTATCCCTTTGGCCATTTCAGGGAAAACCGGGTTTATTATATCTGGTATTAAAAGACCTATTGTTTTACTTTTATTTTTAACAAGATTTCTGGCAAAAAAATTAGGTCTGTAATCTAATTCTTTAATTACTTTTAGAACCTGTTTTTTAGTTGAAGCTTTGACAAGTTTACTATCGTTTAGAACTCTTGATATTGTAGCAATAGAAACTCCTGCTTTTTTTGCAATTTCATAAATTGAATTTCTTTTTTTATCTGTCATTTTGTCTTTACCTGTCCTTAAATATAAGTCTTTTTAAAAAGTTCTTGCAATTATCTCTTTTTATATTATAATAAAAATAAATAATTGTAAACGCTTACAACTCCCTTCAATTTTTGTGCGAGAAAAATATATATTTAAGTGGAAAATTAAAATTTTTAATCAAAATTGTAAGCGTTTACAATTTTAAAAATAAATTTAAGTAGAGATTTTTTAAATTAATAAAATATATATAGAAAAAGAATACAAAAAATAAAAAATTGGAAAGGAGGTTATTTGGGAAATTAAAAATGAGATTTGATAAGATATGGTCAAATATATAAGACGCATAAGCTAAACAAATCTCAAAAAATTTTTATTAAAAATTGCTGTACGATTAAAAGGAGAGTATAAAAAATGAAAAAGTCATTATTGTGGTTGTTAGTTGTAGTGCTGGCTGTATCTATGGTAGCAACTTTTTCACTTGCAGGATGTAAGGAAGAAGTAGCTGAAGAAGAAGTAGCCGAGGAGGAAGAAGCAGCCGTGGAGGAAGAAGTAGCCGAAGAAGAAGTAGCCGAGGAAGAAGTTACTGAAATCGGAGGAATACCTGTTGTTCTCGATATGCCTGAACAAATTGCAGAGGGTCGCCCGGTTACAATAACTGTAGCTAACTGCCCGCCCAGCTCGCAGCCTGTCTTACTGATGGTCTGGAAGGAGCAAGCGGCACGTTTCAAGGAACTGTATCCGAATGTGATCATCAATGCGTCAGACTATACCTATAGTCCAGACTCGTTCGCTCCGCTGGTAGCCGGTCACCAGGTGCCGACCCTATTTCTGGTCTACCTGACTGACCCTGGTATGATGATAGATCAAGGTATATGTGCTGATCTGACCAGTATCTTTGAAGCTCAGGGACTCGATGAAATATATAATCCTACGATCCTATCCACAGTATCTCGAGATGGGAAGATATATGGTATTCCGTGGAACGCCTACTCCATGGGTCTGGTCTACAACATCAGTATGCTCGAAGCTGCTGGTTTTGATGGGCCACCAACAAACTGGGATGAATTTGTGACGATGGCTGAGGCAGTCACCGATCGTGACGCTGGAGTGGAAGGTTTCGCGATGTGTACAGGGGAAGTACACCAAGCCGGCTGGCATACGACTGTAATCGCTTTCGATTATGCAGGTTTCAAGAGTTCAGATGTTGCAATCGAGCAGGCTGATGGAACATATGTAGCAGGCTTCGATAATGCTGCGATGCTTTCTACGTTGAACTTTATTAAGGATTTGCGTTGGACAAGTGATGTATTACCGCTCGAGAACCTTGTCTGGGATACTAACAATATAGAAGTTGCACTCGGGCGTGCCGCCACGTCTCTATTTGCGGGCGACTGCTTATCTTGGATCATGCAGAACTATCCTGAAACGGATATGAGCAACTTCGGCTTTGCGCCGTTACCACTCGGACCCGATGGGAAAAGCACTTCCCTGGGCGGAGGAAACATTTTTATGGTTAGTGCTGAAGCAACCCCGGACCAGATTGAGGCTGCCGCTTACTACAGATTGTGGACGTATCTAGACCCAGGCGAAGTCATGGCTGCCTTTGAGGCTGGCGCAGCGGATCCGTCAAATGTCGTTGGCGCTCCAAGATTGCCGGTCTATGTAGGACCATTTCAGGAAGCTTACGATTTGCTTGAAAAAGAGTATGCAAACCTGCCAGTTGAGAACTACCAGCCGTACAAGGATGCTATGATGGCGGGCGATATTGTTATAGTGCCTGAAGGCTCTGTTGCTTTTCAGGATTACTATGCTTTATTAGGGGAAGTTGTCAGTGAGATTCTCGCTAATGAGGACGCTGACCCGGCTGCCCTTCTCACACAGGCTGCCGAGACTTATCAGACGAACGTACTTGATTTATTGGGAGTAGTAACAGAAGAATAAGCTTTTGAACTACCGTTTTTTTGTAGTATAGTAAGAGGTGATAGTATGTATCCTCCTGTCACCTCTTACTGCAAGTATTTTACAAAATTTTTATAAGTTAAGAAAGAGAATCCAGGATATGACAGATAATGCAGGCATTATCAAGGTCAAGGCAAAATCGCGCAAACGCTTCAAGTGGCGGCAGCAAGGAGTGGCTTATCTCTTTCTTTTGCCATTTTTACTCATCTTTACCTTAGTTACCTGGTACCCAATACTAAAAACCATTCTCGCCAGCTTTCAGGAGGTTAATCTTAAGGGTTTTCAAGGTTGGGTTGGATTACATAACTATATCCGCATGTTTGGCAATCCAGTCTTTTACACTGCCTGGAAGAATGTCCTTGTCTATGTATTGCTAAGCCTTGTAATGGGATCGGCGGTTCCGATCATTCTGGCGATCATGATTAATGAGATGCGCCGGCTTTCTTCTTTTTTTCAAACTATAGTTTACCTGCCTGCATTAATACCGGTAGCGGTTGGACTCATAGTTTGGCGGCAGATCTATTCACCCGAGGGAGGCATCTTAAATAGCCTGCTAGAGTTAATTGGTATTCAGCCACAGCTTTGGTTGCAGAATCCAGTCCTGGCGAAACCAGCGCTTATTATCATTATGACCTGGATTGGGGCCGGGGGTACCACGCTAATCTACCTGTCCGGTTTAAGGGAAATTCCCGTAGAGTTATACGAAGCCGCGGAACTTGACGGCTTTTCAGTCTTTAAGCGTATTTTGTACATTACCCTTCCTTCCATTAGTGCCAGGATAAAGATTCTGGTGGTGTTGCAGATCATTTTTGTATCGCAGGTATTCACTGAACCTTTTATTTTGACCGGTGGTGGGCCTGGCAACAGCACGATGTCACCGGTTTTGGAGATTTATTACACAGCATTTACCCGATGGGATTTCGGGTTGGCATCTACGTGGAGCGTTTCAATTCTGGTGATTTTAGGAGGTTTCTGTATCCTATACGTCTGGTGGTCTCAGAGAGAACGTGCTGGAGAATTTTAGGAATGGGTATGGATTGTTTTATTATGACATTTATCTTTTTGAATAGGAATTTTTGAAGGAGAATTTAATGCGGGCTTCAGGTAATCGTGCTATTATGTCAAATACGGAGTGGCGCTCGCCGGTTGGGCGACTAATAGGTCTTTTTTATCTCTTGATGTTGGCACTCGGCAGCATACTTGTTCTTTTTCCGTTTATATTCACATTTACTGCCGGGCTTAAGACAAGCAGCGAAGTTTTTAAATCGGGTATTCATTTGTTTCCCGAAGTGTGGAACTGGGGGAATTATGTAGAGGCCTGGCAGCGTTTCCAAATGATCAGGATGTTTTTTAATAGCATTGCTGCTGCGGGTGGCGGTGTCCTGGGGCAAATAGTGGTCTCGTCAATGGCAGCCTATAGTCTTTCCAGACTCAAACCGATAGGCAAGAAAATCTTTCTGGCCATAATTTTGATAACCCTGGGAATCCCTGTAATGGCCTACCTTGTTCCACGTTATGTCATTATGACAGACCTTCCGTTTATTCACATTAGTCTGGTAGATAGTTTCTGGGGTCTCTGGCTTCCGTACGCTTGCAGTCCTTTTATGATTTTGATATTAACCAATTCTTTTAACGCTATTCCCAGGGAGATTTTCGAGGCAGCTCAATTAGACGGTGCCTCCGAGGTGCGTATGTTCTTTAAAATTGCTCTCCCACTTTCCAAGTCAATTATTTTTGTACTTGGGTTCCTGGCGTTTATTGGATTGTGGGGAGATTTCCTGTGGCCCTATCTGATTCTGCGTACTCCTGATCTTCAGCCCGTCTCTGTACGGTTATACACTCTGACAAGGTATGCCCCGAGAAATCTCTTTATGGCAGGTTCATTCATTGCCATGCTTCCTCCAACTATCGCGGCGTTATTTTTAGCCAAGCGTATAAGAGGTGGTCTGACCTTATGATATTGATTACTAAATGTGAATCCGACTGGTATTTGATAAGCAAGGCTTGTAATCCTTTCCCCTTCAAGAAAAGATTACAGTTTAGAGTTAGTATATCCATCCCACTAAAAAAGAGTAAAATAGATCAGTCTAACCTAATACAATTTCTTTTTCCGTTGTGTTGCAGGATACTATGAGGATGGAAAACGATATGAAGGAGCTTTTTAAGCACCATAGATCTCGGTTGATTTTTACCCGGTCTGGCAGCAATAATACTCAAGATTGTTTCCGCAATATTTTAATCAGATATTTTTTTGAGTAATAGGTATAAATATATTAAAAAAAGATAGCATGTGTTAAAGACAGTGATTTCCAGTACGGAAGTTATTAGTAAAATAGAATAGGAGATTAAGAAATGCATAAGAAGTCTAAAGATTGCTGGATTTTGAAACAAAATGGATTTACTCCTTCCGAGGCTCTTGCCTGGGAATCACTTTTTACCCAGGGATCAGGTTACCTGCAAATAAGAGGATCATTCGAAGAGAGATTAGAGGATAGTCCCCAAAACCTGGAATATGCCAGAACTACCACTAATGTCAGTGCAGAAAAATTTATTAAACAAAGTACAAGATGGGGATGTTACATACCTGGAGTATATAGCCCACATCCAACATTTAATAATGAAATTACAAACCTCCCTTTTCCTTTAGGTATCGACTTATGGGAGTCAGGTGAAAGATTTGATCTGATAAAGTCTACGATTGGGAGTTTTTCCCGTAATTTGAACTTAAAGACTGCTTTATTAGAGAGGCATATGACCTGGAAGTGCAGATCCGGAGTAGCTCTTAACATGAAATGGAGAAGAATTGTGCATGCCCGGGTAAAAAAACTTATACTGCAGCAGGTCTTTATTACTTCAGATAAAGATACCGAAATAGGGGTAGATGCAGGAATAGATGGAGATGTCCGCACCAATGGGTATGATCACTTTACAAGAGTAGATTGTCAAGCCGGAAGTGATGGATGCTTTTGTACTGTAGAAACTGAAGGGGGCAATACTGCAGAAGTTGTAACAAGGATGCTTGGTAGTGATTGGAAAGTAGAAACCAGCG